>Ga0208669_1000166_pt1 | contig 28327 bp, 45 predicted proteins | sample 21_taG_FD_184095 | JGI IMG/M metagenome (GOLD analysis project Ga0208669, IMG submission 184095) | Marine viral communities from the Subarctic Pacific Ocean - 21_ETSP_OMZ_AT15319 metaG (SPAdes) (version 2) | ecosystem: Environmental > Aquatic > Marine > Oceanic | place: Pacific Ocean | collected...
GTAATCTGATGAGAAATCATCGCTAAATGAACTTCCTGTTTTATGTTGGTTTAATCCTGCTTTGTAGTTTTGTAGAACTTCGTCTGCTGATAAAACACCATTATATACTCTAATATCATCTATAAGAGCATTTGAATAATCGCCTATCCCCTTAGAGCCTATATATATATGTCCTGAAGTAGCAAATTTTTGCGTTACTGAATTAGATGTTGGATTTGAATCATTAATGTAGCACTTTAAAGTACCACTACTTTCAGTTATACAAAAGTAAGTCCAAGCATTAAGTGAAACACTAGCTAATGTTTTAGTTCCAGAACCACCACTTGCCACCTCACTATAATATGTAAGATTAGAATTTTCTACAAGTATTTGAAAATTATTTTGTGTATGTTTAACGAGGATAGTTTCCCAATTAACTGTATTATTTGTACTATAAAACCAACCATCAATAGAATAATTAGTAATATCTAAACTACTATCAGAATCTACCTTTGCATAACCACTTCCATCTAAATTCAAACTATGCTCTCTAAGTCGAACAGAGTTAACTAAGATGTCCTCTGATGGATTGTTAGGCTCGGCTATTAATATTACATCAGTTACGCCAGTTCCGTTTGTTTTACGATATGCTGATGGAGAAGAGCCTGCTTCGACTTGAAATCCGTAAAGATAAATTTGACAAGCAGCCGATGTTGAAATACCACTTGCAAAATTTGTTGAAGTTGCAGTAAATGTGTGAGTAAATCTTTGCCATTCTGAAGTAGCCGTAAGATTTCCTGAGGCTTTATTATTGTTTCCGTATAGAATAAAAACTTGGTTAGTTGACAAAGCTCTTTTCACATAACAAGAAATTGTATAAGTATTCCCTGAAACAATAGGGCTACCATCGTTTTGAAAATAGTTGCTAACTGAAGTGAAATTAATTAAACCAGCATTTTGTGAACCATCAGGACTTATTGCTACATTGTCAGTTATTGTTACATTATTTGAAGACCATTCACTAAAATCTTCACTATAAGTAATCATATTACTACCCTTACTCCAATCCATCAAACCAAGTTGAGGTATAGTAGCTTGTCTAAGCGACCAAGTTGCACCACTTATAGCACCATTATTGCCCTCTCCTGAACTATCGTAATTAATCGCACCTGCACCCTCGCTCAAGTGCCAATAGCCTTTTAGATTAGATAAGGCAATAGTCGAAGCATATCTATCTGTTACAAGGTGCTGAGGATTTTCGTAGTCAAAGGTTACATCGGCTTGAGTCCAAACAGTATTGTATATTTGGAAGTCTGACAATTCTCCATCGTAGAATCCACTAGCAGTACCATCGTACATCGAGCCGATTCTAACATTGGCTGCATTACTCCAATCTACACTCTGAGGTAAAGTTTTTGTCGTACCTAACTGTACTCCATTTCTATAGCAGATTGCAGTTGTTCCACTTACAGTTATTACTACTCTTTGCCATACGTTATTGCTTATAGTTCCAAATTCAGTCCAAGTTACTGATGGTGATACTTGTAATATAGACAGGTTTGAATTATTAAACCCAATAAGAAATCTATCATCATCAACATCAAAAATAGCATCTATCGAAGAGCTGTTTATGTCATCAGGATTAACCCAAAATGCAAGAGTAGTATTTGAACCCGACATTTGAAATCCATCTAAATCAACATAATCATTAACCCCATCAAAGCTAAGTGCCTTTCCAGTATATAAGGTAGCGTTGTTTGAATTGCCTGATGAGTCGCTGCCACTATTCTCGAAAGGTAGCCACAACTTTAGTCCGTTGCGAATTACACTTAACCCTATTCGAGCTAACGCACCTATTGTATTTTGAATTATATTTAACATACAATTCTAAATTTAAAATATAGCTACTATATCTGTTGCAGTTGTGCTTGTTGCTTTTACTCTTGTTACTTGAATAGGCAAGAAAGATCCATCTGCAATATTTTTAAGTAGTAAAGTTGATCCACCTAAAGTAATCACATTTATATTCCCACCCGTACCTACAAATAAAGTTGCAGGAGTGTTAGCAGTTGCACCTGTTATGTCTGATGAATCGCTTGGAGTTACTGCAACTCCTGTTGTTCCTTGTCTTACTATTAAATTAGTTGGCATTTCTTTGTGTTTAAGTTATACTATTAAATAGTAAATGAATAGAATTGTTTTAAAACAAAAAAAACCCCCCAATTTGGGAGGCTTTAATGTATAGAATTATAGTATTACGATGTTGCAATAGAAGGTCGATTTGATGACGTTGTAATTCCACCGAAGATAGTTGCTGCCGTTGTAGTTGAAGGAACAACAGATAAAGCAGCTCTTTGTTCACGACCTACAATAGTTAAGTTATAACCACTCATATCGCCAAAGGCTTTACCTCTTCCAACATTACCACCCGTAACAGTTGCACCATTATAAGCACCTGCTAAGTATAAATCTCCGAAGCCAGTAGTTTCATTTATGTTATTATCCTCAACGAAGATTTGAAATCTACCTTGCGTTAAAATCTTTAAGTTTTTGAGAGCATCCTTAGATAAATTAGGTAGTGATAAGTTCAAAGTTTGCTCATAAAATACCGTTCCGTTTTCCTCTGATACTGTGATAGCCTCATCAAAATCAGATCCTTGTGGATTTAAAGCATATTTAAACGATGCACTTGTTTCCCCTAAATCATCTAACTCGCCATCTGCATCAATAGTATAAGCACCCATGTCGTTGTGATTTACAAAGTATACATTTCTGATACCTCCAATGCTCTCACGACATTCTAATGCTCTACCATTTGCTAGTAAACAAGCCATATTTTTAAGTATTTAAAAAGTAGAGGCTTTTACACCCCTACTCAATTATTAATTATTATGCGTTATAGTAAACGATGTCAGAGCCGTTTGCGTAACCTACACCTGCATTCCACTTCATAACTAAACGAACATTGTCAGAACCATCGTTCTCAGTCATGTCGATTACTTTAACCTCTGCCATGTCTGAAGCTAAGTCAGTTGCAAAGAATAAGTTTGATTTACGAGCTGCAATCATTTTGTTTGCACCCATTCCTGGAGCTAAGATTAATTTAGTACCCTCAAAGTTAGCCTCAGTAACTCCTGCGTGGAATTGGTCTTGGTAACCTAAAGCTGCTTGAGCTGAAATATAGAACTTCATTGCTGCCGTACCTAGATAAATAGCTAAATCTTCTTGTCCGTAGTTTTTATCTGTGATAGCATCTCTTACTTTTCCTAGTTCTGCAACAATGTTAGCTGCTGTAAGAGTAGTTGCTGCCACATCAACAACAGTTGAATCTGCTAATAATTGAACTTGGAAACCATCGAATTGACCATTTGTAGAAGTAGCACCTGCCCAAATTGATTGCTCAACTTGTTGACCTACTAAAGCACCTGCATGACCTACAATGTACTCTTGGAAGTTAGCTGGTAAAGTACCATCTACACCTGCACGCATTGTAGCACCTGCATAAGTAGAAAGCCAATCTTTCTTACAAAGCTCTTTATTCAATGCAAAGCCTTCAGGAATAAGTGCCTTCTCTACATAAGTTACATCGCCTGCATCTGTAAAGTCACAAGTTGCATCTTTTACTGATGATGATGTTAAGTCAAAGTTCTTTAAATTTACTTTGAACGATACATTAGGTAATACTGTGATGTTACCTTTTGCTAATGTTTCACCACTTAATAGTGATGCTGAAATGAAACCTGCAGCCTCTTCGCCTGCGTATAATTTCGTTAATGAATCTGCCATTACTTTTTATTTAGATTTGTTAATGTTATATTGAACTTTTTGTTGTGAAGTTAATCTTGAAAATTCCAAAGGAGATAACTCAACTCTGTTAAAATTACCTTCAGGACTTGGCTTAATTTCTTCGCCTACTTTCTCAAATTCCTCTACTTTAGTTTCAAGCTCTTTTGCTTCCTCTTGTACTGACTCGTACTTTTCTTTCAAAGTATTAAATTCAGTTTTGATAGTCGCAAACTCTTGCACTAAGTTTTCAAGAACTCCGATAGCTTCAATTAGAGCATCTTTTGAATTGTCAGCCTCTTGCATTTCTTCAGCAGGTGCTTCTTCTTCTTCTTTTACCTCTTCCTCTGCTGCTTTAATTTCAGCAATAATACCTTCTTCTGCTACCACTAAAAGTGATCCATCAGCCAAAGCATATTCGCCTACTGGCAAAGGTTGTTTTTCTTCTTCTACCATAATGAATACGGTAGCACCAACTTCTAAAGCATCAGCACTTACAATAGTACCATCTTCTAAAGTGATGTCCTCGAACTTCATTTGTTCAGCAGCCTCTGAAAGCTCTTCTTTAGTTACTTCCTGCTCCATTCCGAGCAAAACTTTGATTTTGTTTAGTGTTTCCATCTGATTAATTTATATGAATAAATAGTAATTTTATTGCTTTGTTTTAAATTCGCTATCTCTAATGATTTGTCTGATAGCTTCTAAGCTCTGTTCCTCAGTCAATTCTGTTTCTCTTTCTGTAAAGTTACCCTCTACTGAGAAGCCTTTAACAACACCCTCTTTAATGTAGTTTTGCCACACCTCTTCGTTGTCTATCTTCATGCAAGCAACCCAAGTTCCAACAGGATACTCTAAACCAAAGGCTTGAGTCTTGTCTTTCTTGCTATCTGATACAATCCATGTTTCAATAGTTGTTATACCTTGCACCGTTCTTGCATGGTCTATCGTTGTAGATTGATGCTTTGATTGTTGCATATATCTCTGAGCAATCTCTTTAACTGTTTCTTTAGAAAACCAACACTTGTATTTATCTCCGTTATTATCTACTCGCAATATCTCCATGTCAGGAATCATAACTGCACCCATAACAATGCGTTCATCGTTATCTACTGTTGCAAACTTTTCTTTTGCTTTTGAAAAGTACATAAAGTCCTCTTCTATCGCAGGTTGTTCAACTAAGCTAATAGCATAAACACCTAAATCTTGTTCGTTCTCATCAATTATAAACTCTACTACTTTCATTACAATGTTCTTTGATTATTAATATATGATTGAGCCTCTTGGCTATCCGTTACATTTTGAGCAATTACAAACGCCTCTACTGGCTGATTAGCTTGTCCGTTGATGCTATCAATTACATCTCCTAAACCCGTTGCAGCAGGTATTGAGGCTGCTATATTACCACCTACTGATCCAAGTCCTGAAGGTACAGAACCTCCACCACTACTACCAACATCTGTATTTAATATATTTTTAACATTCGCTAAACCTGAAGCTATTACGGCTGCTGCTGATATAAAGTTAACAGGTGGTGGTGCTGATGCTAGAGCCGTATTTGCACCTAAATAAGTTTGTATAATAGCTTGTGCAACTGCAAGCTCTTTATTATCTCCTGCCAATTGCCCTAAAGCACCTGCTAATTGTCCTGCTGCTGCTATTTGAGTGTTTGTGTTTTCCTTTTTAAGTAATTGTTCTGCTTTGCTTAATTCAGTTTCAGACTTTAATAACTCTGTATTTAATTGTTTTCTAGTATCTATCAACTTACCATTAGTTGCAATCGCATCATCTACTCGTAATTGATTAGCAGTTTTAGCAGCTAATAAAATTGAGGTTTGCACACCTTCTGCTGCTCTTTTTTCTGTTGCTAATCTTATTGCATCTTCTGACTCTACTTGTTTTTTTAATGTTTGTAGCTGAGTTATTAATCTCTTTTCAGTTCTTGCTTTCTCAGCTCTAATGTTTACTAAATCAATTTCAGCTTGTGCTTGCTTATCTAAATCCTCCCTTAAACTTTCTCCTAAATTAACTTGCTCAGTTATTGCATTGAATTTAATTAACGCTAATCTTTCTTCCTCTTCAGCTTGTTGTATAGTTAAATCCATTGCTCTTTGCAATTGTCTTAACCTTTCTGATGCTGCAATATTTTCATCTAATGCTGCTGCTTCAGCTTCTCGTATAATTACATTATTCTTAGCTTTTTGAACTGAAAAATCACGCTCTAAATCTAATAAATTATTTAACTCTCGTTTCAATCTTGCTGCTGCTTCAGCTTCTCTCATTATCTCATCGCCTAAACCTGAGAAAGTTTCACTCATTCCCTCAACTGCACCTTTAAAATCTCCACTAAAGAACTTCATAATACTTTCGCCAAAGCCTGAAATTCTATCAACTATAACATCAACTGCTGCACCAAGACCTGCCATGACTTCACTAAGCATATCAGCACCCTTTTGAGTTTTAGTAAAGAAAGCAACCAAAGAACCTAGAGCTATAACAAGTAACCCTATACCAGTTGCAGCAATAGCACCTTTTAATGTTTTAAAAGTTGTTATAACTTGCTTAACACCACCTTTCAAACCTCTAAATGCTTTCTTGACCTTATCAGTTGCAGCAGAAAATAAAGTTTGCTCTTTTTTAGCTTCTTTTATTTCTCCTGTCGTTTCTTTTATCTGTTTACTTGCCTTATCATTGGCAACTAAATTGAGCCTTACTTCTTCAGCCATAATTCCATTTTAAATTGTTTCCACGCTTTGCGTATTGTTTTAGGATATTCATATAATCCAAACGCGATTGCATTCTTCTTATCGACTTTTATCTTCCCTTTATTTATTCCCCTTATTACCTCGTTTATCATTTCACTACTCTATTGATATGTAACCACCATAAACCTCATCTGAAAGGCTGCTTGTGTTTATTTCTATTGATAAATAGTTTCTACTCGTACCTACTAAATCTGTTATATCAAGCTCTAAACCAACAGTTCCTGAACCTATAAGAGTGGTTGCATCTGTTGTTATATCACTACTATATACTCTAAATGGGAATCCCGATGAGCCGAATAAGGTTACTTTTGTAGCAGTAACACCTTGTGGTATTGTCTTTATTGCATACATTAATTGTGATGTATCGCTTAGTCTAACACTACCACCATTATCATTTGTATAAACATCTGTTCCTACTCTATTTGTTAATTTAAATTCGTTAGGAGTTATGTTTATGTAATTTGCAGCCGTTCCTCCTGATGTAAATTCTGTTGCAGGATAAGAAGGAGTTTTTGTAACCCAACCTACTGACCTACTACTATCATCATAGGAAAGTATTGTATTATCAGCAGGAGTTGTATCGCCTATTTGTGTTACTGTACCTTTTAAGGCAATTTCATTGTCTTCTGTTCCTATTACTATTTCATTACCTGAATATGTTACTGGAGGTTGTTCGGGATTGTCTGTAATAACATTAAAATTCCACCAACATTGAGAGCCTATAAATGACAAACCTTCTGCTTCGCAACATATTTGATTAGCTGAAACACTAACACCTGATTCATTCACCCAAGATGTTGTTCCGTTTAAATTATATGCAGAAATTGTAGCTTTGCATTCTTCATCTACAATATTATCTGAACTTACATTTATATCAAGTATTTTAATAAGCTCAACTCTTGTTGAATTATCAACACCCATTGCATAACCTGAAATCTTATTTACTCGCCAATAGGAATCCTTTATAAATATTTTATCGTTATACTTAAACTCTGATATATCTTGTGCCGTTAAATGAAAGTTTGCACTCATTATACGAGCATCTTTGTTGTAGATATTACTTAGGTATTTTCTCCAATAATCATTGTAAACATCGTTGCTTGTTTGCGTAGCTACTAAAGAATCAAAAGAAAATGTATCTCTTGACATAAACCTAATATCCTTGTCCATTGCTTGCACTTGCGTACCACTCATTGAATAGTGATGTGCGAAAGGATATTCAGTTTTAGTTGTATAAGCCTCAGTAATTTCTGAAAATATCTTGTAATTACTTGAAGGAGATAAAGACTTTTTACCTGAATAGTAAAATAACTTTGGCTTTGTTTTTAAAATTTTAGCCTCTCCATCTGCCCACTCAAAATGTTTTGCAATATACATTTGATTATTGCTCATTTTTTTAGGTGCAAAACTTGAAAATATAGTTGGGATTGTTAACTCCCCACTTCCAAAATCGCCATAGAAATCAAATTTCTTTTGGTTATATATTCCACCTTTATGATTTTGCCAATAATGATTTAAAGTATCTGAGTCCTCTAAGTCTTTAAGGTTTAAAGACTTCTTTCTTATGGTTGTTGTAGGTTGTATTTGGATACTCTTGTTTTCATCTAATTTATCAGTCCAATCTTTTGAAGTTCCTGCATCGTAATAATCCTGCAAAGGAATTATATTTAGGTTTTTAGGATTTTCATTATCGACTTCAAATATTAGATTGTATCTAGCTAGAATTGACTTAATAAAATCAACTTGGTTATCTTTTGGAAATATGTTATTACCTGCTGAGAAATCAACCTCGCCACCTTCAACTGATGCAGGTGCGTTAATTAACTCAAATGAAGTCTTAAAATTTTGACTACCAAAAGTGTAATCTTCTTTTATTACAAATGTGCTTCCTGTATCGTTATCAGTTTTGATTTTTACAACATCCCCTTGACTTAATACAGTAGATGAAGTTTCAAATGTAAACATATTATAAGCAACACCATTAGTTAATTGTATTTCGGCAAATTCTACATCAGAACTCCAAGTGCTAACGCTCATTAGTAACTTAACTGAATCCGTTATATTTGCAGTATTTTGTAAAACCGTTCTTACTTTAAATTTATAAACTCCAGTACTAGGTACGGTGTAAGCTGAAGTAGAAGAGTTGAAGTTCCCACCGACATCGTAAAACCCATCTGCCGATGTTTCATTGTTAAAATCTATAATTTCTAAACCAGTCGGCATTGTTTCATCTGAACTTTTACCTACCTTAAAACCATCGACTGAATTTGTTATTGAACCTTCTAAATCATTCGCTAAAGTCATGTATTGACTTGTGAAAAAAGTAGAGCTTAAAAAAGTAGAGGTATATGTATAACCTGCTTTGTTTATAATAGCATCAAATAATGATTTAACTTTTATGGCAGGTCGTAAATTCCTAACTCGTATCGCACCATCATTGCTTGAAATAGACTCGCCTGTATATGCTTGACCGTAGTCAATGATTGGGTATAGAATTTCATTTCCGTTTGGCTGAGAACCTTCATAATCAATATTCCCTGCCCAACTTTGCTCTACATTTGTTTGAGTTAGTAAGTGATTGTATTTGCTTAAATCTAATTCATTAAGTTTATCCTCTCCCAACTCTTTAGATATGTTTGCAATATCTCCAAATGATAAAACCTCGTAAGTTTCTTTTAGCTTATCAACTTTTAACAGTTGTATATAACCATCAAATTGCAAGTTTGAATCTACATAAATAGAACACTTTGCTTTTACATCAGCTCTGAAACTTGCATCAGATAAATTAACCTCGTAGAAATGCCCGAAGAAATCGTTGTTTGTTTTACTGAATGGTAGAGTAAAGGCATTTGTATATTCTGACTTTCTTTTTGATACATCTTGTATCTCAACGCTTGAATAATTAGCCTTGATAGATATATCTCCTAAATCTAAATAAACAGGTCTATCTGTAATTTGTGTATATACTACTAACTGAACCATTAGTTTCTTCTTTTTAAATCATGAGCCATCTCAATAGTGAATGAGTATTGAACTAACTTATCTTTCAAATTTGTCTTATAATCTAAACTTGTATTCTTGATATTTACTGGAATAGGTACGCTTTTCGTTGCATCATCGCCCTCTTTAACAGGATTTATTAGCATTACCTCATCAGACATTAATAAGCCCTTAAAAAAGTCGTTATAATCATCTGTTATATTGCGAGTGTTTATTGTTATCTGCTTAGATCCCGTTACCGTTTGAACATTCCCTCTCTCATAAGAACTTAAACTAAATGCTGCTGCGTTCCAACTACCTGCTAATCGCTTTTGTTTTACCTCTCTTTTATAGCTATCCTTTTCAGAATGTTCTCCATCAAATAAGTAGTAATCCCACGCACCATATTTATTTTTCCAAGCTAAAGTATATTCATCAAATCTTGTTGAGTTGCAATTCCTATCAGTTGAAACTTCAAACAAATATCTTTTCCCTATAACTTTAGGCTCTCTTAAATATCCTTTACCTGTACCCGTTGCACTTCCAGTAGCGTAAAAAGTAGTTCCTACATTATTATTTGGAGAGCCTATTGAAGTAAAATCTGTTGTTCCTACTGTTTCTATTGTAATTGAATCCCCTGCCGTTATATTACTTTGATCTATTAAAGTGCTAGTAACACTTGCATCGCCATATCTTACTGTGTAGTATTTTATTGTACTATCCATTTGGTAATTACCTCGACTTACATATTTTAAGTTGCTTACATTAGCACCACCAACACCTACAAATATTAAATATTCATCTGGCGTATTTGCATTTGCAGGAACTTCCCCTCCAAAGTTTGCTTCATTAGTACACTCTATCCTCCCAATATAATTTGAGAAATCTGAATTGGGTACTTCTCGATAAAATTTATAAACAACAAAACCTGCTTCAGTATTAAAGTAAGTGTTGTATTCATTCAGCCAAGCAAAAGTCTTGTAATCGTTTAAGCTAGTTAAATGAGGTATTAAGCCATTTGTATCATTTGGCTTTGTTGTTGCATCAGGAAGCTCTGTTAAGAATCTACCTAAAACTGTGGCATCTGTTTTGAAGTCAAAAGTTTCTACATCAAAATTCATAGCATCCACCCAATCATTTGCATAGTTGATAACAACAACTTTTAAATCTGATGCAGTTACTGATGATGTTACTGCAATAGTACCACCCGATGAACTTGCATACTCTTCGTAGAACTTAAATGTTACTTCCTTTAATGTGCCATCGTTCTTACTAAATACATAATCTTTAAATGAGCCTGCAACCTCTTCAGGTTTATTCTGAGGCATTAAATGAACACTATCATATTTGACTGTTCCATCTATAGTGTTTGCATGGTCATGCGTTACCTCTATATAATTCTTCACAATCCTTTCAAAAGAAAAGTGTGCTGAACTACTATCGTTTTTAGGTTGCTTTAGCCTTGCTTGTTTTACTCCATCAATCCAAATGTCAACTACAAATTTGAAGTTGAACACAGGAGATGTGTTACTTGTTAAAGTTAGTACCCAATAATTAGGTCTAGTTACCGTTGTTGCCATTTATCTCATCTATTGATTGTGCTAGAAATCTCTCGACATCTAATGCAAATGTTTTTTCTATCTTTTTAGGTAGCTTCTTAAATTGACTTTCAAACGCATCAGTAAAGAAGTTTGTACCCTTATATCCAAATCTATGTATTTTTCGAGTTACAACAAATGCTATACCTCTCTGTTGTTGTTCTTTGTTTCTCCAAGCAGCAAACTGCCCTTTTGAATTACGAGGTCTTAAACCCTTTCTTTTAACCCAATCTAATATCTTAGGGAACAACTGCCCTCCGTTATTCTTCCCACTCTTACCTCTTCCTGAATCAATTGCAAGACCATAGTCCTCCATTCTAAACTTTAGACTTATAGAATTAGCAGCAATCTGCAAATCATGATCCAATGATTTAAAAAGTTTGCCAGTATCGTAGCCCCGTTTACGAGTTTGCAGTAAAGTAGCAGCACGAATGACAACATCTTTTCCAAATTTATTTAATGCTTTTTGTGTTTTTTCGTAATTGAACGTAGCCATATAAGTATAGTTTCTTTATTACCTCTTATTATCATATTGGAGAATTACAAGCGTTGTTATGACTTGGAACTGTTATTGATATTGTGCCTTTCCATCCTGCTAATAAGTTCTCAAACCTATCTGTAAATGGCTCACAAGTAATATTATCGCTTACTACATAATCTCTCGAAGTCATAGGAGAGGTTGCTTTTGCAATACCATTCTTAAACTCTCTATATACATCTGATAAAATTAGAAAGGTATCATTTAGCACATCAGTTTGATTTGAGCCATCTGCTGCTACTAAATCCATAACCAACAAATCAAAAGTAAATACGAAATCCCTATTGTTTATTGCTGCAGGTTGCTCTATTAAATGAGCCTTAGCAAAGTTCATCTCATTGCTTAAATCAACTTCAAATATATCTCCAAATGTGAAGGAGTTTAATTGCTTATGTGCAACACATATAGCTTCAAATTGCTCAACTACTGATTTAAATGTTTTCATTTCTTTATTCTTTCTTTGTCTTTAAGGTAACTCATATATGTAAACGCTTTACTAATACCTATTTTTGTAACCTCATCTAATTTTAACACATCTTCATTGCACAAACTCATCAGTATAGAATACCATCCCCACTTCTTACCGAAGTTTTGTTGCTTTTGGTCGCTTGATCCACCTGTAAAGAGTTGAGAGTATTTGTCAAGTAATCGTTTCCGATAGTCCAAAAAAAAACCATTGCACCATTTACTACATTTGCAGGTAGTTTACTTCTAAACAACTCAGCTCTTGCTTCAACATCGCCATCATAAGACTCAATCTTATACTTTCCGTACTTCTCAATCGTTACTTTTCTGTACAAAATAGCCATAATCAGGTGCAAGTTATCGTTGAAGTCTTGGCAAAGTGTATCTAAATCGGCAAACTCTCCTGTACTTATCTCTGATAGGTTAGGATGAAAGCCGTATTTAATACCCTCAATCGTTACAAACCTATGTAGTTTATCCTCTCGCCTTGATAAACTTAGCAGCTTACCATATACGCTCTCTAAATCACTCAATTTAAAAAGGTCTATTGTTGCCCTATCTACAGAAGTAAGCAGTTCTATCGCTTTCTTTTGCATCTCTACTGCGTTAAGCTCTTCATTCTCTAGGTTAGTTAGCCTCTGTAATTGACCAAGATTAATTTCACTTAGATTTGTAGGTATTGTTAGCTTCATATTATTAAATAGTAATTTGTTTATTTTGTACAAAAAACTAAGATACAAAAAAACCCCCACTAATTAAAGTGAGGGATTGTGCTACATACTTTGGCTCATCCATTTTTCGTAGCACTCTTGCAAGGTTTTACAAATATAACAAATTATTTTAGAATACTAGCTATCGAATAGAGTATTTCCCTATGTTTGGTTTACTCTTAACCATTGTAACGGCATACCTTAAGCTATCTATTGCGTGGTTGTTATTATCAATAGGCTTATTTAGAAGATGTCCGTTCTTATCCTCTACCCATTTATAGTTATTAAACTCAGCTATCAGGTTGGTTGATTTGCTCGTTACCTTTAAATTAAATCGCTTCAGCAGGTCAATACCTATGTTGATGCTATCCTTACCCTTTACGCATGGTTTAATATTGTAGCCTAGTCTATATATCTCCTCGATAGATTTAGGCTCGCTACTGTCTGCAAAAATAGGTCTTCGTCTATCAAACCCAAAAGTACCCATTCGGATAGCAAGGTCAGAGTTAGTGAGGTTTCGCTCATAAATTAATTCGTTAAATATTAGTGAGCCTTCCTGCTCGTATACTTCTATTAATGCACTCGGATCGTTTGTGAAGCCAAAATCTAAACCTGTAGATATTAAGGTTGCATCTTCAGGAACTTTGCCTATGATTGTAACCTTTGGAAAGATAATTGCTTTACTAAATCCTCTCTCCCCTAATCCGTATATCTTCCAATATTCCTCATCCGTATCTCTAAGCCTTTCAATCTCGTTTACAAGCTCATCAGCTAAGAAAGGATTGTCTAGGTAGGTTGATTTGATAAAGGTCGTATCATCTCTTGTAAGCACTTTGTCATATATCCAATGGTGAGAGTCGGAAGGATTGAAGTCGATATATACTTTCTCTTCTGTTCTAACTATCAACTGAAAGAAATCCTCCCAAGTCAATTCGTTGGCTTCATTACAGAATAGATAATGCCTTTTAGTACCTCTTTTCTTTTGTGGTTGGTCTAATGATATAAACTCGAATGTATTGCCGTTAAGCGTGTAGGTATGGTCTGATTTGTTATGATTAACCTCATCGTATAAACCTAAGTTGTTTAGTATCTCAAAGAAGTCTTTCATTACCGATAGCTTCAAACTAGGTAGCGACTTTCTAACGATGCTAAATCGTTTATTGGTATTCTCAAACGCTTTTATAATTAAGAGCTGACAGAGTGAATAGGTTTTCCCTGAACGAGTACCACCTTGATTAACTACTATCTTTGTCTTTGCATTATAGTTGCGTTCAAATACATTACTGGTCTTTATCTTTAGGCTTGACAATTTCTATTTCAATTTTATTAATCTTCTCGCCTTGTGTAGTTATATCTAGCTTATCTCCGTAGCCTCTTTCCCTTCCTTTATTCTTCAGGAGGAATTGAGTGCTTGAAGGATTGCCATCTTTAACCTGCTTAAAAAGGCTTGACTCTGCAAAGTCTAAAGCAATGTTTTCTACCTCTTTAACTTTCTTTGCAAAGCTCTCATCTTCTCTAACCCACCTGTAAAAAGTTGAGCGAGAAACATCTGCAATCTTTAAAGCATTGGTAACAATACCAAGAGTTTTTTCTAAAGCATTGAGCATCTTGTCTTTAGCTATTTCTGTGCCATTATGTGCCATAACATTTGATATATTTTAAGTGAATTTCCTTTAGCATTTCTTTGTATTGTTTCTTATCTCCGTATCGAATATGACAAGGTCTGCAAACTGCTTGTAGGTTTTCAATGTAGTCTTTTGTTTTACTTCCACCCATACCTCTAGCTTCTATGTGATGAATATCCTGAGCAGGACTTCCACAAACTTCGCAAGGTATATAATCACACTCATCAAAGTTAAAATGTTCTAGGTATATCTTTGTGTGCTTTCTCATATACTAGCACCACAACACTCGCAAACATCTTTGGTCGCTTCTTCTAAAGTGTTATCCTCGTACTTGTCTAGGTTTATATTCAAATCATTAACGGTAAACCCTACATCAAACAATAGCTCTTCATCAAAGTAGTTCAAGAGTAAATCATCATCAAATTTACCTCCGTTTTTATTCAAGCGTAAATTTAGTTCCATCTCTTCATTGATTGGTAAGTCTAAAACTACACAAGCAATAGTATCATTTCCTAAATCTTGCCAAGCTCTTGAGCGTTGATGCCCTCCAATGATAACATTGTTCCTGTCCTTTGAAGAGTTTATAATGATTGGATCGATTAAACCGAACTTCTTTAAACTGGCTTTTAAATCTTTGAACTGCTTTTTATTTATAGTTCTAGGATTGTATTCAGCAAATTTAAGTTCACTAATCTTTCTGCTTTCTATTATCATACGCATTTAAAACCTCTTTTAAATCATTAACTGTTTGCTTTACACAAGAACCACAACTTGTAACCTTTTTATTCATTCCAAATATCTCGTTGTATAGATTTGTAAGCCCTACATTCTGCTCATGGTTTACTTTGTCTAAGCCAATTTGACTCATTAATCGCTTCAATATACTAAGTTGATCCGTTGTTAAGTCGTTCTCCCTTTCCCATTTACCGATAGGACAACGAGTAAAAGCTATTGCACCTTTTATCTTCATAAAGCAACCACACTTCTTACATTGGCTTATTGACTTCCTGAAATGTTTACAAGCCTTGCAAATATCTATCCTTTCATTATAGGTTCTATTGCTTGCCTTTAATTTCATCCTTTATATAATTCTTTACATTTGTAATAGTATGAAATATTGAAGTTGTAGATATACCAGTTGCTTCGGCTAAACTTCTTATTGAGTGGTTTGTTTCATAGTACACTTTAAACAAAGTCTTATCGTAAAAGTGTAAGTCATTCATTATTCCATTTACAAGCTCTAAGCGTTTTTCTGTTTCAATCTTATAACTTATTTCGCTCTCGCTATTATCTTGCTTTAAATCTGTTATAACTGCGTTCTCATCCTTTAAATATGTGTGGTGCTTCTTCTTAAACGGAGAGGAACTTCTTAGGTATTGGTTAAGCATTACTCTTGCAACCCAAAATTTAAGATGTCCATTGTCATAAATGGTTTGCAGCTTCTCCTGATTGTATTCTAGCATTATTATATAGACCTCTTGCGTAAGGTCTTGAGCATCTAAATCGTTTCCCTTAGTAATTTTAAGAGCTATCTGATAGAGTTCTTTATAATGTGTTGCTAATTGTTCGCTTAATTGCTCCATATCTAGTTAAGAAAGCCTTATGACCTATTTTAATATTGTAGTATATAGATAAATAGCGTTTTATCGTTTTCATTTTGCTACCCTTTCTAATACCCTTTAAAATTGAATGATTAATTATCCCTTTCATATTCCTGCTTTTGTTCAGTTATAAAAAAAGGGAGAGTAGCCTTTCAACTTCTCCCCCTTCAAAAACAACTAAAAATGAAATTACTTAGTGCTAATATATAAATATTTTGTTTATTTATCTTTCGTGTTTATAACTTCGATTATCTTCTCCAAATAGACTGCTAAATCTAAGGCTTCCTCTTGAGCATGTCTTAGCCATTGTATAGGAGATAAATCTTCTCGCTCCATAGTTACGCCGTATTTAGCTTTTCCTACATCAGCTCTCTGAAGTATTCTATCGCAAATGGATCGTTCTATCTTGCTACCTCTCTCTTCGGGATTGGTGCAATTACTCAAACCAATATCTTTCTTAGCTTCCACAATTCTCACAATCAGGATTATCAATTGAGCAGGCATTAGGTTGCTCTTTCTCTTCTAATTCATTTAGCCAACTATCGAACATATTTGATGCTATTTCTTTTGGCTCTTGTTGTTCTTTTTCTTCAGTCATTTTTCTTTGAATTATATATTATGTCATAAACGAACACCCCTACAACAAAAGATAAGAATGCTATAATAAATAGTGTCTGCATTGTTTTGTTTTTTAGGTTGAAGCAAGGAGGGTAAGTTCCCACCACCCTCTTTACTTTCAACGCTGACTTTTTGCTTAGCACCCCTGCTAAGACTTTTGCCTATTGGTCTGAAATTAAACCATTGTATTAGGTTTCCAATAGGACTTTTTATGCAGCATTCAAGTAGCTTGCTCACTTTTACAAATATAGAAATTTATTTTAGATTAAAATAATTATCAATCACTTCTTTTGCTTGGTCAAATCCAGTACAAACCTTTGCTAAATATCCTCGTTGATTTAATCTCTCAATCCATTTCCGTTGCACTTGGCTAGCATAATTGCCTTTTACTTTTAACTCTATAGCTAAACCAAAGTATTTGCCTTTTGGCTCATATATAAATACATCAGGAAAGCCTGCTACATATCCGTTTCTCTTTGCTTTCATTCTCTGAGAGTGATAGCGTTGGTATTGACCGCCTAAACTTGCACAATAAAGAGCTTTGTGTTCTAGTCTTAGGTAGGTAATTACTGCCGTTTGTAGTTTATCCTCTCTTTGCTTCATCTCTTATTCTCCCCTCTAGGCATCTCAGGAGGCGAGAAGCCGAACATTAATCTAAATGTATCTAGTTGTACCATATTAATAAATTCTAAGTTGTGATTGATGTTCTTTAATTCGCTTCATTGCTGCTTCGTAATACTCTGTATCTAATTCACAAGCAGTCAAGTCAAATCCAAGATTGTGGCAAGCTATAGCTATTGAGCCACTTCCTAAATGTGTATCTAATATCTTATCTCCCTCTTTAGCATAATTCATTAAAAGCCATTCATATAATGCAATAGGCTTTTGACAAGGATGCCATCTTAAATTATTCTCCCAATCAATTTTATTTCCAATAACATTTCCGATTGATGTATAATGATATATCTTCATATTTACCCCAAAACTATGTGAGGCAATATCACAATCAGACATTGCTTTTGGACTACTTCTTTTACCTCCACCAGTTTTATCGTGAACAATTCTTCCTACATCATCAACATATTTTGAAAAATAATTTACACCAAAAATTATTCTATTTTTTGATACTCTTTTAATTTCATCAAAATATTCTTTATTGGGTATCGAATTATTCCAATCGATTGTCTTATGTACTTTTTTTGAATCAGAAGTTCTAAAATCTCCAATGCCATAAGGTGGATCAACAATAGCCAAATCAAAATGGTTATCTTCATACCTAGCCATTAACTCCATGTTGCACTCGTTTGTTATATTAATCATCTTGCTTTCGTATTACTTCATAGAAATTTGCATCAATCTCTTTTATCTTTTGCTCAATCTCTTGCCAAGCCTTATTAAAGTTCTCTATTGTCTTTAAATCGTACTTACCTCCTGTACCAAAGTTGGCTACATTACGAGCATTTTGCCTTAGTAATTCTCCTATCTCTTTATTCATTTTCTAGTGTTTTAAATATTTGTGTTCTTAAATCTGTTTTAGCTTCTTTCATATCTTTGAAGAGGTTTAATATTGCTATCTCTCTGCACATAATTACAGGATGATATTTCTTTGAATTATTGTGCCTAAACATTTTACCTCTCTTAATCGTTCCTTGTACATCTTTCCAAATCATCTCTTTCTCATCTTCTGCAACAAATAGAAAGCCGTTTTTCTCTAGCCAAATATATATCTGATTGACTCCTTGTAAAACTATTTCCTCATCCTTACAAAACTCTTCGTATGGCTCGATAATACAAAGCTCTAAGAATTCCCTCAAAACCTTGTTTTTATCCACGCTGCTGAACTTTGTTTCTATTCTCATCTTCTCATCTGTTTGAGCTGAGTTGATGCGTGTAGCGTTAGATTTTAGCTTTTGTACATTTAACCATTTACACCATGTTCTTGGATTGATTGCTAACTCTTCGCCAGTTCTAACACCTCGATGAAAAGCCTCAGTAATATCTTTATTTGTTAATCGATAAAAGCTCTCGTTTATATCAGTCATTAAGATATTAGCCATTATTACAATATCCTCATTTGATTTGCTTTGACTCATTTCAAACAAACATCGTTTAAGCGTTGTTCCACAAAATGATAGTAATTCGTTACTTGGTTGTTTTCCTATTTCCATATCGTTGTTTTTTCAAATATAAAACTTTTTTTTATATACTACTCTATTTTTAGATTTGTTTTGAATTTATCTTCAAACATCTCAGGAAAGTATTTTTTCGCAAGGCTTGGTTTTTCTTTAAATTGCTTTTTAACAGGAAATACACTTTTCCAACTGCACTCGATAGATTGTTCAATCATTTCTTTTTGAGTTTCTAATGATAAGCCCTCTAATTTTTTTAATATCAACTTTACTGCTCGATCCGTATTCTTAGCTTTTAAAGTTTTTCTTAAATCAAGAAATTCTAAAAACAAATTATTCAAATCTAAATCATCAAAATAGGCTTCAGCCTTTTTATTAATTGTATTATTAACTATTGTATTATTAACTGTATTGTTATCTTTAAACTTTTCTTTAATAGGCTCTTTAACTTTTGTTATATACCCCCCTTTAACTTTTGTTATATACCCTATATAAGAAATCTTTAATACCCTCTTTAAGATTTGTTTAGTACCCTCTTTGTATATTATTGTTGAGGATATGTAACCTTTTGATTTTAAAGAAGCTATTATAATGCTTACCCTAGTTTTACTTATTCCAAAGAAGTCAGAGAAATAACCATTCCCTGCAAAGCAACCCTCGCTATTGTCAAGGCTATTTATCTCAACGAAGAACAACTTTTCTATTAAAGTAAGCTCTTTGCTTAGCCAAACCTCTTTGGGTATCCATATACCCTTAAAATCTCTTTTCATATCGTTTTGTTTTTTCAAATATATAAATATTTTTAAGGTAAAAAAAAGAAGTGCCGATTAAAGCACCTCTAAATTTAACCAACTGAGTAGCTTCATAGCCTTATCAAAAAGGCATACCATCAGCAGATTCATCACTCTCGGGGGATTGTTCTACCTTTGCAACTTTCCAACCTTTCAGGCTAACAAAGTGTCTATCTTTCCAAGCTCTACCACTTATATTTATATCAATCTCGTAAGTGTGTCCTACTTCTAAACCTTTTACAAGTTCTATTCCTTTGTCTTGAATAAACTCTACTGGAACATCAGCATCGTATTCAACTCCTTCTTGCTTCAGGATAACCTCCTGCTTCTTAAATTTCTCAGAGATAACCTGTACCTCTTTTATTTGTACTACTGTTCCTTTTAATTGCATAATGTTTTAAGTGATTTAGTTAAGTTAATTGAGTTTAATTTAATATCGAAGATTTGCTCTCTTAGTTTAGCAACTTCATTTCTTAGTCTTTCGTTTTCGCTGATTAGCTTTTCATCAAAGCATTCATCCTCATCAGAGTCTAACGCCATATACTTGCGTAGCCTATCAAAAGACTGCTCGTAGTAGTTTAAACTAGAATAATCTACCTCATGGTTATCGTAATTGTTTATAATTGAGCCATGTGTTCGATTTAGCATTCTAGCTATCTCAGTCCAACCATAACCTACATCCTTTAACATTTTACTTACCATTTGCCTAGTTTCTACGCAGGCTCTTTTACCTCTACCTTTACACAAAACCTTTTCAACAGTTGTGTTATTTAGCTCTGAGGCTTTACTTAGTAATTGTTCAAATTGTTCTTGACTTAGTTTCATATCATTTTTATTAAATTGGTTAATTCTATTCTGCTATCCTTACTGATTTGCAGAAGTTGTTTTAAATTCAATCTCTTTTGATCCTGCAGCACTATCATAAGGGTAGGTTGTGATAAACCTAACACCTTACCGATATTGCATTTCGTTTTGTAGGTATTCATCAATACCTCTTGCAGCTCTGTTGTTGGCTGCCAACCTCTACCTGTTACATTCATATTACTTTCTTTTAAAATCTTCTGACTCATCTTCTCCAAATACACCTAGTTCGTAAAAGCCACACACCTTCAAAACTATTCTACTCATCGCTCTCTTTTCTGCCATTTCCATAACATACCAAGAGTTAGTATTCCCATCTTTAAATGATGTTCCTTTAATAGCACTACCGAAAGTTTCTAAGTCTTTGGTTGTTGCCTTAACTACACAGAAGTTAGTTTCACACTTGATAACTTCGTAAGCTATTTTTATACCCTCTATAGCTTGTATTTTATCAATACCTGCTCTTGTGATAATTAGGTAATGTTGGTGCTTGTATATGTCCTCTTTTTCAAGGTCATATTTCTTGTATAATTCTGCTATCTTATCTCTGTTCATAACTTGGCTTGTTTAAGTATTCCCATTCTTTAATTGAGTTCATCTCAGCATTGCGTTCTCCAGTAGTCCATTGCTCTCTAGTTTTGCAATACTCATCATATTGGTTGTTGATTTGCTCTTCAATCATTAGCTCTCTGTCTATCTGCTGAAAGCGTGTACCGAGTAATAGTTGTTTTAGTAATCCCATCTTATTTTTGTTTTAATAGTTTAACTGCTTCTTGTAGTGCTATCTCTACTTTTGAAAGATTAGCATTTGCTTCACAATACTTACCTTTACCAACTAGGTAGTCCTGAGCTTTGATAACTTCTTCAATTGCTTCTTGGCAATACTCTGCAATAATTTGATCCATAATCTTAGTTGTTTTTAGTTTTTCAAATATACAAATAATTTTTAGAACACACAAATTAATGTGGCATTCTCATGTCGTTTTTAATATCCCAACCTTTAGCTTTGATTTGCTTAGGCATCTCAGATTGTCGCTTAACTTCTTTAATATACTGAGCGTGTTCTCTTTTTATATATTGCACCTGCTTTAACCTTGCTTCTCTTTTACGAGCTATTATCTTATCAATGTTATCAGGCATATTTACATCAATAGACATTTGTATTTCTTCATGACAAACTGCTTCCCATTTTTCAATGATGCCAATTAAATTGTTGTATGCTTCTGCTTTGTTCATAATTTCTAGTTGTTTAGTTAGCTTTATTGCTTTTGATACTTCAAATATAAAACAAATATATTTAATATGAAAATAATTTTAAGAATAAAGCAAAAAAAAAGACCTATATTTCTATAAGTCTTTGATAATCAGTTAGATATTATTTAAAAAAAATGTGTAATTCTAGCGACTTGCCCTTTATCAAACTCATGAACAAAGCCCTCTACGGCTTTAGGTGATCCGGTAAACCCTTTTCGAGAGTGCCAACTATCTGCCGAGCTTGGACTTCTTAGATATTCAACTGTAACACCTATGAAATCTTTAGCATCTCTCCACTTATACTTAACCTTGTGATGTAAGTGGTGAAGATACCAATACCTAAACTTGCTCTCAGCCCATTCTTGTGGCTTTTCATGTGCCATCAACATAGGTAGGTTGTCCATCTTCGCACCATCACCATGCTCTAAGCCTATAAGATTAGCACCATACTTGTAATACTTCCTATGACTAACGCCTGCATCAACTGATACATCATCGGTAAGCCTAAACCAACTCTTTAAAGCGTGTGCTAAATGAAAGCCACTTTGATAGTCGTGGTTGCTCATAGAGTGTACGCAATCAACTGGTGCTATTTCTCTGAGCATCTCCACACATTTAACATATAACTGCAAAGCTATCTCATAATGTTCCCACCATTTACCATCGCAGTCCTGAGGCGTTCCTTTTGTAGTGGTATTATAAACATTATCAACGTGTAAAATATCGTTTCCAATGCAGAATAAAACTCTATCAATGTCAAAGCCTTTAGATTTATCAATAAGACCTTGCACACCCTCTATAACTCGTGAAACGGCAATAGGTATGTTGTACTCTTCTCCTGTTTCTTCACTATTAGCGTATTTGCCAATGTGAATATCAGCAGGATTGATAACAAGCAAGTGCCTCCCTGCTTTATGTTTCACCTTTGGGTAGGTTGGTGCGTGTTCACTTATAAAAGTGTTCAGCCTTTTGAAGATACCATCCTCATCAATACCTTTTCCCTCCTTAGTAACAACAGAAAAGCGAAGTTCCCCTCCCATATTTTGCCAATGCTTAACAGATACAACATCTTTCTTATCTATACCCCTATCTTTTAGGTGCATATCTAAAGCAGTATTGTCATTAAAATTGTCTAGGGTACTGGCTCGGTGCTTTTTGATTAATTCAATCTCTTCAGCTTTAAGCCTAAAACGATTATTCTTTCTCATAGCCTTATTTTTGTTTCGACTAAGATATAAAAATTATTTTTCAAATACAGAGAAGCATAAAGGTAGGATTGATATAAATGCTAACAATAAAGTGTTAGTATCTATACCATTAGCTTCAATTTGCGTAACTGTTGCAATAGCAAGAACACCACTTACCGTCCTCTTGCTACTCCATTTGCCTTTAGTGTCTTTAAACATTTCAGGTATAATTGCTAAAATACCTTTTGCAAAAGCAGGATTAATTGGCATTAGTTTTGTCTTTGATGAAGTAGTTAATTAAAGAGTCAATTTTACCGAATACGGCATTATCATTCTCTGTTGGAGTTAGGTTTACAACTATCTTTCCGAAAGCCATTAAACCGATAAGTAACTCTCCCCAATTTTGTGCAATAAAATCAATCATAATAAGTATTTAATTCAATAAAAATAAAAGGTAAATATATACAATGCTTATGCCCATCTTCAAACTTATCTGACCAAATGCCGACAAGTATTCCGGTATAAACACCTAATCCGATTTCAAATCCATTCATATTAATAAAGCCAAGTTACGCAATTAGGTAGATCCTCATCTACATCTACATGAATAAAAGTTTTTGCTATTCCTATTCTTGTAAAACCTGCCGTAATACAAGCATCAATTATAGTAAATCTATTTTGTGAGTTATTGCAATGAATATCTACTGCGTTTCCTCTTGTATGTGCTGAGTTAGGTTTACCACCTACTCGCTCATTTGTTGCTTTATCTCTCCAACTTGAGTTGATTATAAAAGGAATGCCTGCTATTGTGCGAGCCTCATCTAACTTAATCAATAAATCATCACTCATAAGGTCGTAACATTCTACTCCATTGCAAGTAAACTCATCTTCTGAGAAATGCTTAACCTTTCTTTTCATTTGCTATCTTTTGAATGTTATAAAGTGCTGCCGTAATTAATACGATAGCCGTTAAGAAGCTATTAATATCTGCAAAACTTATTCCAATAGCTGCCGTATTTATTACATTCGTTTCTATGATATCCTTATACATTTTTTATCTTACTTAAATATAATTTTAACTTCTTTATATTCTTAGCCTTTGGTCTATATTTCATAGTCTTATACCTATATTATATGCACTTGAGATAGGGCATAAATCTGAACCACTATTAGAAGTGTATTCAGGAAAGGAACTTGAATTGTCGCATAAATAATCAACGATTCGCTGCCCGTAGAACTCAGCCGTATCTCTCTCCTTTTGTATTAACCAGTTCAAATCCTCTTTAGATGCTGCCGTTCCGTTTTCGCTATTCTTTTGTGTAACCGTTCCGTTCTTAATTTGAAAAGATATAAACGGCAAAGCCTCAATCAAAGCGTAGTGAATAATAGCATCTTGTATATAATCATCAACTAAGACTTTATATGCTCCAGTAAGTGATGCACTATCAACACCTGCTATATCATTTTCAATCTTTTCATATAAATCAGTTCCTAAAATAACTTGCATGTGCTTGTCTTGTGCTATCTTTAAAAAAGGTAACAAGAAAGCAGTATCTACATTGTAATTTATAGCCGTAGAACTTTTTAACTTATCTTCGTTGCAAAATAGTGATGCCATTATCTTTTCTTTATAAATCCTCTATTAGTCATATCTTTAGGCTTCATCGCTACCTCTTTAGTATTACGAACTCTGTAGCCTTCTTTATCTGCCTGATTTGTGCTTACTGTCTTTGCAAGTGGAGATTTAACATCTACTTTAATAACGCTCTTAAATGTTTTTCTTCTCCATTTATGATGACAATCTCCCCCACCTTTATATTTCCATATTGAGTAGGTATTAGCTCCACCTTTACCCCAACCTGCATTAACTGACTTCTCGCCCATTGCGATAATATCTTCTTTTCTGTATAGCTTGCGAGCATTTACCATCTTACGACAGAACGCTCTACTATTTGAACTTACTGCTAATGGTTCATAAGCATAACGAATCTTGTACATAAAGCCGTTAATAGTAGCATCTTGTTCACTATTAGCGTTAGGTCTTGCCGTTCCACTACTCACAAACTTATACTGCTCTAGTGCTTCGTATTCTTCTGCATCTTCATCGCCTATCAACTCCCATTCTTCCTCGCTTAACTCTTCGCCTAAACCAATCAACTCAGAAGCAACTAAAGTATCGTTCTTCTCATCTTCTTTTGAGAAGTTTTGACACATATCAATACCCGTTTCTTTCTCTGTTTCTTCTGCATCTAAGCCATCCGTATCAATAAACTCAATAGGTTGTAAGGTTTTAAAGTAAGTATCTAAAACAATGTTATTTACTGCTAACACTTGATTGATAGCTTCTAGTAAAATGTTTTGCTTTGGCTTTATTACCGTATTATCCCATAACTGAGAAGCCGTTTTAATCTCATCAGCGTTATTACCTAAACCTGTACTGTCTTTAATACCGAATAACATAGGAGAAGTAACCTTATGACCTACTAAAATCTTCTTAGTTGCTTCTTCAGAAAGGAATTTATATTGCTCTGATGCTTCCGAAATAGGTAAGCTCTCAATAGTTGTTGCAGTGCTTGAATTATCATTGAATGAAAGTAGGAATTTCTTACCTCCAGTACCTTGTAACTTCTGCTCTACCTTTCGCTCTATAACTCTCTGCTCATCTTCACTAGGTAAACCATTATTAAAGTTTACCATCATGCTAGGTGCAAACCCATTCTGTATATTAGTCAAGTGATAAGTACCTATTTCCTCATCTATCTCTGCCCATTTTAAAGCACCTGCATAGTCAACAGGAGAAAAGTAATAGTATCCTGCTGCGTATGGCTTGATAACCATTATTTGAGTTTCCTCTCCCCTTGATCCATCAAAAGCCTCTACTCTTTTAGGCTTATACCTTTCTTTTCTAATCTCAGTCCAATTATCTGAGTAATACCAAGCCTTAATTTCGCCCTCCGTTGCCTTCTCAGGTCGTAGGTTTTGCATAGGTATGTGTTTAGCTTTAAGTATTTCCGTTCTCCCCTTATTCCAAACGATATTAAATGCAGCTTGACCTAACAATTTTAAATCTCCTGCTACCCTTCGTAAATCTTCTGCCTTAAATATGGTACGCATTTTAGCGAAGTCTAAAGGCTTTCTATTGCTATCCGTAGCACTTAACCCTTCCCCGAATATTTGGTCGCTTACACTCGATATAATAGCGTTATTTACGGCACTTCCGTTATACCTATCAATTAGATATTGAAAATAGTCGTTATTATCGCCATAAGACACCCAATCCTTAGCAGGACTTTCGACTGCTTTAGGAGTTGCTTGTGAACTGAAATTTATTACTTTAAAACTCATACCTTTAAATATACATCGTTTGTCTTATCTGCTTCTGCTTGTTTTATATAAGATACTTCACTCGTTCCACCTACCCAAGCCTTACCCGTTTCTCTCAATCCGAGAACACTAGAATCAGTTATATCTGTATTTGATGAACTTGTTTGTTCATATACATCATACCGATAAAAACTAACATCTTGCATAGTAAACTTTGGCTCAGAGCCAGTATCTACATTGAAAGATAGTTTGACTGCTCTCTCATTAACCGAAACCTTAGTAACAACCTTTTCTTCACTTTCTCTAGTTTGAAGATTAGTCATGACTACCAAATAATAGTTACTTATCGCATCAGTTGAATTTTCAAACAACGATAAATAAACCGTATTACTCTGACTTGGAGTTAGCTTTAGCATTTACTTTAACTTTGTGTTTCTTTCCTAATGCTTTAGCATAGGCTTTAGCATCCTTTTCTTCTTGTCTATGTGTTTGAAGTTGTACCTTATCCCCTACTAAGTAAGTTATAACATAAAAATCCTTTACCTTATCAATGTAAATCATTCTGATTTGCTTTAATTAAACTCTTTGCTTCTTCTTTTGTTAAGAGAGTGTTGTTTGGATAGCTCAATCCTTCGCCTAAATCAATCAATGCAGAAACTTCTCCATTTAACCAACTTGCCTCTAATTCCATCACATAAAACTTAGCATCGTTTATAGTTAATTCTACAACCAATCCGTATGCAGTTTTGTTATCCTCTCCAACTTCAGCAAATGTAGTTGGCAAAACATCAACTAAAACACCTTCCTCATCTTTCTCTACTCTTGCATATCTACCAACAAGCTCAACTGGTATATCTGAGTTATAAGTCTGCTCATTTAAACAAATAAATTTACCTATCATCACTTGAGTTTTTGTTAGATAATACTATCATAGTTAATACTGCCCGTAAATCTTCAGGAGTGATAGTGTTTGTTCCACCTTGAAACAAGTCCTCTATTGAATCAAGCAACTCAGCTCTAGTTCGTTTATCACTAGAAGCAACAGAAACTTTAGTATCTCTGTTTGTTCCTACTAAGGATTTATATCCGTTTCTTAATGTTGAACTTTTATAATCTCGTTTTGCCATTTCTATTTATTTAAAATCCGTAATCACTTGAGAAATCATCGCTAAATGAACTTCCTGTTTTATGTTGGTTTAATCCTGCTTTGTAGTTTTGCTCTACTTCGTCTGCTGATAAAACACCATTATATACTCTAATATCATCTATAAGAGCATTTGAATAATCGCCTATCCCCTTAGAGCCTATATATATATGTCCTGAAGTAGCGAATCTTGGATTCACTGATTCATCAAATTTTGGAGTTGAATCATCATTAATGTAGCACTTTAAAGTACCACTACTTTCAGTTATACAAAAGTAAGTCCAAGCATTAAGAGAAACACTAGCTAATGTTTTAGTACCAGAACCACCACTTGCCACCTCACTATAATATGTAAGATTAGAATTTTCTACAAGTATTTGAAAATTATTTTGTGTATGTTTAACGAGGATAGTTTCCCAATTAACTGTATTATTTGTATTATAAATCCATCCATCAATAGAATAATTAGTAATATCTAAACTACTATCAGAATCTACCTTTGCATAACCACTTCCATCTAAATTTAAACTATGCTCTCTAAGTCGAACATCGTTACCTAAGATGTCTTCTGATGGGTCGTTAGGGTCTGATATTAAAGTAACCACATCTGAGCCTATCGTTGGCTTACTCCAATCCATCAAACCAAGTTGAGGTATAGTAGCTTGTCTAAGCGACCAAGTTGCACCACTTATAGTACCATCGTTGTCCTCTCCCGAACTATCGTAGTTAATCGCACCATCACCCTCGCTCAAGTGCCAATAACCTTTTAGATTAGATAAGGCAATACTCGAAGCAGCTCTATCTGTTACAAGGTGCTGAGGATTATCGTAGTCAAAGGTTACATCGGCTTGTGTCCAAACAGTATTGTATATTTGGAAGTCTGACAATTCTCCATCGTAGAATCCACTAGCAGTACCATCGTACATCGAGCCGATTCTAACATTGGCTGCATTACTCCAATCTACACTCTGAGGTAAAG
>Ga0208669_1000170_pt1 | contig 27942 bp, 16 predicted proteins | sample 21_taG_FD_184095 | JGI IMG/M metagenome (GOLD analysis project Ga0208669, IMG submission 184095) | Marine viral communities from the Subarctic Pacific Ocean - 21_ETSP_OMZ_AT15319 metaG (SPAdes) (version 2) | ecosystem: Environmental > Aquatic > Marine > Oceanic | place: Pacific Ocean | collected...
TTTCGAGCATTGTTAATGTTTTCACGAGTTTTTCTTCTAGCTCTTACATCAGATGTTCTTCCATCAACGCCAGCATAACTATCTATAATGTCTTTCATTTGAGCCTCTATGTTTAAAAGCTTTTCTTTGGCGTTTGGTTTAGCAAACAAACCTGTTAACTTACTTTGTTTTTCAAGTTTTTGTCTTTCTTTTTCTAACTCAACCAACTCAGTTCTTCTTTCTTCTGGAACCTTATCATCTATTCTAGATCTTAAAACAAAATCATTTTGTCTGGTAAACAACTCTTCAGCCAAAGCGTTGTCATTATCAATCTTAATATCAAGCATTGCTATGCTTTCATCGTTTAAACCATCTATCTGTTCTAAAAATTGCTCTCTAGTATATTCTATTTCTTTTCTGTTTTCCGTTATAGTGTATTTAGGTTTTTCCATTAAAACCTTTGGAACAACAGTAGCTGCAGCGCCAGGTGTTTCAGCAAATGTTTCTAAAATAATATCAGCAGCATTCATCTCTTGTCCACCAGCAAGTTGACCAGCGGCCTCACCAATACCACCACCAATACCCTCAACAGCTGTACCAGCAAGTATACCAGCTCCTTTAGCTATTCTTGGCCCTAAAACATTAGCAGCAACACTAGTTCCAACTTTAACACCAACAGCACCAGCAATACCACCCGTGAGCATATCGACAGCTCCAATGGTTAAACCACGTTTAAGAGCATCGTTTCTTATTTCGTTGTATTTATTATCGTCTTCTAAAAACGATTTAATATTTTCTCTATTGTACTCTCCTCCGTCTTCTTCAATTTTCTCCTTCATCATTTCAACAAAGGTTAATCCGTTTTCTAAAGCAGTAGACAAGCCACCCATAGCGCCAGCCACAGCACCACTACCTGCACCTATTATATTACCAAGACCAGGCGCTATAGTACCAGCTGCTCCAAAGGTCGCGGCTCCAACACCAGCGCCAGCAGCCATGTAACCAAAAACGTCTGGTGTTTTGCCCTGCGCTAAGTCAACACCAGAATCAACTGCTCCACTTACCATCATAGCTAAAGATTGTAAAGCTACTTGAGAAGCCACTAAAGCTCCATCAGTATTTGCAAGTTCAATAATACCATTCCACAAGCCACCTCCAGCGTCATCAACAGATTTAATGTACTTTGCCATTCTATCATTTTGAGGCAGTTTGTTTAGTTTGTCACCAGCTTTAACCATTGCTTCAATAGCTTCTGGAGAATGATTACCTTTAAAAACCTCTAAATACTCTTCTAAAACAGTACCAGTTTGCCAACCTGTGTTTAAAGCATCAAAGTATTCTCTACCTATCTCATATATACTTTTCTTTTTGCTTTCTTCGTCATAACCAATAGCTTTAGCATCTTTATTTGTAAAGAACTGATTGTTACCACCCGTAAATGTAGAGTCACCACTAAATGGATTGTTGTTTTGTGATTGTTGTTGATTACCACCTTCAAAAGGGTTGTAGTTAGTGCTCATATTATTCTATTATGTTTAAATTTAATAAACCTTTTTTATCACCTTTTAAAGCTCCTCTTAAATTAAATTTAAAGTTTGAAAAATTTGTTCTACCAGCAGCAAGCTCTCTTACGTACTCTTTATTTTTACCAGAATGTAGCTTCATTAAGTCACCCCATTCTCTTTTTGTAACAGCAACCATTTTTCCTTTGTTTTTACCTTCCACAGCCGGTACAATAGCATATGTGTTTTTATCGTATGGAATCTCAACGTCACCTGCTGGATAGTTTGATTCCAAGTTTTGTAAAGCGTTGTACTGTGTTGGTTGCAATTCCACCTTTTTACCACCAGAAACTTCTTCCATCTTATCTAAATATGAAATAACGTTGTTACCTCTAGCTATGTAATTTCTGTCAGACTCTACCCACGATCCGCTTCCGTCACCACCACCTTTGTTCCACCAATACCACGTTCCATTTTCTTTTTTAATAGCCGTGCCATTCATAGTGTTTAGTTCTGGTATATTATCTTCGCTACTATTCAGAGCGTCTATAGTTGGTTGGACTCTTCTTTTGAAGTCATTTGGATATAACCATTCTTTATTAAACATTCTTCTTCCGGTTGTACCATCATCCCAATTACCGTACTGACTATCGTTATTACCTCCTCCACCGCCACTATTATTTCTTCTTTCATTTGCTTTGTCTTCTTTTTGAAGATACTTTCCGTAAGCATTGTTCTGGTAACCTTCTACAGATTCTGAAACCATGTCAACAAGTTCTACTCTACGTGGACTTCCCTTTGAAAAATCCTCACCTTTCATTTGTTCTAATAAACCTTGAAATTTAGCATACTGAGCTTGCTCTTCAGCTGTTCCTTGCGCATTACCAGGTTCAGCGCCACCATCAACCAAAAGTTTATACGCGGGTGTTACTCTTGTTAATTCACCATTTTCACCTATCATGGTTACTTGTCCACCAAATAAAAAACTTCTTACCTGGTTTTCATTTGCTTTAGAAAACCTACCGTTTAACTCCATCTTTAGTTTAGAAGTAGATTCTTGATCTATTTCAAAACCATCTAATCCAGATTGCTCGTGCTTAGTTAATAGATCCATGTAACCATCTTGTAAAGAATCATCTTGCTCTCCAGGGAACTTAACCCTTGAAAATAACGTTGCTTCTAATTCTGGTGCTTCTTGTTGGCTTGCCCAATCTTCGTACGAGGGCATTTGATTATCTTCAACTCCTTCGCCACCTAATTCATTCATTGCTTTTTCGTACGCTTCTTCACTAGTATCAGCTTCAGCTTGAGACATGTAATATATTTCTCCTGTTTCATCATCTATAGATAAATTCTCTAACATAGTACCGTTTGCTAATCTAACACCGTTAGTAAACTCAGGCTCTGTAGCACCAGCATTCCAACCCGTAACAGCAGTGTTATTAAAAGGTTTTTCACCAAGCTCTATCATACCATTATCAACTTGCTTTTGCATTTGTTCTTGCACGGCTAACAAGCCTTTTTTCATGGTATTCATTTTGTGAAAAGCCATGTCCATCATTAATTGACCCTCGTTTTTTCTTTTTCTAGTAAGGCCTTTAGTAGACATTCTAGCACCTTTGTCATATTCAGCTTTGTACAAATCTAAACTAGCCTGCATTTTAGGAGTTAATTGGCCGCCTAACTTTTCTATCTCCATTTGTATCTGAGAATTACTAGCTCTTCCTAATGTTTTTAAACCTTTAAGCTCAGCGTGATTTTGCTTGTATCTATCTATAACATAAGAACCGGCTTTCATAAATAGTTGATCAATTAAGTCAACTCTACGGTCCTTATTAACATTTTCAGCATCGATCTGAGAATTGTAACCTGCACGGTACAACCCTTCCATATCTATTATGTTTTTAGTATTTGCCATATTATTTTTTTGTAATTACCAACCAAAGGTTCTTTGTCCCCAGTTTTTATTAGCTTCTTTATTTGCGGCATCAGCAGCGTCTTTTCCAGATATTAACTGTAACATTCCTTGTTGATGTTGTAATTGTGTATTTCTAAAATCATTAGCAGCTTGGTATTGCAACGCTTGATTTGCCGTGGATGCAGATTGATTTGATTGTGCTGCTGCTAATTGTCTACCAGCCAATGCTTCTGCCGCAGCATTTTTAGCTGTTTGTTGATCTGAAGCGCCTTGCATTTTCATTTGTTCAGCCGCGCTTTGACCTTGCATTTGCATTTCTCTTCTTCTTTGCACATCTTGTGCGCCAGCAACTCTAGCTTGTTGATTAGCTGATTCTTGTTGACCTATGCTAGCTGACGCTTGTTGTCTTCGTTGTGAACCTGCATTAGCCATAGCTTGGATATTACCAGCGTTAAAACCACCACCACCTCTCATTGCATCTAGCATGTTAGCTTCTTGTTGCATACCCATTTGTTTTTCAAACTGAGCTTGTCCTTGATTTACAGTAAGATCTTCTGCAAAATTCTCCATGTTCATATTTGCAAAAGCATTCTTTGAATCCGCAAACATGTTTTCAAACTTTTGTCCTTCTGCTCTTTTAGCGCCTATACTTGTAGGTCCTTTAACGTCAATTTGCTTCATATCTTTACCCATGGCCTCAAAATCTTTCATAGCATCATCAAAAGCTTTACTTGTAAAAGGAGATTTTTTAGGGTTTTTATAAGGACTTGTTTTATATCTAAACGGTGTTGGTTTGTTTATCTTCATAATTGTATTTTGTTATTTTATTATTACAGTTTTTACGTGTTTTTTAAGCGTTGTTAGTTATAGTTAGGAATCTATCAACGTTAAGATACAGCGTTCTAGTGTAATCACCTATGTTGTTTACTTCAATTTCACCGGTTATAGTAATTATTTTAGCAGCATTAGTAAACGTTAACGTTTGTCCATTTTGAACTTTATGACCACCAGGTGTTAATGTTAAGTTTGTACCAGTACTACTAGCTATTGTTGTAACAATTGGATCACCACCACTGTTATCAATATTAACACCGCTAACAACGCTGACATCATCCATTATACCATCTTTATTGTCCACGTCAAAATCATTTAAAGCAGCAGAACCAGTAGCACTAACATCATCAATAGTAGCTGTAATAATATTAGCGTCTAGTATTTCTGCTTTTAAATTTGTAAATATTATTTCACCAGCCCTACTTGTTTCTTTTATAGCTTGAATACCTTGATTTAAAAAAGAATAATTAGTGGCTGTAAATTCAGCCCCTATAGGTGTTGAGAAACATATGTTACCAGCCTGACTAGTAATTTTACCATTTGTATCAAAAGTTGGTACGCCTGTAGGTTCTATAGCTTTTAAGTTTGCAAGTGGTAAATTTTTTTCAACCATTTCAAAGCCACAATCTTTATCTACGTATTGCTGTATAGTTGTGTTTCTTGTGTAAGACCCAATAATAGAACCACCGCCATTTGAAGAAGGATGCACCATTGATCCAGGTCTTATGTCTATTATATTATTAGCAGGGAACCTATAACGTCTAGGCGGTGTAAAAGTTAATGTTGTATCGTTTGCTACAGTTACGTTTTCCGATACAGTAAACACTTTTGCGTTTGAACCAACATCAACGTGTGTAATAGTAACAGCGTTGTCTTTTGTTTTAGCATCTAGCTCAGTATTACCGGTTACTCTATCTCCAACAGCCCAAAAAGTACTTCTATCATCAACCATAGTAATGTTTGTACCTTCACTAACCCCACCACTAGAGCCAACGTCTTTTGTGCTTCTAGCTGATCCATCAAATTGATCTTCACCTGGTATTGCTGAATGAGCAGAAATACCTACAACTGATGCGGTTAAAAAGTCATCAGGTAGTGGTTGTCTGTTTATTCTTATAGCATCTTTTGCGTCACCAGTTATAGTTAGTGTAAAATTATTTTTAAAAGAACCTCTAGCACTAACAGATCCTACGGTTACAGCTGACATAGTTGGCCAAGCTGATGGTTCGTTAGCGCTATACGGCTGTACAAACCAACTTATAGCAGGGCCTTGTGCAATTGTTTTAACAAGGTTTACACCGTTAGAACCAATAGAAGAGTTGTCATCAACAGCGCCTACGTAACCGCTGTCTTCAAATCTTACTTCTTGATATGGAACATGTTTAGTTGTAACACAATTATCTGATATAGCTGTTAATGTTAATGTAAGACTATCAAATGATTTTCCAAGACTAACAGCGTCTCTAAAAACTATATAGTTATCGTGTTTTTCTTTTAGCATTTCTACTCTAAGTACTTTTCTTGTAGATGATATAGATCTTGATTTAAAATCGTAGTAACCATACAAGCTTTTTACTTCCAGCTCAAACTTAGCGCCAATATCACCTACTATATTAAAAGTTCTTCTTTCGCCACTAACCAATACACCAGATGTATCTATGTTAAACTCTTTTATAAACTTTATCATTTTAATATTTTTATTATTGACTACTTATAGCTACTGAAGATCCAACAGCAAACAACTCTGCTTCAATCTTACTATTATTAAACATTTTAGCCTCTGCGTAATATCCAGTAATACCAGAGGTATTTGCTTGTTTGTTTTTAGAAAACATCATAAAACCGTTAGAAGCAATAACTGGCACTGGCATAGTTCCATGATTAACTATTAATGATATTGGTATTGAAGAGTCTAAGCCATCACCATTAACAACAGAGTGAACTGTACCAATATATACTAAACCAGACATGTTGCCTAAAAATAATGTGTTTGCAGAGTCTTGAGCTATTGTAGACGTGGTGTATATATCATCACCTACATCACAAGATATGTTTATTGGATCGTTAAAAGTTATTTGTACAAAAGCCATATGTTTTTATTTTAAGTTTATTTTATAAGGGTAAAAGCAATGGTCCACCTACGCCCGTACCTCCACCGCTATGTGTCCCGTCACAGATAGTGCAGTCACCAGATCCACCTTGGTTTACTGGCGTTATCTCACAACAACTACCATCGTCCCACATAGCTCCAGAGTCATAGCTTTTTTTACCAGCTTGATAAGCAGGATTTGGAGCTTGGAGTAAACCACCTATGCTAGATGGGACAGGGCAGGCCCACGGTTTAGTACATCCACCAACCATAACGTCTGTGTGTCCGTAAGCGCTAGGATGAGCTTGTCCTTGGTTAAAACCTGAGCAATTAATAATATTGGAGTTAGGGCTATTAAAATAATTAACTCTAAAACTAGGATATGTATTTGGATAATTTGGGAAACACGAAAATCCAGTAGCCGCGTAATCATCCGGAAACACACAGCATTCAGACCATATATTATCGTTTATTCTCCAATCACTACAACCAGATGATATAGATGCAGTACCAGCAGCCAGAGTGCTATCTGCCATTTCATATTCTTCATTACCACTAGAGTTACCACATCTATTTTTAGGGCTAAAGTCACCAGTGTAATTACCACTTTCATCCCAACCGTTGTTGAAAAACTTTTGGAACCTCTCGCCATCATCACCGGTGGTACCACCTTGATAACCACTAACAGGTGCTGGATTACCAGTACATGTTTGACAAGCTTGACCACCTTCAGTATAGCTTATACCACCAGTAGACGTTGGAGGTCCAATTACATTGTACGGGTTGCTTGGCCCACCAGGAGCGTTTTGATCTGCTTTTTGCATTATATGTATTTGACCCGTTGCTGGGTTATATTTTTGAACACCAACGCCTACATATATTGGATTCATAGGAGAATCGTTGTTACGTCTATAACCTATAGCATCAAAATTTAAAGCGTAAGGATGTAAACAACCAGAAATCCTACAACATGAATTTTGAACAGCTGGATCCCAATTATTAAAACTACCATACTTATTAATATCACCCCCACCACCTACAACTGTATTTGCTGAAGCTTGTAATGGGTTAAGACTATTGTCATCATAAAAATCTGTTTCAACCGGCCAAGTTGCAGTAGAACTAAAACTGTTTTGAGCAAAAGTAGCAAACTCTGTCCAATTTTCATTGTAATTAAATGGATGTGTGTTAGATGCTGTTATAGCATTTCCATGATAAGTAGTCATAGTAAATACACGCGTGTTAGCGTTGACAAAGTTATAAGGACCAGCTGTGTTAATACCTTCGTGGTATTTGTACCAATAATCAATAGTTATACTATCACTACCTTGGTTGTCTACGCAACCAGCACCGTTTCTTTCGCCAACTAAAGGTGATTGAGCATTACTGTTTACAGTATGAGTTGTTGCTATACCATCTTTAGGTATACACATTGTTTGGTCATGAGTGTTAACGTCAAAACCAATGTTACCAGTTGGTGTTACTTTATACTGACTCCATCCTTGCACGTCGTAAGGATTACCTAGAGAACCAGAGCCATAATTATAGTTTTCAAACTCGTCTCCCGCTATGTTTGTAAAGTTTTCGTGTAAACAACCTTCTATTATAGGATAACAACAACTACCGTTATCAGTAGTAGCACTAGCGTCATAGTTTGTAGCTGATGAATCCGTACAGCCACCTGGAAGTGTAACATGTGAAGCAGCAGCAGGGTTATAATTGTAAGCACTAGGGTCTGTACAACCTTGAGCATAGGTACAACCACAGTTAGGACCAGACGTTCCGCTTGGACACGCTGTGGCTAAGGGATCGTGATTTGTAGCCGCAAATCCCCAAGCTGTTCCACTACTAGGGTCTATACAACCACTACCTAGATCATAAACAAAAAGACCAAACTGATCAGTAGTATAAGATGGATCATTACAAAGCGTGTTATTAGACCAGTTAGTAGCAAGCCCAAGATTATTATGACCTGGGTTAGCACCACCAGTATTGTATAAACCAGTGGTATCATCCATACATCCAAACACTGGTATGTTACAACTACCATCATCTACACAGGCCGCTGGGTCATAATTAGTAGCTGTTGGATCTGTACACCCAGCAGTGTAACAGCAAGACCCATTATCAGTGTTAACGTCTACAGCAGGATTATTGACCAAAGGTATAAAATTAAGCGCGGTTGGATCCATACAACCTAAAATTACTGGTAAACAACAATCGTTATCGTTATTAGTGTTATAACCAGCGTCACCTGGTAACCCGGTTGAATTACAAGGTGTGTTTGCTAGTGGATCAAAATTAAAAGTACCAAAGCTAAGATTCACTGTAAAACTTCCAAATGAATAATTCCCACTAAAGTTTGATGGGCCCAATGGAATCATACAACCTTGAACAATATACACGCAGGTATCAAACATTACTTGTGGATTACCGCCATAAACACCGTCCATTATACTACCACCAATACCGGGCATAACAGAATATGTGTTTGGTAAAGGTCCACATTCTTGACTCATTTGACCAATGTAATTAGCTGGAGAAGTGTAAATAGCACTTACATCTAAACAGCTTATAGGCATTCCATTTACCTCTAATTGATTTGCAGCTGTTGGATCTAAACATCCATCATACACGCAAGACCCGTTATTAGCTGCAACCGAAGCACTATAATTAGCGGCGCTAGGATCATTACAACCACAAACACCAGCGCAGTAACTAGCACAATCGTGACATGTTGCGTTAGCATCATAGTTAGCGTTATTAATATCCATACAGCCATACACGCAAGGGATACATGAACCATCATCAAAGCAAGCTGCTGGATCGTAATTTGTAGAACTAGGATCTGTACATCCAGCTACGTAGCAACAAGATCCGTCATCAACTGTCCATAACGCATTGTAATTAAAAGCGGTTGAATCAGTACATCCTTCGTATAAACAAGACCCGTCGTCAAGAACACCTATTATAGAACCTAAAGTATAATTACTTGCAGTTGAATCTGTACAACCACTCGGAAGAGCTGTACATGTTCCTGCTGTATTAGCGTTTGGATCATAGTTAAATACATCATAACCAAAATATGGTCCACCAGCAGCTTGATAACAAGCGCCTGGAGAAACCGCAGAAGGCCAACTTGGATCACCAACAACGCTTTGATTTGGAGGAGCGCACATTCCATAAACATCAGATGATGCAGCTGGAGAGTTTATAACATTTGCCGTCATACATCCAGTTATAAAAGGCACGCAACAATTTGGACCAGCAGTACCATTAGCAACACCTAAATCATCTTGACAAGGAACGTTACAACCAGAACTACTACAATTATTAAACATCGTGGGATCAGTACAACCAACAATTAAACAGCTTCCATCATCAACATTAGCGTTTACGTTGTAATTAGTAGCGCTTGAATTCATACACCCAGGAACAGCTATTGTAGCGCAACTTCCGTCGTCTGTAGTTGCTGCTGGGTTATACTCCACATACAAAGGATTTGTACAACCTGGTACTATAGCTGTTATAGAAAAACTAGCTACTGTGCCTAAGCCTTGAAATGAAAACTCACTTTCACTAAGATGAGAAAAACCACCTTTTTCTATACCTGTTATATAATTAAACCATTTGTTTTCTTTGTTTATAAACTCAGCAATAGCACCATCCTGCATGTCTGTTTGTATATTCGCCATATACCAACCGTCTTTATCTGACAAGTTGTAAAAATCTTTATCTGTATGGTTGAATCCTAAAGAATCTGTGTACTGAACAAATTTATTAACCTTAGATTGTGATCCTTCGTAATTAAATGTGTTAAACGTTTTTACTGAACCAGGATCGTCGTTAAGCAAAACAGTTATACTTGATTGCCCGTATTGACCATAAAAAGTATTTCTATCAACATCATGTGAGTTATGGAAATAAGCTTTACCATTTTTAAATGTAAAGTATTTATCAGAAACACTTAAACCGCTTTCCATTTCTAAAAAAGATTTAAAACTTATCCAACCTTTATTTTCTTCTTTAAACGATACAACAACCGGTGTTTTATAATAACCACCACCCGCTTGCTCTGATGTAAAACCAATTTTTAAGTTGTATTCATTGTTTCTAGTATCGTAGTTACCCATAATATCTACGTCAACATCTTCTTGGGTACTACCACCGTAATCACTTAATGAATCACCAGTTCTTATATTTAAAGCATCTTTAAACCAGTCTTTCATTCCGTAATCAGATATAGGTGTTAAACCATCTTGAGACAATCTTAATACAACGCTTCTCTGTTTGTCTGTAAAATAAGCTCTATAAGATTCTGATGCAAATGATTCTGGGTTTTTAGATATACCATAATCACCACTAAAAGGTATTGTTTGACCAAGAACATTTGGTGTTGCAATCAACTGTGGGTTTCCATCAGCATTAAACACTGCGTCTTTGTTTGCTAATATTTTTAAAACTTTATCTTCACAAAACGTAACTAAATCTGTGTCTCTTGAAAATAATTTTTGAATACTACCATATGTTGGGTTTATATCTTTAGTTATCTTTTCAGCTTGTATAAATTGATTTAAATTGTTTACACCAGTAATAGAATTATATATACCAGAATATATTAAACCAGTTTCTCTACGTTCTTCTTTGTATTGTTCTGCTAGTGTTGTTGAGGCTTTAACACCATTTAACATGTATGGTAAATTAAAGTTATCTCTAATTCTATTTGATTCTACTCCGTTGGCAAAAGAATAAGCGTTAAAGTAAGGTAAACCAAATTTAACTTTTCTTCCTAAAAATGATCTAAATGCTAAATTGTTTTCACTTGTATTTATTCTTAAAGCATGAGACTTGTTTAACGTTGGGTAAACACCAGGGTTTAAATAATAAGCATCTATTATATAATCAATACTTATAGGTTCAACCTTAGTTCCATCTGGCTTTTCAACCACTATATCAAAAGGAGTGGCTGTTAAATCATCACCAGCAGGTGTAGCTGCTGCTGTACTAGTCGTTATACCACTTACTACTACCCAAGAGCTATCAACTAACAACACGGGTCCAAGACTACCACCTGGATCTAATATAACATTATCAACAACGAGAGGACTTGTGATTATTATTGGCGCAGCTGTTCTTTCTGTTATAATAGAGTTATAAGAAAATAATGTTTGCAACGATGTTTTTGATAAACCTACATTAGCGCTATCAATTTTAAGAGGATTTAATCCACCAACCTCGTAATATATGTCTAGCTCAGGTTGTTCTTTTGGCTCTGTCTCCCATACCGCTGGAAAATCAGGCATTACCTCTTCTCTATCAACTCTTTCAATCCACTCTAGTGTATAACCAACAGCGTACATGGTATTTCTACTATGAACCTGACTAGAGCCGTAATTGTTAAAGTTTTGCTGTTGTGATTGCATTTTTTCATAATTATCACAATATGTTGGTGATACCATGTTCATGCTGGCTTGTCTAAAAGTAACATCAGACCCAGGTTCAAAAGGGTTTGTTAAAGGTCCACCAATATTACCAGGGATTTCAAGTGTTTTTAAAGGCCATTTATAACCAACTAAATAAACTTTATATTTGTTTAAACTAGTTATATATTCTATTTCTGATATAACTAAATATTGACCTGCTAATTGACCACTATGTGATGTTGGTGATGTTGGCATACTATTAGTAACACTATTACTAACGTAATGAGTAACAATCATGCCTGGTCTTAATTGAGCTTCTATGTTACCATTGTCAACATCTATGCCAACAATAGCATCAAGCATAATCCAACAATTATCAACAGTACTAGTGCTACCAGTCATACTAGCTGAAGTACCAGCGGATATAGGTAAGGTTATATTATTACCACCATCTATAGGTCCTAATGTATTTTTCACTGGATCCCAACCACTACCCATTTTAGGTGTTACATGTAAGTAATAGTATTTGTTAAAATTAGCTGGATAAGCTGCTGCGGAATCATTTCTACCAACACCGTTTAGTGGGCTTGCACTTGTTTCTACCGGGTGTACATATCTATTTATATTCCACTCCCTAACGTTAGGACCAACCGTGTATACAGTTTGTGTTGGATCTTCTTTCCATCTAAACTGAGCGCCAGGTTTCATTTTGTTAACAAAATCAGCTTGATGAGGATAATTTGGAGATCCATCACTAATGTTAAAATGCTCAGTGTTAGAAGAAGGATTTTCTGACCATATAGGGCCAAACGAAAGATTTATTCTACAGTAGTCAGGACCATGGTAATTTTCAATTCCACCACCAACCCAACCTCCTTCTGGTTGATCACCCATTTTAGAATAATTATTTGCGCCAGTTAGATCACCAACTTCATTACCTACTAAATTTCTACCTCTATATCTACCATTATCTATAAACCAAACCTCATGCTTTTGATCTGGCTTGTATATATCATTTCCATATTTACCAGGCTCTTCGGCTGTCCACTCAAAACCGTCTCCAGGGTAAAAATGACCATTAACACCTTCTATATCTAAATCAGCACCTAAATTAGATCCTAAGGCGATTAGCGAGTTACCCATGAAATCTGTACCGGTTGTTTTCCAATGAAAATCTACAAACCAAGCCCAGAACTGTGTTTTTCTCCACCATCCAGTTGTAACACCACCTTGACGTGTTGTGTCCATGGTGCCAGCCGCTTGCACATTAGCAGCAGTATCATGTGGCGCGGGTCCAGCTGGTGTATCGTTGTAATAATCATAAAATTGATCGTATTCACCTGTTGCTGTTTGAGTAAAAAAGTTACCAGCGCCTAAACCGTGGTATGTTGGCAGACCAATAGCGTAATGCGGTGCTTGACTAGCTCCTAAATCCTGTACTGCGTTCCATATCTGAACGCTACCTCCAGCAAAATTAGGATCGTGCATTGACTCGTCTAAAAGATATATAGGCTTTTTAGCCATTATTCTATAATCATTAGCGCTTGCAGTGTCAAAATCTTTTGTTACATATCTATTAAATGTACCATCGTTATAAATTTTTACAAAAAACCTACCATCAAACTGTGGTCTATTTTCAACCGCATACTTCCAAAACCTTATTTCAGTAGTTTCTAGTATCTTTGTAGAAGCAGCACCAGTCGCGTCATCAGTAATAAAATTTACATCATCGTTAAACAGCCCATCTATTGTTATGTAATAATAAGAATCACCCATTGTAACTGTACCACCTATTTCATAGTCGCATTTTATACTCGTTATTCTATATCTAGCTGAAACTTCATCTTCAGCAGCCAATCTAAAGTCAACCCAAAGTTCTACGCCAGGTCGTATTAAGTTATGTAAATCACCTCCACTATCAGAATAAAATGGCTCGTACTTAACTTTAAATTTATAACCTCCAGTTTCAGGAGCACCAACCATAGTGCTACCAAAAAGATCTACAGCGCCACTACCACTTGTAGTGTGGACTTTAGTAGAAATCAAAAGTTTTGTTGTTTTTACATAATCAGGCGCTTCGCTTTCTATGGCTAACACTTTATATCTAGCTCTTTCGCTAACAATATTATCTGATCCTGTACCTTTTTTTAATATTAAAAAAGTATCTATATCAAGTTTATTTCTATCTGAAGAAGAGAACGCTAACCAAACATTACCATCTGCTGCATCATAAAAACGATCCATAGCCATGTTGTAATACTCACCAGATGTTTCTTTTATATAAAACTTAAAATAAGCCATATTGTTTGGCCCAATAGGATTTGAAAAAGAAACACTCAGTTGATTACCTGTGAGCGCGTAAGATTTGTCTAGTTTTATAGAACCAGTATTATTAGATAACACTGGCGTTTCTCTACCATAAGCGTCTACAAACACAACGCCTAATTGATATTCTCTAAGTGATTTTATAGTTTTTATTGGGGATGGTATACTGTTCGGTTTTTGTTGAACAGATATTTCGAATTTAGGTTGCCAGTAAGGTATGTTGTTGTCATATGGATTACCTTCTCTTAAGTTAAATTGCTGTAGATAATTAGCGTAAACAATTCTATTACCAGTCACTTCTTGACCAAGAGCTTTTCTTGGAACATAATCCCAAGATCTTAAAAGCTGGTTAGAAGGCGTTAAAGATTTTATTGTTTCAGATGTTAGATAGTAAGATCCAAGATCCCATTCATTAAGAGCTCCTAAAACATTAGATTTAGGCGTGTCCTTAGGGCTAATAGTTTCTACCACGTAAACATTGGTCGAAGTGTCTTCTTTATAAAGTATATCTATTTCTACAACATCTAAAGGTATATCAAAAGGAACTAATCCGTCCAAAAGTATGTCTTGAATTTTATTCGTCATACCTAGATTATAACCTTTTTGTGGATGGTTATCAAAAGCACTAGGTAAAAATGCTACTTCAGACCATGGTGCAAAAATTGAATATTCACCGTCTTCATATTTATATCTATAAGAAAATCTAGGAAACTTAAACTCATATAGTTTTGTTTCATCGTCAAATAAATCAATAACATAATTTAAATTACCAGCTCCAAAACCACCAATAGCAGATGGTGGAAAACCGTTTATTGATTCTATTTCTACAGCAACTTTAGATCTATCTATACCCCAAACAGTAAAGTTTGCAGAGCTAGAACCGTATGAACCCGTTGTATCTTGAGTAAAGTTAGTAACGTCTACATCTAATGGAAGTGCTATGGGATCTTGGAAAGTAACAATTTTACCTTTTATACGGTAATCTCTAAGCGGCGTTGTAGGCGCCACGCCATCGTCATCAAATTCTTTTATAACTACAGTGTCACCAATGTTCCACTCTAAAGTAAAATCTGGATTACCATCTATATCGGTGTTTATACTCATATGTATTATATCACCAATTTGATACGGAGAAAAATCGTAATTGTTACTTACATCTGGAATTGGTGTGGCTGCATAAATATCACCAGGAACAAACAAAGAAGATGTGTTTGACAAAGTCCCAGGATCGTCGGTAACGTTTATGATACCAGCATATTGTTTTGAATCATCTCTACCTTTTATAGTATTAAACTGTAACGCTAACGGTGTTGATGGTCCTCTTTTAATTACACAAACATGTTTTTCTTCTATTTGTGTAGTGGTAATATTACCAGTGTCTTTGTTCACTAACCAAGTATGCGCTGTTCCTGTTGAACCTGTACCAGCTATACTTCTTGGTATATTTATTTTTTTTGGTTCACCATAATTGTCTGTCCAAAAAAGTAAATCATCTAAAATATTTATACCCGTTATTTGTTTTACGTAATCCGAGCTACTAGTTGGAACAGTACCTTCATCTCCAAAACCTAAAACACGTTTAGCGCCAGATCTACTAGAGTGGCTAAATAAATCAACAAAAATAGCTTCAATATTTTTATTGTTTACACTTTTTCTTAATATACAATCTTTATCTGAGCCATGAACAAACCAATACACATAATCATTTTTTTCATCACCAATAGTAGCTACAGTAACTGCGTTGTTTGGCATTACAAAAGTAGAATTATGATGTAGTATATTTCCAAGTATGTTTTGAGCTGTACCAACGTTTGACCCTTCTGACGTTGACACTTGTATATTCATAGCATCTCTATACTCTCCATTTGGAACAATTCTCTCGTCGAGATCTTTGTTCATTTTCCCACTAGAAAACTGGTGTTTAATATCAGGCATTTAATTAATGTTTTATTTGTTTCGACTTACCTCTTAAAATTTGAGTAATTTCTTCTAGCTTGATACTAGATAATCTTAATTTTGCAGTTCTAACAGCCGCAAATCTTTCTTTTTTATATCTCGCCACTAAACCCTCTGGAACGTTCATGGTGCTAGATAATATAGCGTGAGCAACCCATTTGTACATAGCTTCTTCTGCAAACTTATGAACTTTCATTTCTTTGTTACTTCCTAAAGTATCACTTATGTAATCTAGTACTATTGTTTTACCTACTAAATCAGAGCTAAAATGAATTTTACCAGAATCACAATCTATGTAAAAATTACCATTTACATTAGCGTATTGTGGATCAAGGCCGTATCTTGATATGTCTTCAACATCAAAACTTTCAACAGTTCTGTTATTCTCACTAGCGCGATCAACACCCCTGTACTTAGTCCAAGTATCTGAGTCTGGGTTTTCATCACAAAATATACCCACCGTGTCATAAGCAGTTGTGTAACCGGCGATCGCATCTTCGCTTAAAGATATAACTACAGCGGCTCCAGAAACGGGGTTGGTATCAATAGCGGTAACTAAAGTTCCAACAGGAAAATTAGGATGGTATATTTTCATACCAACTTTTACTTGTGAAATGTTAGCGTCTAAACCTCCAGTCACAAAACTAGTTATCATTTTTTCACTTATTGTTATATTACCTAACGATGTTAAATAAAACGGTTCGTTATCAATAGCTAGTTCACCATTAGCGTATGTAAAGTTTAATAGTTGGTTTCCTGTAAAACTTGCCGTAGCGGGACCACTCATTGTTAAAGTAGTTATACCATTACTTACAGTATTTGATACCACAGTAAAACCATTTAAACCAGTGTTATCCATAGCTCCTTGTAAAGTCATGTCTGGTAGAATATTTGGATATTCACCGTCTAAAACAATATCATTGCTAGTATTTGTTACACTAGTTGCTGTAGCTAAAACTTCATAGCCACCATTTTCATTTATAAATTTAGGTTTTGGATTTGACGTTCTCGTCGTTGGATGTATTCTACGTTTTATTCCGTCGGCTGCAACCCAAGAAACTTTTACGTAGTTAACATAGTCTTGTGGTAAGACCATTTGTAAGTTTGGTTGTAGTGTTATTTCTTGCGATTTACATGATTTAAACGTATCAAAAGATAATTCTTGCAAGGCTCTTTTAGCGTGAAACTGTACTTCATAGGCGTTTACTCTAGGTATAACTTTATTATCACCAACATAAGCTATCATAAATTGATCTATAACGTCAGATAAAGATGTAAATTGATACTCTCCGTAATTATCATTAATGTTACTATAATAATTTCCCGGTGTTTGTGTTATTAATGCCATATATTATACTTTTTCTGATTGTTGAATACCTTGCTCCATGCCTTGTGCAAATTGAGCTATATCGTTTCTTTGGATAGCAGCGCCGCTTAGTTTTAGTATTTTATATACCAGCTCTGTTTCTTCTGAATCATGAAGTTCAAAGTTTGTTGTTTTAGCTGGATTAGGATCGTATAGCGCTTTATTGTTTATAACTACATATCCCCAGTTTGCTGAAATAGGTTTTCTAACAAAAGAAACCACCACATCATTGGCTGAAATCGCTGGTTGCAAACGTATTTGATTGTTTAATATATCAAAAACTGGCCGTTGTTGATTTGGTGCTGTTAATCTTGATTTTGTTATTCTAGATACTTGATCTTTTGTTAGTTGATCAGCCTCTCTAGCTCCATTTCTAATATAAACTTTACCTAATTTATATAGGTTAACTGGAAAATTAACTATACCATTAACAGCTGATAAGGTTAATTCTGTTTTAAATACTCCAAGTTTTTCGTCTAGTATTCTTGACATATCAGCATACTCTTCGCTATTACCTGGAGTTCTGTTAAAGTAATTAACATCGTTCATATATTGATCTAGTATTTCTAATTGAGCTTGATTAGCAAATAAATTAAACTCTTGTGGTGTTATATAACCTCTTTGTTCTTTGTTGGCTAGCGCCAAAACTCTTTGATATACTGTATCTATAAGTACCATATTATTTGTTTAAGTAGTTATAAGGAAATAATTTATTCAAATTATCTCTTCTTTGGTCACAACCACAATCTTTACCCGTGGCTTTACTAATTTTTTCTACAACTTTTTTTATACCAGTTGCTTTTGTTATTTTTTCAATAGTATCTCCTAGTCCTTTTGATTTTTTCATATTGAATTTTTAATAAATGGCCACCCCGAAGGGCAGCCATATATTTGTTAATTTAACCTTTTTTCTATATTAGAATAGATTTCCATACCTTCATCAGTTTTAAACCAATGAGCTAACGCGGTATATGGATGCTCGTCAAATGGTATTGTCATTATTTTTCTACCATTAGATCCCCATAAAAAGTTTCTTTGATCCGTAGACAATCTTAGTACACCAGCCTCAACAGCTTTAATACCAAAGTTTCTTAATATAACGTTTTCATCATCTGCTAATTCTAAGAACAGTTTAGGATTAGTACGAGCAAACACTAGTAAATCTCTTTTAACTTCCTTAGAACTCATTTCTGATACCTCAGAACCTTTCTCTACACGCATAATAGCTTCAGCCGTGTCTATATCTAAATTTCTAGCAGCTATTAAAGCATCTACCTGTATATTTAAAACATCTATTTCTTCAGCTGCAATAGCAGATGGTTTAAACTCATAATATAAAGTATCTTTATCTGGGTGATACAAAGACAATAGTTTTTGTAGAACAGTTTTTTCTTTTTCTACAAATAAACTTCCTGATCTAAATACAATGTGAGATAGTCTTTGGTCTCCTTTCATTTCGTCTACAAAAGATGTTGTTTGGTTTTGACAATACTTAAGCTCTCTTTCATAACCTTTTTCTTTATCAAACCAATAAATGTTAGCTGCTTTTATTGATCTTGATATTGGTTTGTTATTACCGGTTAAGTAATATACACGATCTTTTATTTCCCACTCGTTAGTAGGTTTTAATCTTTCTGTTGTGGTTGGTTCTTCTATATATGTTTCTTCAACCATTGTTTCTTGTAATTGAGGTTCTTCTACCTCAACTTTTTTTGTTTTCTTTGCCATAATATAATATATAATAAAATTAATAAAAATAAAGGGTCGAGGCCGAAGCCCCGACTCTTTAAAATAATTGTGCTTACTTCATCAACATAAAGTTGTTAGCACCTTGTGTAACTAAACATCTTTCAGTTAAGAAGTGCATTTGCATCGCGTCAAGCGCTGATGTAGCTGCACCAACAGAACCAGTAACCCATGATTTCATTTTTCTATCATCAGTTTGTGAAGCTCTGTATCTAACATGTAAGAAAGGACGTTTAAGGTTCTTTCCTAATGATTGATCATAAACAGTAGACGTACCAGCTGGAACCATAATACCTCTGATAGCGTTAGCGCCAGCAGTAGCATTAATACCACCTCTTGTAGCTTTGTCGTTTAAGTATCTAAAGTCAGACTTGTAGAAATCGTAAGATCCACGTCTGAAACCAGAGAAACCTAAGTTTAATGCCATATCTTCAGAGTTGTCGAACACTCCGTAAGAAGTACCACCAGCTCCGTAAGAATTCATAGAAGCTAACATGTCATCTATAGCAAGAGAAGTTCCTCTATTTACAAACATCATGTTTTCTTCAATAGCACCTTGAGAATCAAACTCAGCTAAGATGTCATCGAACTCAGCTAAATCAGTAGCTGCGCTAACACCTTGAATACCAGAAGTAATATTACCTCTTGATTCAATAGCAGCGAATAAACCTTCAGTACCAACATCAGTAGCGGCAGCTGATCCGTTTAACCAAGCAGAACCATCTAAGTCAGAAGTACTATCTGTTTTTTCTGCTTCAAGCATTGCCATTTCAATATAGTCATTAAAACGAGCTCTAGTATCAGACTCAGCTTTTAAGTACCATAAGTAACCTGATTTACCATCTTCAGACGCAACTTCAACCCAACCAATTCTTGAAACGTCAGATCCAGATACTTCGTAGTAATCTTTCATTATAATTGGTTTGTTAGAGAACGTAGTGAAGTCTGGCTCGTTAGCACCTCTAGTATCAACTTGAGTTCCAGTACTTGTTCTGTAGCTATCTGCTTTACCGAATTCAGAACCAAAAACTAATATAGTTGATAACCCAGCTCCAGGTCCATTTTGTAAATCAACTCTACCGTTGTTGTAAGGAGCTACGTCTATAGTTGTTGCACCTACAGCACCAACTAAACATTTAACAACTCCGTTTACAGAGTCAGAAACGATAATCATATCGTTAACTCTTATAGAGTGACCAGCAGCGTTTAATGCTCTACCATCAATGTCAGTAGTAAGTGTAATTCGTGAAGACGCACCACCCGCAGCTCCCATAACTACACCACCTGCTGTAGCTACAGTTCCTTTATAAGATAAGTGTAATCTACCTTGCTCTGACCAAATAACTTGATCAGCAGTCATAGATTCTTCAGCCCCAACTTGAGATAAGAAACCTGAAATAGTTCTAGGTCCGAAAACCTCAGCTTCTTTCTCCATTAGGTCTGGTACATATTGTTGTCCCCAACCGCCTGCGCCGTTAAGGTCTAAGTAATTTGTTGCTAGCGTTTGCTTAAAAGGAGCAGGAACGCTATTTAACAAAGCACCAGGATTTGATATTGCCATAATTTTGTTTTTTTAAATTTTTATTTGTTTTTATTTCTAATTTTAAACTTAAAGTCTTCAGTAGTGTCGCCAAGCACTCTTACTTTAATTCCACCAGATTCAATTTCACTATGTCCTTGTCTAGGTGTCATATCAACATTTTTAGCTTTTTCAATACTATCTTTCATAGCATCGGCTTTTCCTTGTTCATAAAAGTGATTAGCTATAGCATCGGCATTGGTAGCTGTGTATAAAGATTTGTGAAACTCTTTAGCATCTTTGAGGTGATTGTTTTTATCCAAAAACTTTTTGAAAAAATTATCACTATTGCTCTGAGCTTCCTTTACAGAATCTACATCTTTTACATTAAACCTAAACTTTTTGTCTCCAACGTTGTATTCAAAACCTTTGAATTTTTCGTTAAAAAGACTGCTTGTTTTGTTTTCAAAAGTAGATCGCTGAGCCTTTGTTTTTGCTTCATTTTCTTTTGACTCTTTGTTATATCTATTAAAGAAATCCATAGCTTTCTGCTGCTCAGTTGTGAGTTTACTTCCAGCTTTAATTTCTTCATAGTATTTGGACTTTTGCCCGTCCAAGTGGCTTTTAGCGTTGGCAACTTGCTCTTTTAACGCTAGTTTTTTTCTTCGTATATCTCTATCTTCGTCGACTTCTTCGTCGTAAGAGAATTGATCTTCCATAAGGAAGTTAATTTCTTCATTATTTAAATGAGGTTTTGTTTGTGAATAATATTCATAAAGTAAACTTTTATCATCTAAGTCACTATAATCTCTATTAAGTTTAACATAATCATTTATATCTCCACCTGTTTCGCTCATAAAGTCTACGAGCTTTTGTATATTTTCAGGTAAAGGTTCTCCTGTTGTTTCGGCTTCAGTTACTGCCTCATCAATTTGCTCAGCTACTTCTTCAACTTCTTCATCAGTAACTTCTTCTATTGCTGGAGTTTCTTGTGCTTCTGTTTCCGGCTGTACTTCTTCTTGTTCTTGTGGGGCGTTGGCATTTTCAGACTCTGCAACCACTCCGCTGTCGTCAGCGTTGTCTTTTTTAGTTTCATTTTCTTCTGGTTTTATTGGTTTAGTTAAATCAACCTTAGTTATAGACTCTTCTTCAATAACAGGTTTTGCTTTCATTTTTTCTTTAACCTCAGTAATATTTCCTTTTGTTTCTTTACCTTTTGGTTGTTGTTCTTTTACTTTTAATTTTCCAACCTCGTTGTCAACGATTGGTTTTTCTTTTTTTGCCATAATATAATATAATAATAGTTAATAATTTACTCCATGCTTACTGGACCTAAATCAAAGCTACTGCTGTTTAAAGCTTGGCCGCTTTCAAAATTTTTAGGTGGTTTTCCAGTTTGCCTTTGATCAATCATCTCGCTTTGTTGAGACGCTTGAATCTTTGTTCTTTCATCTTTACGATCTTCTTTTTCTTTCTCTCTTAATTGTACACCTTGAACCTCCATGCCTTTTAGTTGCATATTCATTTGGTGTTCAAATAATAATATTTCTTTTTTCATTTGATGATCTGAGTTTGATTTTTTAAAATCAAGCTCTGCTTTTATTTGTTCTAATTGAGCTTGTGATTGCATCATCATTTGGTTTTTTTGCATTTCAGCTTGAGCCTGTGCTTGAGCGGTTTGTTGCTGAGCTTGAGATTGAGCTTGTATATTTTGTTGTTGTAATTGCTGATCTCTATCTTGTTTTTTCTTTCTTCTTATTTTCAACAACTGATTAGCAAACTTAATATTGTTAACATTTCTAAGGTCAATAGCATCTTCAAGCTCTATACTTTGTTGTTGCAATGCCATTTGTATATTATTTTCTAGCATCATTTTTTCTTCATCATCAGGTAATAGCTCTATAAATATACCAAAGTCATACAAATGTAACTCAGACATTTCTTCTAAAGTCGCAACGTTGTGAGCTCCTATAGCTTGAATGAAAGCATCTTTAGTAGGTGAATACTCTATAATATCAGATATTCTAAGAGATAAACACTCACATGTTTCAGATGTTAAAAATAAACCAGCGTCTAATATATGTCTTGTTGCTGTGTTACTATTTGCGGCTGCTAATTTTTGCACGCCTACCAAAGCGTTTTTATCTGGCATACTACCATCTCTAGCCTCATTAAGACCAGTTACATCTCTTATCATTTGCAGATAATAGTTATAATTACCTATAAGAGCTTGCATTTTTTGACCACCGCTACCACTAGATATTTCTTGAATAGGTATCTTACCTGGATTCATATCACCATCAGAAGTAAAACTCCTTCCAATAACAGAACCTGTTTGGAAGAACATGTTTAAAGCTTCCTGTGGATTGTAGTTAGTTCCATTACCTAAATCAACCTCTGCTAAACCATCCGCATCTAAGTAAACACCATCAGGCACCATACGTGACATTACTTGTTGTAACTTTAAATGTGTTAACTGTATCATATCAGCAAAACCAGTAATTCTACTAACTATAGATTCAATTTTACCGTTGTACATTCTAGGCGCAACAATAGCATAGTTCATTTTAACTTTAGTATAATCACTTTTAGGTCTTATCATGTTTCTTGACATTTCCCATTTAAGTAATTTTTCAGAACCAAGAACCATAGCGCCATCAAACAAACATTCTATAGTTCTAGAAATTCTACTATAACTACCTTCTTTATTTTGTGGTGGATTATAATTATCGTCTTTGTTTATTATTTTATCAGCTCCAGTGCCAGTTTCTTTTACCTTATAAACTTCATTCATGTAAGTTTTAAAATTAAAATATAAAACTTGAACTTTGTTATTATCGTTCTCTTGATTTGAGTGTCTAATAGAACTATTGTTTCTATTAAAAGTTCTTTTTCTAACTACTTCTTGTAAATCTTCTTCTGTTAAATGTGGAAATTGTTTTGCTAATTCATTTATAGGTAGTTCTTTAACCTCACCAACATAATATATATCTTCAAAATAAGGAGAGTCAGAATGTGAATACACTAGGTCTGCTGGATCAACATAATCTATTACAACACCTTCAGATGTGTTAAATGAAGTTTTTACAGCACCAATACCTAAAACCGCTAAATCATAATAAAAACGTTTTTGTACTAAATCGTAATTATTGCCTCGCATTAAAACGTTTAAAGCTTGTTCCTCTGCTATTTCTACAGCTTGTTTGTATGTTAGCTGCATGTGTAGTTTTAATTCCTCTTCTGTTTCTGGTATTTTATCAGGATCATTTTCTTCTAAAGAAATACCAAAAGCTTGACTAGCTGCTTTATTAAATTCTTTTGACCTCATGTCTCTTAATAAAGATTCCATGTATTCTGTTCTTTTTTCAACACCAAATGGATCTTGAGAATAAGCTTTTATATCGTACATTCTGTTTGTCATACCATTTACCACGATATCAACAAATTTAGAAATTATTGGAACTGGTGTCCAGTCTAAATTTAAGTAAGACAAGTCACCGTTTATAGATAGTTCGTCTTTATATTTTTGTGTAGATTGTTCTCCTCTAGCATATAATCTTAAATTATGAAAATTATTGCTACTGGTTTTATGTCTATTGTGTGTTTTGTCATTATTAAACCATTCAGCCGCTATAGCTTTTCCAACTTTTAAACCATAGTCGTGGCTCAACTTTTCAGCATCGCTAACGGTTTGACTTGGAAAAAAACTTCTAATACCAGAGTGTGCCATACTTATTTTTTAATTATTCTTGAATTATTTCCAGCGTTACTATATTTGGAAATATTTATATTTAACTTTGGTTTTTCAACCTTAGCATTTGGCGCGTATAAATGCCTGTTGTTAGCCATAATAGCTAATCCAGAACTTATTGATGCGTCAAACTTTGTTCTTTTATTTATATCGAATTTAGCCCAGTCATTTAAAAGTGAATTAAAATATAAATCACCAAAGCTACCATCTTGTTTCATGCCTACATGATCTTGTATATACATTTCAATTGCTGCAGCGTGAGCTTGTTTTATATCTTCGCTAGAGTTAGGTATACCACCCACTTCCTTTTCTGCTGTAGATAACTTGTTCCAAACTTTATCAGGTCTATTCATACTAAAACCCCTATATCCTCTACGTCTCAAATAATACAAGAGACGAGGTTTATTATTCTCTGCAAGTATAGGCATCCCGTAAAATACTAATGCCATTAGAACGTCTTCAAAGAATATTTCAGCTGTAGGTGGTCTTGATAAGTATTCTAAAAAAAAGCTATTCGCAGGAGCGTCCTCCATACTAAACCTGGTTAAGCCGTGTAATGCTCCTTTAGAACCTTCTCCATCTACAGTTCCTGATATATCATAAGAGTCACAACCAAATGCTCCCATGTGTTCATTACCAGGATATTTTATACCGTTTTTCAATACCACTCTATTTTGCAATTGCTGAGGTGGAACCCAGCTAAGTTTAAATCTACCTTTTGGATCTGGATAATAAATTACTTGTGTATCTTTTATTCCGTTAACCCATTGAAAATTACCTTGAGTAACGCCTAGCGAGCTAGACATTTCTTCGTTATAATCTACTTGTTCATATATTTTAACAAGATTAAATATACTTCCTTTTGCTTCGTCTCTAAACGCGTGTTCTGTTGTTCTTGGGAATTGTCGGTAAAATTCATTTAAAGCATCTGAATCACCTTTTAAACCATCAACTTCGTTTTGCCAACTATCTATTACGCCTATATCTATTAGTTCACCGTCTGGGGCAAGCACATCGACGTTAGGAGTAGTGAATACTGGAACTCCGTGCTCGTCAATAAATCCTTCGTAGTTCCATTCCATTGGGATAAACAAAGAGTATAAACCAGATTTTGTCTGGCCATTTCTATTTCGCTTAGTGACATCTGATGCATTGTATAATTTTTTAAAGTTATCACCTCCTTTATCTAAAGCGTTTGACGTTGAACCCATCATACACTTACCAACTATCTTACTACCTAATCGTAAACATGTTTTTGTAACCCTCCAGTTATTTAAAATATTATCAGGTCTTTCCCACTTACCGCTTTCATCATGTACTAGTAAAGCTAGTTTTTCACCATCATAACTATTATCGCCTGTGTTTTTCCAATCAATAGTAGTATCAAGTCCAGCCAAGTCTTCCTGCTTTTCGTTGGCAGTAATTTTTTTACGCGTGAACTTACTTGCAGGAACCCTATAAGCAAGTTCAGACTTAGGTCTGTCCATACCGTCTTGAATTGGTTTAAAAAAGAACGGATAGTTAATTGATATTGGAACAACTTTGTCTGTAAACATTTTTTTAGCATCAGCACCTGTTTTAGATAATATACCATATCTACTATCACTTGCAAGAGTAGCTAAATTAACTGTTTCGGCAGAACTCATGAAAGAAAATCCAGAACGTCTGTTCTTTAAATAACACATTCCATAACACCTCTTGTCTGCCTTGCAAGCTTCCCAAAATATAAAGAACAACCTATTTGCCTCTCTAAAATCAGGTGCACCAACATCTATTTTACTCCATTGTAAATACATGTAGTGCGTGCCTACTATGTAAGTTGGTTTACTATTATTCATAAACCAAAAACCTTCATCTCTACGTTTAAACTCTTCGTCTATATAATCGTACCACTGTTCTTTACTTTCTTCTGGATAACTTCTCCAGTCAAATATATTTTTAAGACGAGATAAATCTTTAGGTTGTTCAAACTTTATCCATTTGTTTTTGTCGTTGCTATACACATTTTTCGGTATTTTTGGCAAAGCAATTACTAAACCTTGTATTTCTATTATTTCACCTATTTGCCCGGTTTTTGATATAACAACAATATCGTGTTCTTTGTTGTAACCATACTTCCATTTTTTACCCTTATTAAGTCTACTAATGGTAGTTTTTTTAACAGGCTCTATTGTTCTGACTAAACTTTGATCGTACATTACTTAGATCTTCCTTCTGCAAATCCTTTAAATACTCTATCTTTTTTTTCCTCAGGCTCTTTACCCTCGAGTATACTTTCTTCTTCTTGGATTCTATTTAATATTTCAAATGCATCAAATATAGCTAACTTTTTAGTAGCTGCTGCGTTTTTTAATCTATCTGCTGATATGTCATCGTCTGAATCAACTATTGCTTCTTTAGCTACTTTAATTAATTCTTCAACAGCTTTATGCCCAGCTTGGATTATACTCTTCTTCGTTTCCTTGATATTCATATTTAATTGTAATAAAATTTGATAAAACTCTATATAGTCTTTCACCGTCGACTATAAACTCGTACTTGCTGTTTGGTTTAAAACCAACTAAATCACTAACATCGACAGTACCATCTGAATATTTAACGATACCTTGAAGTGGTTTTTCAGATTCAATATTAAATTGGTTTATTGCTTTTAAAGGTTTTACAAAACAATAACCTTTTGGAGCTATCCACTTGTTATTTCTTTTATATAAAAAAATTTGATCGTGGTTTATAAAGTAAGTATCTTCGTTAAAATAACTTCTACTATTTTTTTCTACACCATTGACATCGTTCCATCTTCTAAAAACATTGTGATGAACTATAACTGTATCTTCTGGTTTTATATTTGTATCGCCAATAATAGGTGTTGATATAACTGTAGCTTCTCTGTTTACGTACTCATGATTATAAATTTCAGTATTAATAATCAGTTCTGAGTTACCAACCTTTTTAGTATTGTTATATCTTTTACCTTTTGGCGTTACAACAAAGTTGTATACGCTTTTCATTAGTATTGTAGGTTATACTCTACAGATACCGCCATGTTTTTGTTAAAGTCTTTCCAAGGCAATACATCTTTATTTTTTTTGATATAAACAGAATACTTGTCTTCTTCTTCTATAATATCACAAATAGTATGCCCACCATAAACCTCTTGACCAACGGCATAATGCATAGCGTCGTTCTTATAGTCTTTACCTATACTAATCTTCCTTATTAACTTCGCCATTTTTTGGGTAATTTATAGTTCCATCGTGGATATTAATATCTGTTGTTGAGTATTCTTTTTCTAACTCAGATTGTAATACGGTTAGTTTATCTCTATCAACAACCATTTTATGCATTAGTTCGTGTTTTTGCAACTCCATAGCGCCTATTTCCATTTGGCCTCTATTTATAGAGTTTACAATATCTTGAACTCTTTTAAGTTGGTTGTCTGTTATTTTTTCAGGTTTAGTAAAGTCTATTACTTCTTCTTTTTTCTTTTTTGTCATTTTATTTAATTTAAGTTTATTATTTAAAAAGGTACAGTCG
>Ga0208669_1000174_pt1 | contig 27627 bp, 20 predicted proteins | sample 21_taG_FD_184095 | JGI IMG/M metagenome (GOLD analysis project Ga0208669, IMG submission 184095) | Marine viral communities from the Subarctic Pacific Ocean - 21_ETSP_OMZ_AT15319 metaG (SPAdes) (version 2) | ecosystem: Environmental > Aquatic > Marine > Oceanic | place: Pacific Ocean | collected...
CTTGATCGATACTTTTAGTCTGTCTATCTTTTTTAGCTTCTATAGCTAAAGCTTTGTTAGCTTCTCTTTTAGCATATACTATATTACTACCAAACCACTTATATAAACTAGGTGTTTTTGCTGGATCATAGTTAACTAATCTATTTGCTAATTCTTCTCTTGCTAAATCTTTTTGTTGCTTATTTAGACCAGATCCAAATAGCTTATCAAAGTCACCATCTATTATAGCTTCATACACTTGTCCAAACCCACCGTTAGCACTTTGAAACTCAGCTTTTGTTTTAGCACCTTTAGTTAAAGCATCTACTATAGGACCAGGATCAGCATCTTGATCTAAGTTTACTTTACTAAATTTTCTAGAGCTAACTTTAGGATCATTTAGTTTTAATTTACCAGATTTAAAGTTTTTTCTATAATTTTTTAAAAATCTTCTAACATCACCGGCTGTTTCAAACTCAGCTTTTAAACCTATAGCTTTTAAAAACTCAGCTAAATAATCATTTATAGCAGTCATTGCACCTTCTTTCATTTGAACAGAAGATGTTTTATCTTCTACTAAATCAAGGTATTGAGTTATATATTCATCAGGATTAGCCTGCATATAAGCTTGGCTGTAATTGGCACCGGAAATAGCTCTATCTACTTGAGCTCTATCGTTAGCGCTTAATTTGTTATAAAAGTTTAAAGCAGCGGCTTTACCTTTGTCTGTTGCCATGTGCTTACCTAAAGCTTTGTGTAGTATCTCATGAGCAACAACATTAATCTTGCCGTTACTTATTGCTCTAGCTTTGTTTATATATACTTTACCATCTATTTCAGAACCAGCACTTAGTTTCATTTTTGTTTTAAACTCATCGCTGGCATTAGCAAAATCTTTATCTACTAGATCATCAAAATCTTCTTGAGTTTCAGTATACTTAAAGTCATCACCTAATATAGCTTTACCTTTTATTATATCACCTTCAAGAGTTTGTCTAGATCCTCTACCAAGATTCATAGCTTGTTGATCTAATTTATTTCGTTTTAAAGTAGAATCAACCTCAAAATACTTATTGGTTATATCTTTAATTTTTTTATCATTAGATGATATTTCATTTTTTAAAGTTTGGCTATTGTTTGACTTTGCTTTATTTTGAAGATCTAATCTATTTTTTTCTAAATCAAAAAGAGCATCTCTATCAGCTTGGTCTGTTACTGATGTATCTAGTAATTCATTCTTTATCTTGCCATCAGACTGTCTTTCTCTAACAATACTGCTTAGCACATCGTCATTTTTAATATCTATATCCGCTAAAGCTAGTGTCTCATCATCTAATTGATCTAATTCTTTTGTGAACTTATTATAGTTCATTTTACCACCATTGATAGAATAACTTGTTGGCTTTACTATATTGCTATAAGCGGATTGTATTTGACTAGGTCCAAAGTTAAAACCTTCTGATAAAATTTCATCAGCTTTAAATTCTTGATCACCAGCAGCTTGACCAGCTATTTCAGATGCAAAACCACCCACAACTTCAACTCCAGCAGCGCCTGCGGCGCCAGTAATCTTTTTTCCACCAGCTCGTATTATTGCTTTGTTAGCACCTATACCATAACCAGCTGTAAAAAAATCTACAACACCAATAGCTAAACCTCTTTTAGTTGCGTCATTTTTTATTTTTCTATATTTTTCAGGATCACTTAATAATTTCTTTATATTTTCTGGGTTAACTTCTAAGCCATCTTGTTGTAACTCTTCATTAATAGTTTCCTGCATTGTTGTGGCTTTTTCTAAAGCATACGTTGTTCCACCGTACATACCTTTAATAGTAGCGTAACCACCAAAGCCCATTTTTAATATTTTCTTTAATGTACCTGCTTTACCTTTGTTAGGTAGTTTGTTTATAAAGTTGTTAGCCACCTTGCTAACACCATAACCAGCGGCTCCACCACCAACTACAGCTAATGGATTATCAACAGCGGCTCCACCCATCATTCCTAAAGACTGAAAACCTTGTTGTAGCAACCACTCACCTTTACTATCAGCAACACCTCTTAGCCAAGCACCTGCTCTACCATGTTTTTCAACGTTAGCATCAAAAATCTTTTGGTAAGCTATATCAGCATCAGTTTGTCCTCTATTGGCATTTAAATCTATTATTTTTTGTATCTTTTCATCAGAAATATCTCCTGCTTTATCTGGGTTTAATGCGTCATACATCTCAAGCGTCTCACTAGTGTCAGTTCCTATGCCAACACCTATTTTAGTTTTCTTATAAAGATCACCAAATACACCGCCAAGACCGGGTATTTTATCTATAGTATCATCTACAAAACCAAGAGCATCTTCAACAACGTTGTCAACCTTGCCTAAAAAGCTATCGTTTTCAGATATATAATTCGATATGTATTTTGATTGTTCTTCGCTCGGACCTGAGCCTGTGTACTTCTGATAAAACGCATTGACCCACTCCTCTGGATCTTGCTCAGAAGCAAATTGAAGTTTAGTATTCAATTCTTCTTCACTTAGACCTGGACTATATTTAGCGTATAGTTGTCTGTAAAGTTCTTCCATATTATAATTTTGCTGGATCTATACTAGATGATGTGTTTACTCCCAACCATTGGTTGTAGAATTTTCTTGTTTCGTCAGTAGGGTTATTCATGTCAATAGTTCTTTCCCAGTTACTAGAACCAGGTCGTCTAATTGTTAGTACGTACATTCCGTCTTCACCCGCAGGTTGAATTGAATGATTGCTTGATGGACCAAATTCACCTTGAATATCCATTATTTTATCATTACTAAAGTATTGATCGGGGTTACTAACGTTAGCACTATACTTAGATGAGTTACCACCACCATTTGAAGATGATTGTTTTTTCTCATAACCTTGACCAGCAGCTTCTTCCATACCATTAAGATATTGATCTACAACATACTGTTCGAGTTGATCGTGATTTTCTTCTTGTAATAACCAGCTGTTAGGGTGATCCTTAGCTATTATAGGCGCATCTAAGAACTTATCTGTAGCTAAAGATAGTAAACCTTCCCTACCTTTTTCTTGTACAATATTTCTAACTTTTCTTTCGTATAGTGATCTGGTGTAACTATCCCAGTTTCCACCTGATTTATATGATGTTTCGTTAAGTTGCATTAATTTATTAGCACCGTCAGAGTTTTTGTTAAAATATTTAGGTAAATTATTACCATCTATCATTGAACCATCTGGTAATTCAAATTTTAATTGACCATTTATTAAGCTGTAATTAAGGTTATCATTAGAATACAATAACTTAAGACTGTCTGTATCTGCTCCTTCTGATATTGTTTTACTATCGTAGTCTTTTAAAAATTCTGTTTTAGAAGCTTTAAATTGATCTAGGTTTGTACTTATATTTTTAAATTGATTTTTAATATTTTGAAAACCAGCTTTAGCTTCTATGTAAGCAGTAGAACCAGGCTTATTTTTTTTCATCATTCTAGCCCAGTTACCAGCTTGTATTTGCATATCTTTAGACCAGTTAGTAACACCGTTTCTCATACCTGATGGAAGTTTTTCAACTTCATACCCAGCGGGTAAGTTATCTATATATGTATCTACCTTTTGATTAAGGTATTTTTGCATAGCTCCGTATGGCACAGGTATATTACCACCATATCTACCAGGCATCCTGCCTTGTTTTTTAGCCATGCTATTTAAATATAAGTCAGCTATACCCGCGTTTTGCGGTCCCATATATGCTCCTTTAATTAAGTTTTGATTTGCCATGTTTTTTTATATTAAAATCCTAATCCTTTAGTTACATCAGATAAAAAGCCCATACCTCCACCGGGAGCTTGTTTACCTAACGCGGCTGCGGTTCCAACACCACCAGCAAAACTACCTACACCAGATACTAAAGATTGTGTAGCTTTATCTCTAGCTGCATTTGCAGCTCCTAGCCTCTGTTGTGACATACCTAGTAATGTTTCTGTTTTATCTAACTCAGCAGCTCTAGCTTGTTGAGCCCCTTGTATCTCTGCAGCTTGATTTTGCATATCACCTTGAGCAGCAGCCATTTGATTTCTAGACTCTTGTTGGCCTATACTAACAGATGCAGCTTGTAAGTTTTGTGATTGTTGACCAGCCATAGCTTGAGCTAAAGCGGCTATACCTCCACCACCAGCAGCACCTTGCATACTACCCATTGTATTAGATAATGCTTGTTGCTGTTGTTGAGAAGCAAACTGTGCTTGTTGTTGATTTACAGTTAAGTCTTCAAATGAGTTGTCTAGGTTAGTAGCTAAATTACTAGTATCTAGGTTTTCGTATCTTGCTTTGTTACGGTCAAATTCTGCTTGAGCTTCTCTTTGTTCTCTTCTTCGTTTTCCACCACCAATTAACCCACCAGCTATACCAGTAAGTCCTCCGATTATGCCCTGTGCCGCACCCATTGCTGCGCCTGCTCCTGGTATCATATTTGTATTTGTTTTAAGTTATTATTATAATTACACATTATTTGCTCGATTCAAAGATTTCAGAATTTACAGCAAACAGTTCTTTTTTGCTTGTTGATGTTATTTCTAGATCAACTTCTGCATAATATCCAACAATACCAGATATATTGGTTTGTGGAGCTTTTGCAAAAAATATATAATCACCATTAGAAGGACGAGTAGCTGTACTTGCAATTTCACATGTTACCGATGTTTCTGTTACACCTTTACAAGGTCCTATTTCACTAATAACATTACTTGATGTTTGGAAATAAACTATATCCGCACCAGCGTAATTACTAGAGCTATCATCGTTAGCTTGTATTGAAACGTTTATAGGGTTATTAAAGTTTAATGTTATACTAGGCATATTTATTTATTTTAAGCAAATTCAGTTTTAAATAGATCCCACTGCGTACTACCAATTCCAGTTACTCTTAAGTAAGCTAGGTAAGTGTTTGTTGTTACACCTTTAGTAAACGTTAAACATATATTACCGTCGCTGTGTGCTAAGTCTTTTGTACCAGTAGTGTCAGATACACTCATAAATACCAAGTTTTGAACACCAGATTGACTACCGCTTCCAAAAGAAGCTCCATTAGGTGAAGCATCGCTTCTATTTCCAGTTGCATTACTAGCAACATGATCGTTTGTAATAGTTACTGTTTGAGAGTTTGTACTTGTTGTATCAAAACTAGAACCATTATAAGTAAACAAACTCATACCACTTGGACCGTGTTGTTGTCTTGGTGGAGCTGTACTACTTATACCATCACCAACATATAACGAGTCTGCTTGAACACTCATGTTAGCTAGAGTATTACCATTAGCGTTGTCAGTGTTAGAAAACAATATTTCAAATCTATCAGGAACAGTTTGAGCGTTACAGTGGGCTTTAAATGTTCCAGCACCTGTACCTAAAACAATTGGTACTAAGTAAACACCTGCAGCTCCACTAGTACTAATTGAAGCACCCGGTGAAACACCTATAGCAGCGTTAACAGTAGCTGTGTTACTATCAATTGTACCATCATTAGCTTTATAGGTAAATGAATCTGTAAAGTTATTTGAGTTGTTGTGTTTATAGTATACTGTAGCCGCAGATAAAACAGTTCCAGCACTTACAGCAGTACCTTGTCCAGCATCAGTAAACAATGAAGCATTAGTTGGAACAGACACAATAGTGTATGTTAAACTATCACTATCAGCATCTGTAGCGTTTAATGTTACAAGAACACCACCACCTTTTGTAGCAGAAACACTCACTGTGTTTGCTACTGGAGCACTATTGCCAGCTGATATGTAATTTTCTAAATTAAATAAAGAAGTTACATCATTACCACCAGTAAAAATAACACCACCTTTAAATACGGCAGATACAGTAGTTGAGTTAGTAGCTGTAAATGCTAAACTTTCAAAAAGCCCTTCTGTAGTAGCGTTACCACCGAATATAGTTCCACCATTAGATGTTAAGTTTGTAAACTGTGACATGTTGCCAGCTGCAGTGTCTATCTGTAGACCAGCCGCTCTAGTTATTGTAAATGTGTTTGTTAAATCACCGTCTTCACCTGCAACATCACTATTTAAAAAACTGTCTGTATTAGGTTGTAGTGTTATAGATTTATTAGCTGTTATTGAAACACCAGAAGGTGCATTTGCAGCGTAATGTAAACCAACCTGCAGTGTTATAGGTAAATCTTGTCTAATTCTAAAAGAATGATCTTGCTCACCTGATCCGCCAAAGTTAGTTGAAACATTACTACCTGTTAAAATAAAATCATAATGATCACTATCTGTTACTGTTGGAAAAGTTATATCAAATTGTTGTTTACCAGTAGCACCTATAGTTAGGTTTGATATTGAATGTATTGATGTTGAATCTTCATTGGTTACAGCTAAACTAAAAGTAGCTGTTGGCGTTCCATAAACACTCATTGATCTAGTAACACCAACTGGATCTATATTAGTTTTTATTATATTATACGATGTTATTTCAACTACAGGAACAAAAAATTGTTCAGCTTTAGCTATAAATAATATTTCTTGTCCAGATATATCTTCATTTGGAAAAGTATATTTAACGGTAAAAGTACAAGATACTATTCTTCCGCTACTATCCAATGTATTACTGTTAGTTATATTAGTTCGTTGAAAATTATCGTCAGATATTATATTTATAAGACCTCCACCTAATTTGGTCTTATCGTCTGGAAAATAATAACCACTAGCAGCTGTAAATGTTTTTGTAAGAACCGTAACTTGTTGATTAAAGTTACCAGTTGCACTGTAGCTTGTTGTTCCGGAGCTGGTTGTTGTGTTAGCTTCTTCTGTTTTTACAGTACCAGCTAAAGCGTAAGATCTTAATATTGCAGCACCATCAACATCAATAGTTAAAGTTGTATTTGCAGAAGGCATAACAAATGTATCTGTTAAGTCTACAGCAACTAAAACAGTGTTACCTATTGTGTTAGCTGTACCACTGTTAGAAAATGATATACTTGATATACCACTTAAAGTACCAGTGTTGTTAGTAAAAGCAGCGGCAGATACTACATAACCAGCGTTAGGCGTAATAACCAATTGTATGTTGTCGCTACCTATTTGAGCGCCACCTACTTTCGTTAAACTACTTTCTGTTATTGTACAATTAGTTAATGCCATATTAGTCGTTATTTTCTTTGACTGTTAGAGTAAATGTTGTTGGGCTTAGGTCACCTGTTGCAGAACCTAGTACATCTATACCTTGTGTAGGAAATGTTTTAGTATCTAGTGTGCCAGATGTTCCGTTCCAAGTGCTAGGTTGTCCTTTTATAAAGTTATAGTACAAACCTTCTTTTTCTTTGAAAGATGGTACCTTACCCTTTTGTTGATCTGTAATTACATTAGGTGCTACCCAACCACTATCCCCTTCATAAGCTATTGTTTTAAAGTTTTTTATACTAGAAGGTGCATCGTTTATTATTAGTTTTACACTAGATTTATATTGAACACCATAAAAATTATTTCTAACTTCATTATCATGAGACCATATTTGACTACCTTTAAACGTGTAATATGTGTTATTTAAAGACACTGCTGATTCAGGTACAAATGACTTTCTAGTTGGCCAACCTTCTAAACCTTGTTTGTAGCTAACTGTTTCATCACTAAACGATACGTTGTAGCAATCTTTATCATCATCATAACTACCTAGTACAACAGTTTCTGAAGCTAGTTTATCTGAAAAATAATCAGACATACCTTGTTTAGATATTTCATCTAAACCATTACGTGATAATCTTAATACTACACCTCTATTCTTGTCTGCAAAAAATGCTCTAAAACCATATGAGGCAAAAGACTCAGGATTTTTAGATATTCCATATTCACCTACATAAGGTATTGTTTGTCCTAATACTGCTTTGTTAGAGGTAACGTTAGAGTTACCGTCAGCATTAAATAAAGCATCTTTATTAGCTAACACCTTTAAACATTTGTCTTCACATAATGTTATTAAATCTGTATCTCTAGCATGCAGCTTTTGTATTGAGCCATATGCTGGGTTAAGATCTTTAGTTATAGGTAAGGCTTGTATAAATTGATTTAATCTATTAACACCAGATGTTGAGTTAAATATTTGAGAAAATATAAAACCATTGCCTTTTCTTTCTTCAGCGTAAGGTTCGTCTAATACTGCAGATACCTTAACGCCTTTACCTATTCTTACAGCGTTAAAATCGTCTCTTATTCTGTCTGATTCAACTCCGTTACCAAAAGAGTAACAGTTGAACCAAGACAATGTTTTTGTTGTAGCTAGTTGAGCTATTGGAAAAGCATCTGAAGCTTCGTAGTATATATCTAATTCAGCTTGTTCTTTTGGTTCAGTTTCAAATACAGCTGGGTTTGTCGATGATAATACTTCGTTATTAGTAGCCACGAGTTCTTCTACTATTTCTATACCAACAGGTGTAAATCCAGATTCAAAATTTCTATCCATAACACACTCAGCATATTTTCTACTGTTACTAGGTGTTTTTCTTGGTCCGCCAACACCATTATAACCTCTTCTACTACCGTTGACCGAAGATTCCTTTATATTATAAATTTCACTTTTGTTTCCACTAGCATCATAAAACCTAATATCTGCGCCAGGACCTTGTAAGTGTTTGTCTATAATAGGGTGCGATGTTTTACCCACATCTACAGGTGAGCTAGAGCCTCCTGAAAATCCTGCCCACACTAATCCAAACTTATCTGATTGAGCGGTTGGCACTTTACAACCAGACGGATTATTTCTTCTATCTTTAAAACTTAATGCTTGTTGAGAATCACCAGAACCAAAGGTTCCAATACCAGTATTAGGTGCTATTACAGGAACATCAGAACTAGAGACTATACCATATTCAACATCTACAGATCCAAACGCATCCATTATGTTTGATTTAAAAGTTGCGTCTCTATTTATTTTAACAAAAAATCTACCTTCAAACTCAGGTTTTCTTTCAATTACTTTTTCTTTAACAAGCACCTCAAAAGCTCTACTACCAGGATCAGCATTTGTTATTGAGTCTAAAAATGTTTCTTCCATTGGAAGTGTTATAGATACTCTAAACCCATTATTTGTACCTGTTGGACCACCAGACTTTATTTCGTAATCTCTAGTAGCATTACCACCTTTTATTATGCTTATAAAGTTTTGAGCTTTAAAAGCTGTGTAAAAACTAGGGTTAGTATCTTGATCACCACTAGTTCCACCTGGTCCAGTAAATTCAAATGTAGTTACATCAACACCAGGGTTTGATGTTGCCACAGCATTAACATCTGCGTTGGCTATTGTTTTAGCAACCTCAGCTATAAAGTCAGGAGCTTTGTTTGATATACTTAAAACTTTATATTTAGGAACTTCCTTAACATTGTTATCATTATCGTGTTGTTTCTTTAAATATAAGTATGTTTCTTCATCTACTTTGTTTCTTTCAGATGAAGGAAAACTTAACCAAACATTACCATCTTCAGCTAAATAAAATCTATCTAAAGCTAAATTATAATATTCGTTTGCAGTTTCTTTTATAAAGTATTTATAATGTGTTGCCCACGAAGGAGCATCAGACGATACTGCAGCTTTTAATTTGTTTATTTTATTCGCATCAATACCACCAAGTGTTAAAGTAGATTCTTTACTAGTAAAAACAGGTGTTTCTCTACCATAAGTATCTCTCCATACAACACCTAGTTGATAATTTCTTATTGACTTTATAGATTCTTCTGGTGTTTGAGGATTTGCATTTGTTGTTCCTGATACAAAAAAGTTAGTTCGTAATGTATCTGTTACATTAAAATTTTGTAAATAGTTTGCGTAAACAAGCCTGTTACCTATAGCTTCTTGAGCTTTTGCTTTTAATGGAACGTTATCCCAAGGTCTAAGTATTTGGTTACTCTCTATTACTTTATGTATTAATTCTGATTCTATTTCTAGCTCTTGATTCGTTAACGGAACTTCATCAACGCTATAAACTAAATTACTATTACTTTCTTTATAAAGTATTTCAATTTCTTTAACATCACTAGGTGGTGTTTCTAAACCATATATTTTAAGCTTTCTTAAATTATTAGTCATACCTAGGTTGTAACCATCAGCAGATAAATATTTAAATTTATTAGGTAAAAATACAGCTTGTGTAAATGGTGAAAATGATGAGTACTGACCATCGTTATATTTCCATCTATAAGCAAATCTAGGAAACTTATATTCAAACATTGCCTCATCTTCTTGTAATAAAACCTCCCATATTAAAACCTCATTAGGCATGTTATCAGGATTTGAAAGTATTTCTGCAGTAACACTTGAAAACTGAGAAGCACTAGCTGTTATTTGTACTGTTACTTCAAATATTTCTACATCATTGTTAGCAGCTGAATACTCATTTTTTAATACAAGTATATCACCTATTTGATAGTTAGGTGTTCCACTCCAGGATAAAGTTACTGACTCACCAGATGGTATGCTTTCATACTCAACGGGGTTTGTGTTTGCAATATCTCTTGTGAATTTTTTTGATGTAGTTAATGGACTTATACCTGTTCCAACACCTTCTCTAGCAGAATCACTTTTTGTTATTAAAGGTGCTGTGTTTGGTGATTTTTTAATAACTGTAATATCGTGTTCTATAAAATCTCTACCATATACCTCTGTGTGGTTTGAGAAACCACCAGTTGAAGCTATTGATGCTTCTCTAAATCTTTTTATATCTATACCTTTTGGTTCACTGTTGTCATCAGTAAAAAATAATAAACCTTCTATAATATTTATACCAGTTATTAACTTGTCTTTACTGAAATTTAACACGTTGTTTTTATCTACTAAAACAGGTGAAACAACATCTGTTGATTGATTATATTCAATAACAGCATCTAAGGTATCAGATGTTACAAAATAATATATACACTCAGTTTTATCATACTTTATAGATCCTATAGTTTTACATGTGTTAGGTATACCAAAAACATCTAATGAACCAGATCCAGCATTATAATTAGTTGAACCACCAGTATCTTTATTAAATGTATTTTTTATGTGAGCAGAATTACCTAATATGTTTTGAATAGCACCTACGTCAGATCCTTCAGAGCTAGATACCTGTACATTTAAGGCGTCTCTATATTCACCTTTGGCTACTAATCTTTCGTCCAGGTCTTTATTCATTTTGCCCGCACGAAAATGTTGTTGGATCTTAGGCATATTTTAGTGTTTTATTTGCTTGGATTTGTTTCTTAATACTTGAGAAATTTCTTCAGCTTTTATATTACTTAATCTTATCTTTGCTTTTCTTATAGCAGCAAACTTTTCTTTTTTAAACCTTGCAACTAAATACTCAGGCACTAACGTTCTAGCTGCTAACATAGCGTGTATCATGTATTTATATATTGCATCTTCAGCAAACTTATGCACAACCGAATCAAGATCAGAAGCTAATCCATCACTTATGTATTTTAATGTTATTATTTTAGAATTTAAATCAGAGCTAAAATGTATAAAACCTTTAGCATGATCTATATAGTACACACCGTTTGCTTGTGCCATAGATGGTGTTAAACCATATCTTCTACCTTGTGCTAACGTAGCATCATACTGATCGTCATCTCTAGGATTGTCAGTGGTATTACCAGAACTTGTTGCTTTAAATTGTTTCCAAGTTTCTGATTCAAATGTTTCTAGCAAATCACCTGCATCTGAAAAAATATACTCAAAATTATTGTTTTGTAATATTGCTGATGGGTTACCTGTTTTTAAAGCAGGATATATTATATGTTCAATACCAGAACCATCTCTCCAACTTAAGTTAACATAATTAACATAATCATGAGGTAGTGCCATTTTAAGAGAAGGTGGTATTTCTATCTCTTGTGATTTTTCAGATCTTAATGTATCATAGTTTAGCTCTTGAATACCTCTTTGAGCGTGAAACATTACATCTGTTCTTCTTGCTTTTGGCAATAGTTTATCTTCACCAACATATGTTATTATAAAATTTTGAACAATATCTTTTAATGTTATGTGTTCGTAGTTACCTAAACTTTCTGTTAATGTTCTTTGTTTAACTATTATAACAGCTCCAACAGCAGGGTTAGCAGTTGATATAAATGTTAATCTACCATTTGAGGCGTTATAGGAATATGAAGATGCGCCTAATTGATCTCCGTTAACAAATACATCGAACTCACCTTCAACAGTTGGTAAGGGGTTAAATATTAATGTAACATAACTGTTCGAGTTTATAGTAGAATCTACAGTAAACTGATTTGCATTGTCGTAATATTGTTGCTGTGTTGTTTGGAATAAAGGCATATTCTATTATTTTTCTTGTTGTACGTTCTGTGCTTCCTCTTGTGCAGCTATTGGATAAAGCTGAGGATCTTTTATTGTTATACCAGCTAGTTCTAATATTTTTATAACTAACTCAGACTCTTCAGACTCATGTAGTTCAAAATCTGTAGCAAGTGTAGCATTATAAAGAGCTTCATCTAAAACAGTAGTAAAAGCCCACTCTACTTTAGTAGGTCTAGCTATATAGTTACACACAACTGAGTCACTTGCACCTATTGTTGTTGGATAAATTTGTATTAATCTTTTTCTATTTACAGAGTTTGATCCTGAGTTTCTAACGTAAACAGGGTATGTTGTTGTTGGATTTGTTAATGGTGATGCTAATATATGGTGTATTTCGTTTTGATTTATTTTTTCAATCTCAACATAACTACCACATTTATTAGTATATAATTCTCCCATACGATAGTGATCTGGTAAAGTACCTATACCACCATCGGCTATAGCTACAGCTCCTCTGTATTTTTCAAACAAATCAACTTTTTCTTGAATAATATCTACCATGTCTGCATGAACTGAATCATTACCAGGCATTTTTAAAAATTGGTCTAAATCATAAAAGTATTGTTCAAATATATCCATTTGAGCTTGGTTAGCAAACAAGTTAAACTCTTGAGGTGTAATATAACCTCTTTGTTCTTTGTTAGCTATTGCTAAAACTCTTTGATAAACTGTGTCTACACTAACTGCCATATTTATTTTTTTTATAGTAAGTAACCACCTCACAGAGATGGTTACCTCTATAAGTGATTGTTATTTTAATCTTTTTTCTAAATTACTAAAGACTTCCAAACCTTCGTCTGTTTGAAACCATGCAGCTAATGCTGAATATGGGTGCTCATCAAATGGCACTGTCATTAATTTTCTACCGTTGCTAGCCCAAGTAAACTGTCTATTATCAGGCGACAATTTAATTAAGTTTGCTTCAGCTGCTTTGATACCAAAGTTTCTTAGCTGTACATTTTCATCTTGAGCTAAGCTTATAAATAAAGCTGGATTTCTTTTAGCGAATAAAAGTAAATCTCTTTTTAGTTCTTTGGATGTCATTTTTGTGACTTTACTTCCAAGCTCTACTCTTAATATACCTTCAGCTATATCTAAGTCTAAATCTTTAGCTATAGTTAAAGCTTCTATTTCAAGCTCCATGTAATCTAAGTCATCACTTGCTATTTCAACCTCGTTATGTTCTTGATATATAACATTTTTAAGAGGGTGATAAATTGAAAGCATTTTTTGCAAAGATTGCTCTCTTGCAGGTACTGATAAAGCACCATCTCTAAAAACTATACGACCTAAAGTGGCCATACCCTTTTGTTCATCTACCAATGGTGATGGTTGATTAGTAGCGTATCTTAATTCTTTTTGAAAACCCGCTTCTGTATCGAACCATAATAATGGTTTTCTTCTAGTATGTTTACTAGGCAAAGAAAAAACTAATGGTTGTTCCTTTGTTGTTAGATAGTAAATTCTATCTTTTATTTCCCATTGTGTACCTACTGGTACTCCAACGGCTTGTTTTACTTGTGACATAATATAATATAATTAAAAAGTTTATAAAAAAAATAAAAGGGTTGGGTGCCGAAGCACCCTTACCTTTTAAGTACTATTGATTATCCTTGGATACCATCAGTAGATTTTAACAATACAAAGTTGTTAGCTGCTTGAACACATAAACATCTCTCAGATAAGAAATGTACGTTCATTGCATCTTCGTCGCTTGTATAGTTACCTCCAACTGAACCAGTGATCCATGATTTCATTCTTCTGTCGTCAGCTTCAGAAGCTCTGTATCTAACGTGTAAGAATGGTCTTTGGATGTTTTTACCCATAATCTGATCGTAAACTGTTGAAGTTCCAGCAGGAACGATAACACCTTCAATATCAGCTACAAGTCCTCTAGTAGTTGAATCATTTAAGTATTTCCAGTCAGTTTTGTAGAAGTCATAAGAACCTCTTCTGAAACCAGAGAAACCTAAATTTAACGCCATTTCCTCAGAGTTGTTGAATACTCCGTAAGAAGTACCACCAGATCCGTAAGAATTTTGAGCAGCAAGCATGTTGTCAATAGATAGAGACGTAGCTCTGTCTAAGAACATCATGTTTTCTTCAATTGATCCTTGCTTGTCAAGCTCTTGTAAGATGCTATCAAATTCAGCAAGTCCAACGTGAACTCCATTGGAGATACCGTCATCAAAATCAGCGTTGTTGTATACTAATCCTCTTGAGCTAATAGCAGCAAAAAGACCTTCAGATCCAGAAATACCTGCAGCAGAGATAGCAGATGCTCCTGCTTTTTTCTCAGCTTCAATCATAGCCATTTCTAATTGATCTTCAAATCTAATTCTTGCTTCGTGCTCAGATTTTAAGTACCATAAGTATCCAGAAGTACCAGCTTCAGTAGCAACTTCGACCCACCCAATTTGAGCAGTGTCAGATCCATTTACACTGTACTTGTCTCTTAGAATAATTGGCTTATTCGAGAAAGAAGTAAATGTTGCATCTTTTTTGTTACCAGCGTTGCTTGATCCTTTTGCATATTCTGAACCGTAAACAAATACTTTTACTCCAGCAACACTATCAGAACCGATGCTTGATAAATCAGCAACAGTGTAAGGTTGTGCAGTAATTGTAGTTGAGCTTGGTACAGCAGATACGTAACATTTTAATGTTGCACCACCTTTGCTAACGATAATAGTATCGCCAACGTTTAGTAAGTGAGCAGCAGAAAATGTTAGTAAGTTTGCAGAAACATCAGTACCTACAACATCGTCGTAAGCAACGTGAATTCTACCTTGTTCAGACCATACGACCTCGTCAGAAGCCATAGGCATTTCAGCACCGACCATAGATAAGAAACCAGAAATAGTTCTGTTTCCATATCTTTCAACTTCTTTTTCATAAACTTCCGGTAGGAATTGTTTTGTGAAATTAAAGTCGTTGCCAGCGATTGATAAATAATTTGAACCAAATAAAGTTTTATTCGGTCTAGGCGTTAAGTGCGATAACTCCGCGCCAGTTCCAGCTAATCCCATAATTAAATGTTTTTAAATTAAGTTAATGTTTATTTTCTAATCTTAATCTTGAAATCAGAAACTGTATCACCAGGAACAGATTTTACGGACCAACCAGAAGTGGGTATCACATTTGACTGTGCTTCCCTAGGATCCATGTTGATATTTTTAGACTTAGCTATACTATCCTTGATAGCATCTGCTTTGCCCTGTTCGTAAAAGTGTTTCGCTACAGCGTCAGGATTATTAGCAGTGAATAAAGATTTATGATAACCCGTAGCATCCTTCATATTTTCATTTTTATCAAGAAACTTCTTAATAAAATTGTTAATATCGCTTTGGTCATTTTTAACCTTGTCACTATCTTTTACATTAAACCTAAACTTTTTTTCACCGATATTATATTCAAAACCTTTGAATTTATCGTTAAAAACCTCGTTGGTTTTATTTAAAAAGTTGGTTTGTTGTTCCTGAACTACCTTTTGTGTAGTTTCTGCTTCTTGATTGTAACGGTTGAAGAAATCAATTGCTTTCTTTTGCTCAGGCGCTAACCTGCTTCCAGCTTTTATTTCTTCGTAATATTTAGACTTTAGCCCGTCTAAGTGGCTTTTAGCACTGGCAACTTGCTCTTTTAGCGCTAATTTTTTTCTTTTTATTTCTCTTTCCTCATCAACTTCTTCATCATATTCAAAATTGTCTTCCATTAAGAAACCAATTTCATCATCATTTAAATGAGGTTTTGTTTGTTTGTAGTATTCTTTTAACAGAGATTTATCATCTTTATTAGAATAGTCTTGATTTAATCTAACATATTCTTCTAAGCTACCGCCAGTTTCATTCATAAAGTCTACAACTTTTTGTATGTTTTCTGGTAACGGTTCAGCGGTTTCTTGAGCTTCTTGCACAGCTTCTTCTACTTGTTCTTGTAGTTCTTCTGTTTGCTCTTCAACTTCTTCGTTTGTAATCTCTTCAACTACCGAAGTTTGTTCTTCTTCTTCTTTAACCTCTTGTTCAACAACAGGTGTATCTTTTACCTCTGTTTCTTCTACAGGAGTAACTTCTTCTTTTTTTGAAAGATCAACCTTAACAATATCTTCTTCATCTTCTTTGACTAATTGCTTTGGTCTTTTAGGTTTTTCTTTCATTTTCATATCTCCACCCTCTTTTATAGGAGCTTCGATTTTAGCATCAGTTATAGTTTCACTATCTTTGATTGCTGGTTGTTCTTGTGCAACAGGTTGAATTTCTTCAACAACCTCTTGCGGCTTTTCTTTTTCTGCCATAATATAATATTATAAAATTAAACGATTATTATCTTGGGTCAAAACTACCTAGATTACCTAGGTTACCTAAACTATCATTACCCATTGATTCAAACTTTTTAGGTGCTTTATTGTTATTTCTTTGATCTATTAACTCAGATTGTTGACTAGCTTGTATTCTAGTTCTTTCGTCTTTACGATCTTCTTTGTTTGTTTCTTTTTGTTTACCTATGTTAAGCTCCATGTTTTTTAACCTCATATTAATCATAAACTCATGATTCATAAGTTCTTTTTTAATTTGAGCTTCTTGTTGCATTTTCTTTTGACCTAACATCATCTTAGCCTCTTCAAGTTGCATTGTACTTTGCATTAAAGCTTGTTGTTTTTGTACTTCAGCTTCTGCAGCTACTTTTTGAGCCTGTGCATTAGCATTTGCTTGTGTTTCTATATTTTTTTGTTGTAGCAACTCATCTCTTTCTCTTTTCTTTTTTCTTCTTACTTTCAACAATTCATTAGCTAGCTTGACATTTTTAATATTTCTTAAATCAATAGCATCTTCAAGATCTATCATTTGTTGACCTAAAGCAACTTGTATGTTGTTCTCAAGAAGTGATTTTTCTTCTTCATCAGGAGATATATCTAAAAATATACCAAAATCATATAAATGTAAACTAGCTATATCTTCTAGAGTACCAACATTGTGACCACCTATTTTTTGTATAAAAGCTTCTTTTGTTGGTGAGTATTCTAATATATCAGATATTCTTAATGATATTGACTCAGCTAGTTCAGCTGTAAGATATAAACCAGAGTTTAATATATGTCTAGTAGCAGTGTTGCTATTAGCAGCAGCTAATTTCTGAACACCAACTAAAGCTCTAGAATCAGGAGTACTACCATCTCTAGCTTCGTTTAAACCGGTTGTATCTCTAATCATTTGCATGTAGTAGTTGTAATTCTGTATTAACACAGGTATTTTACCACCACCGTTACCACTTGTTATTTCTTGAATAGGTATTTTACCAGGATTCATATCTCCTTCTGATGTAAATGATCTACCTATTACGGAACCAGTTTGGAAAAACATGTTCAATGCTTCTTGTGGATTATAATTAGTTCCGTTACCTAAATCTATTTCAGCTAAACCATCGGCATCTAAATAAATACCATCTGGTACCATTCTTGATAATACTTGTTGTATTTTTAAATGAGTCAATTGAATCATATCAGCAAAACCAGTTATACGTTTTACTAAAGATTCAATCTTACCTTTATACATTCTAGGAGCAACTAAGTTATAGTTCATTTTAACTTTAGTATAATCACTCTTAGGTCTCATCATATTTTTAGACATTTCCCATTTAAGTAATTTGTCTGTACCTAAAACTAAAGCTCCTTCATATAAAACCTCTAATGATCTTTCTATTTTTTCAAACTGTCCAACCATTTCTTGTATTGGTGGATCAAAAGTATCATCTCTTAATATAACTTTACTACCACCACTCATAGTGTCTTTAACCTTATAAACTTCGTTCATATAAGTTTTGTAGTTAAAGTATAATATTTCTACAGTGTTATTATCATTATTATCGTTAGTGCTAGCTGTAGTATATCTAAAGTTAGATTTTTGATTAGGTTGCTTTTTTATTTTTAAAAGTTGCTCTTCATCTAAATTAGGAAACTCTTTTTTTAATTCATTTATAGGTATTGTTTTTACTTCACCAATGTAATATATATCATCAAAATAAGGATTTTCAGTATAAGAGTAAACTATATTTGCAGGATCTACATATTCAACCTTAATACCTTCAGCTGTTGTAAATTTATCTTTTACACAAGCTATACCAATAGTTGTTAAGTCGTAGAATAGTCTTTTTCTTGTTTCTTCAAATTTATTGCCACTTAATATAGTTGCTATTGCTTGCTCTTCCGCTAACTCAACCTCTTGCTTATAACTAAGCTGCATGTGTAAGTTTAACTCTTCTTCACTATCTGGTAGTTTTTCAGGTGGATTTTCCTGTAAGTTTATACCTAAAGATTCTTGAGCAAATTTTATAAGCTCTTGAGTTTCTATGTCTCTCATTATAGATTCCATATACTCAGTTCTTTTACTCATACCGTAAGGATCTTGAGAATATGCTTTTATATCATATGTTCTTTCAGCCATACCATTAACTACAATATCAACAAATTTAGGTATAATAGGTACTGGCTTCCAGTCTAAATTAAGATAAGACAAGTCACCGTTTATAGATAATTCATCTTTATACTTTTGTATTGACTGTTCGCCTCTAGCATATAACCTTAATTTATGAAACTCGTTTTGGTTGTTATAAAATCTATTAGTACCAGAATCACGTTTAAACCATTCCGCTTCTATAGCTTTGGCAACCTTTAAACCGTAGTCACGTCCGATCTTCTCAGAGTCGCTAACAACCTGACTTGGAAAATAACCTTTTGATATTGATTCTGCCATTTTTTTAATCTATTAGTTTTGAGTGCATACCTTTGTTTTTATATCTTGATATGTTTATGTTTAGTTTTTGTTTCTTTATATCTGCGTGCGGTCTATATAAATGTCTATTGCAAGCCATTATAGCTAGTCCCGAACTTATTGCAGCATCATATTTTGTTCTGTTGTTTATATCAAACTTAGCCCAATCTTGTAATGTTTCATTAAAATATAAATCACCATGAGATCCGTCTCTTTTTTTACCAACATGATCTTGTATATACATTTCAATAGCAGCTGCGTGAGCTTGTTTAATATCTTCACTTGAGTTTGGTATACCACCTACTTCTTTTTCAGCTGTGGATAACTTGTTCCAAGTTCTATCAGGTCTATTCATAGAATAACCTCTATAACCTCGCCTTTTTAAATAATACAATAGACGCGGTTTATTATTTTCCGCTAATATAGGCATCCCGTAAAACACAAGTGCCATTAGAACGTCCTCAAAGAAGATCTCAGCGGTCTGAGGCCTAGCTATATACTCTAAAAAGAAAGAGCTAGGAGGACAATCTTCCATATTAAATTTTGTTAACCCGTGCAAAGCACCTTTAGATCCTTTACCATCAACAGTACCAGATATATCATAAGAGTCACATCCAAATGAACCCATGTGTTCGTTAGCAGGATATTTAATTCCATTTTTTATTATATGTCTATTTTGTAACTCAAACTTAGGTGTCCAGCTAACCTTAAATCTACCCTTTGCATCTGGATAAAATATAACCTTACTATCTTTAATACCGTTAACCCATTGAAAGTTACCTTTTGTTAATGGTGCATTTAACTCTTCGTTGTAATCTATTTGTTCGTATATTTTTGCTAAGTTAAATATACTGTTTTGTGTTTCATCTCTAAAAGCATGCTCTTCAGTTCTAGGAAATTGCCTATAGAATTCATTTAAAGCATCTCCATCATTTTTTAAGCCGTCGACTTCATTTTGCCAGTGTTCGATGATGCCTGTATCGATATATTCTCCATAAGGCCCTTTAACTTCCTCTTCCGGTGTGTCAAATACAGGTATTCCATAAGAATCAATGAATCCTTCGTAGTTCCATTCCATAGGTATGAACAAACTATAGAGTCCTGTACTTGTTTGTCCATTTCTGTTTCTTTTTGTAACATCTGATCCATTATACAGTTTTTTAAAGTTATCACCTCCTTTGTCAAGAGCGTTGCTCGTTGATCCCATCATGCACTTACCAATAATTCTACTACCTAATCTAAGACATGTTTTTGTAACACGCCAATTGTTTAATATATTATTAGGTCTTTCCCACTTACCACTTTCATCGTGAGCTAATAGTTTTAACTTTTCACCATCATAACTATTGTCACCTGTATTTTTCCAATCAATAGTAGTGTCTAATCCTTGTAAATCATGATCGTCACTACCTGCTTCTATCTTTCTTCTAGTTAATTTAGAAGCTGGAACTCTGTATGCTAATTCTGTTTTAGGTCGATCCATACCATCTTGAATCGGTTTAAAAAAGAAAGGATAGTTAACTGATATAGGTACAACCTTGTCAGTAAACATTTTCTTAGCATCTGGTCCAGTTTTAGATAATATTCCTAATCTAGCGTCACTTGATATTGTAGCCATATTAACTAACTCTCCTGATGCCATAAAAGAAAAGCCAGATCGTCTATTCTTAAGATAACACATACCATAACATCTAGTATCAGCTTTACAAGCTTCCCAAAACAAATAAAATAATCTATTTGCTTCTCTAAAATCAGGTTGGCCAACATCAATCTTTGACCATTGTAGATACATATAATGAGTACCAGTTATATAAGTAGCTTTTCCTTTATTGTAAAACCAAAAACCTTCTTCTCTTCTTTTAAACTCTTCCTCTATGTAATCTATATGTTTTTCCTTAAACTCTTTTGGTATATCTTTCCAATCAAATATCGTTTTTAAACGAGATAAAGCTTTAGGTTGTGGTGTAACTTCCCATTTATCACTTTCAAATTTATTAACACCAGTTGCCTTCGGCAATGCTATTTTTAAATTCTGTATGCTATACACCTCACCGATCTTACCAGTTTTACTTATAACAACAACATCATGCTCTTTGTTATAACCATACTTCCAGGCTTTCTTTTTGTTAAGCCTTTTTATAGTGTTTATTTTAATAGGTTCTATAACCTTATATAAACTTTGCTCGTACATTATTTAGATCTTCTTTCTGCAAAACCGCCAAAAGTAGACTTTTCTTCTTCTTTTTTAGGTTTATTATCTAACATGTCTTGCTCATCTTGTATTCTATTTAATATCTCGAAAGCATCAAATATAGCTAGCTTTTTAGTAGCTGCTGCGTTTTTAAGTCTATCAGCAGATATATCATCGTCTGTTTCTACTATAGGTTCTTTTGCAACCTTTATTAATTCATCAACAGCTCTATGTCCAGCTTGGATTATATTCTTTTTCGTTTCCTTGATATTCATATTTGATTGTAATAAATTTAGATAAAACCCTATATAATCTTTCACCATCAATTACAAACTCATATTCACTATTAGGTGTGAAACCTATTAAATCACCTTCGTTTATATTTAAATGTTTGTTAGTATATTTAACAACACCTGTTAATGGTTTTTCTTTATCGTCATATATATTGTCTGACTGTAAAGGTTTTACAAAGCAATAATCAGTTTGACTTGACCACTTACCTTTTTGTTTATATAAAAATATTTGATCTGAGCTGACAAAATATTTATCTTCTTTAAAATAAGATCTACTGTTTTTTTCTACACCTTGTTGATCGTGCCATCTTCTAAATACATTATGGTGTATAATAACAGTGTCACCTACTTTTATATCTGTTTTAACAACTTTAGGCAAAGAAATAACTATAGCTTCTCTATTAACGTATTGATGATTGAATATTTCAGCATTTAATATAAGCTCTTTATCACCTATTTTTTTTACGTTATTATATCTTGATCCTTTTGGTTTAACTACAAAGTTAAATAACCCTTGCATTAATACTCTAAGTTATATTCTACGGCTATTGCCATGTTTTTATTAAAATCTTTCCACGGTAAGACCTCTTCTTTTTTCATAATATAAATACTAAACTTTTCGTCTTCTTCTATTATATCACAAATCGTATGACCACCGTAGACCTCTTGGCCTACGGAATAGTGCATAGCTTCATTTTTATAGTCTTTACCTATACTTATTTTTCTAATTAGATTTTTCATTTTTAGGTAATGGTTTTATAGTTCCGTCCTGAATATTAACAGATACATCACCGTATTTTTCTTTTAGCTTATCGTTGTTATTGTATAAGTTTTTCTGCGTAACTTCGATTTGGTCTAAAAGTGATTTCTTTTGAAACTCTAATCCACCAATTTTAATTTGTAACTGATTTAACATGTCTACAAATTGTCTTATTACTTTTAATTCTTCTTCTGTTACAGATTTAGGTTTTAAATCTATTGCCTTAGGTTTTTTCTTATATGTTGCCATAATTATTATTTAATTAAAATTTACTTCTTTTTTGCTGGTGAAGATATATACCAGTTTTTATATCTATCTCTTTTTTCGCATATATAGTCTATATACTTATCGACTTTAGTTTTCCAGTCTTTATCTACATCTGGATTTATAATACCAGATTTGTAACTAGAAAATGTCTTATTCACATATTCCACTATGTTGTCTTGATTGTGATACAGGAAACTATTTATACAATAGAAGGAGCCTCTTTGTATGTCGTTCCAAACATCCACAGGTTCTATACGCTTACCTAATACACCAGCAAATAAAGGGCTTTCACTTATGTGAGTTGAATAAACGCCTTTAGCTTTCTGCATGTAATGGTACATATCTACATTTTTAGGAAGAATATTTTCTTCACCAAAAAAGTCTTTTAACTCACCAATTATTTGATGTGTAGTTATAGGGTGTGGTTTGAATAAAACATTATTACCATGGGTGTTTACAATGTGCTTTAATCTATTTAAGCAAACATTTTCTCTAAGTTTGTTAGAACCCGGTAAAATTATTAAATAGTCCTTAGGAGGAAATCTGTCCAATTCTTCTTTTCTGTATTTATACTTGTTAGCGTTGCTTTCAACAACTTTTTTAACTAACCAAGAAGAATAGTCTAGCACTTCACTTTCGTTATCGTGCCAAGCGTCGATCATTTGTTCGTTACGCATTTTAAAATTTAAAGGTTGAAGATAAAAATTACCTCCATACTCAGTGTATGCCATAGTTTTAAAGTAAGGCATTTCTTCTGCCATTACATCATAACTATGTTCTAAGCCATTTTCCTGGCATTTTCTAATGACATATCCTTCTACTTGTTCTAAGTCGTATAGACTGTCATTTTTTTTAAGAGGGCCTATTCTTTTCTTAAGCTCCTGCTTATTAAACATTTCCATATAATTAAATTTAATTTGTTATAGTACTATAGTCACACATTTTAGCACCTTTCTAACTATGCCTCATTGTTATCTTCAAAAGCATTATCACCTAATTGGCCAAACTGATTAAAACTAGCCCAAGGTCCAGTTGTTGTACTGTAAGTTGTATTGAATATAGTAGTTGTATTAAAACTTGTTAAAGTAGCTGTTGACGTATTAAAAGATGTCGACGTACTTGTATTGTAAACAGTACTATGATTAGTATTAGTTGTTTTAGTAGTATTAAATGTTGTTGTTGTATTAAAAGTTGTTACCGTGTTAGTACTAGTGTTGTAAACAGTATTAGTTGTTTTAGATGTTGATACAGTTGTTGATGTACTTGTATTGAAAACAGTTATAGTAGTTTTACTTGTTATAGTACTAGTGTTATATTCTGTGTGATATACAGTTGTTGTATCTTTTGCTGTATTCTGCAAAGATGTATTTTTTGATGTAGATACAGTTGTAGTGAAATTTGTTGATACTACTGTTGATCTACTAGTGTTAAATGTAGTAGTTGTACTTGTGCTAGTGTTATAAGCTGTTGTATAAGTAGTGTTTGTATTAAACACGGTTACTGTACTAGTATTATAAACAGTATTAGTAGATCTACTCGTTGACACAACAGTCGTTGTACTAGTATTAAAATGAGTTATTGTTATAGTGTTTGTTGTTCTAGTTGTGTTTCTAGATGTTGGAAAAACACCGTCAGTTAACTTCATTGTTATTTGAAACGTAGTATATACTGTGTTAGTACTAGTGTTAAACGTTGTTGTTGTAGCTGTAGACGTATTAAATGTTGTCGTAGTATTAAACGTAGTTGTAGTACTAGTATTATAAGTTGTAGTAGTATTAAATGTTGTTTGGGTACTAGTATTAAACGTAGTAGTTGTTGACTTAGTAGTATTAAACGTTGTAGTGGTTGTATAAGCAGTTGTTGTGCTTCTACTCTCAGTTGTATTTTTATTTGTTGATACCGTTGTCGTTCTACTAGTTGCGGTGCTTGTACTAGTATTAAACACTGTGCTTGTAGTATAGAGAGTTGTTGTAGCTGTATTAAAAGTAGTAGTTGTTGCTGTACTAGTATTGTAAGTTGTTGTTGTATTATGGTTAGTTGATACAGTTGTAGTTCTTTGTTCTGTTGTATTTTTACTAGTGTTAAAATATGTAGTCGTAGCTCTACTCGTACTTACTGTTGTCGTTCTACTAGTTGATCTACTTGTGCTTACTGTTGTTGTTCTACTAGTTGATGTTGCTTTACTAGTGCTATAAGTGGTAGTTGTACTGTATACAGTTAGGGTGGTATATACTGTATTAGTTGTATAAGTAGTTGTAGTACTTCTACTTGTTGTTGTGTTTCTACTTGTTGTTGTACTTCTACTTTCAGCTGTACTTCTAGATGTGGTCCAATAAGTTGTCCACGAAGTGTTGTACGACGTGGTAGTGTTTCTAGACTCTCCAGTACTTTTACTAGTGCCTCTTGAGGTATTTCGTATAGTTCCATGAGATGTACTTCGTGATGTAGTTCTAGTAGTATTTGGCATCTTTTAACTTATTACGTCACCAGATATTGGTATTATTATTTTACCACCTGTCTTTAGATTATTACTATAATTATTTACTAATGTTGTTTTGTGATCGTCAGATATATCATCTGGTTCAGCCCATAAATCAGCTATTATTAAATCGTACTCTTTAGATGTAGTGTATGACCACTCATCATGTGTTATTACATTTATATCATTATGTAACCAATCAACTGTTGATACTATTTCAGCGTCTTCTTCTATAACATCTACGCTTGTTGGTCCTTTAACATTTTTTATATATTGTGGTACTAAACCTAGACCTAAACCTAATACTAAAATATCTCCCCAAACAACCCCATCAAAACCTGAAGCATCAAAACCGCAATCACTACAATCACCTACTTTAACTTTAGCTGAAGCAACACTATTATAAAATCTATGTATTGTATCTTGTTTATATTTTAAGTGAGACATTGTATATTGCGTTTCACCATCTTCAATAGATGTTTTAGTTTGTTTTATTATCTCAAAATTAGTACCGTCATGGGCACTTATTAAGTCTTCGTTTATATATACACTCATGATTTAATTTTTTTAAATTCTACATCTGTTTTACCATAATCAACCCAAGCATTACCGTACATGTTAAATACAGCACCATCGATGTCTTTTATTTCGTCAGCCATAACACCTTGCCATGTTCCAGGATAGTTATCAGCGTATTTACCTTTTTTATATTTAAAAGAGTATATATTTAATCCACTTGGTGATACGCCTATTAACTTAATATCTTTCTTTAATGATCTTTGTGAAGGGAAACCACCACCACCTGAACATATATCAACAGTTTGTACACCACCACCACCACCTGCTATTCTAAATTTATGTGTTGGACTAAAACCTGAAGCGTTTTGCGCACCATACCAAGCATCAGATAAAGCAGTTGTACCACCGGAGTTTGTATAAACAAAACTACTCTGTGTTGGCACACCACTAGAAACGTTTGTTCCATAGTATGTATTTAGACCCATAAACTCATTACACACAAAATTAAAGTTAGACGCTGGTGTTGAACTAAAAGACGTAACAGATGCTGTTGTAGAGAACGTAGTTACATAAGACGTATTATAAGTGGTTGTATATGTTGTTGCATACGTTGTGTTATAAGACGTTGTAGTGTTATACGCTGTAGACGTTGATCTACTTGTTCCTCTACTTGTACCTCTACTAGTTGTGAAAGCTGTAAAGGTATTATATGTGGTTGTTGTAGTAAACGCTGTTGATGTTGTGAACGTTGTAGTTGTACTTCTACTTTCAGTTGTGTTTCTGTTTTCAGATGTATTTCTAACTTCAGTAGTGCTTTTACTAGTAAGAAAAGTTGTAGTAGTATTAAATGTAGTCGTGGTAGACGTATTGTAAGTTGTTACAAATGTAGTTGTCCAAGACGTATTGAAAGTTGTTGTTGTACTTGTCGCAGTGTTATAAACAGTTGAAGTTGTATAAACAGTAACTGTTGATGTATTGTATACTGTATTAGTAGATTTAGTTGTTGCAGACGTTTCTGTTGTACTTTTACTAGTTGACACTACTGTTGTTCTAGACTCAGCTGTGTTTTTACTTGTTGACACTATAGTCGTTGTATTAAACGTAGTAGTCGTACTAGTATTATATACTGTATTAGTTGTGTATGTTGTTGTCGTAGATCTGCTTTCAGCTGTAGATTTTGTAGTATTAAAAGTAGTTGTTGTAGATTTACTTGTCGATACTACAGTTACTCTAAAAGTTGACGTTGACTTACTTGTGTTATAACTTGTTGTTCTACTAGTAGATGTTGTTTTACTTGTTGAAACAACTGTGTTAGTTGATCTACTAGTTGATATAGTTGTGTTTCTATTAGTTGTAGTACTAGTATTATATATAGTAGCTGTTTGCTTTATAGTGTTACCTAAAAACGTATTATATGTAGTTGTATATACGGTAGTAGTATTTTTAGCAGTATCAATTGTGGTTAACGTAGAAGTGTTAAAAGTAGTAGTTGTATTTTTATTAGTGCTAACAACGGTGCTTCTTGACGTAGATGTTGTTTTAACCGTTACAGTAGATGTATTATATGCTGTAGTGGTTGATTTAGTTGTGTTAAAAGTTGTTGTTGTACTAGTATTAAAAACTGTCACCGTACTCGTGTTAAACGTAGTAGATGTGCTAGTGTTGAAAACAGTTATAGTTATCGTCTGAGTTATTGTTGACGTATTATAGTTTGTAGTATATACTGTTGTCGTGTCTTTAGATGTAGATTTTGTAGTAGTTGTAGATGTGTTATATACAGTAGTTGTATCTTTGTTGGTACTAACAATAGTTGAAGTGCTTCTAGTTGTAGAAGTTGATTTGCTAGTATTAAATGTAGTCGTTGTGCTTATAACAGTTGTAGTACTAGTGTTAAATGATGTTGTTGTACTAGTGTTATATGTAGTCGTAGTGTTTCTAGACGTACCAGTTACTTTGCTGGTAGATCTTGTAGTTGACTTGCTCCAAAAACTAATTTTACTCCAAAGAAAGTTCATACGTTAGTTTTAT
>Ga0208669_1000180_pt1 | contig 26569 bp, 43 predicted proteins | sample 21_taG_FD_184095 | JGI IMG/M metagenome (GOLD analysis project Ga0208669, IMG submission 184095) | Marine viral communities from the Subarctic Pacific Ocean - 21_ETSP_OMZ_AT15319 metaG (SPAdes) (version 2) | ecosystem: Environmental > Aquatic > Marine > Oceanic | place: Pacific Ocean | collected...
TGCAGCAGCAGCCGCACCTGTATTAATTAGTCTTTTGCCTAAAGCCATATTTATTCTTTTTCAGATGGAGGGAAAAATTGTACGTTGTATTGCAATGCAGTCTTATAGGACTTCTTAGCATTTACTTCAGCTTCTAACCTATCGGCTTCTGTAAGTATTCCTGCTCTTTCTGTTGCAACATCCGAACTAATAGCAATATCCCTCTCTGCTTTTCTTATAATTTGCCAATCGGTGGGTTGTAACAAACTACCTGCTTTAGATTTTATCTCTGCAATCTTACTTGCTTTGATGTCGGCTATCTTATACCTTTTTTCTTTTTCGCCTGTTGGCTCTCCATCTTCTCCGATAACATCAAACTCCTGATTAAAGTCTATGTCGGTAACATCATAGGTTACTATCTTATTCTTTTCATCAAAGTATAGACCTCCTTTGGTTTGGGTCTGTGGGTCATAGCTTGGTCTGACAACATCATAAAATCCCTCTGCCTCCAATACTTCTTTAGATGCGTTTCTGAAATTTGTTATATGACCAGATTTACCATTAAATGTTTCTGGTAATAATTTTGTAGGATAAATTCCTGTATTAGTTACTTGTGCCTTCATATTATTGTGGTTGTGCCGATGAATAAGTTGAAATTGAATAGTGATATTTTTTTGCACCTGATGCATCATCCGTGCAAACTATTTGAATCAAATTATCTGATGACCCATCATAAGTGGTTGAACCTACCCTGTTAAATGTTGAGCCGGTTTCTGCAAATGTAAGGGCATAATTACCACTAACAATTAAGTCAATAACTTGACCTTGTACGGCGTTTGAAAAAGTAAATGTTGCCGCCCCTGATGCCGTTGCCGTAAATGTACAACCGTTTAAAAAATTGAGGGCAAAGGATGTTCCACTTCCAAGTGCTGAAAGTTCTGAATACCTATTTTCTAATTTTACAAACGTAACTGAATCATCAGCTAAAAAACCGGATGAAAGTGTTGTGGCAACCGTACCGTCCGCCAAAAGGATTTGACTTGATGATCCACTTGTTTTGACAAACGATGTTGCCTCCAATCTTCCGGTGGTGTCAACTTGTATATTTAAGTCATTACCAACACCATCAGTCAGTTCTTTTGTTGAACCCGATGCGGCGGCATTATCAGTTAATTTGATAAGACCTTGATAAGTATCTTTTATTTTTAATCCCGATAGTGTAGTACCCATAATTAATTTTTTACAAATTTAACAAATTTATATTTCATCCCATAATTCACTTTCTGCATTCCAATTTTTATTTAGCACCTCCCAAGTTTCCGGCAACCTTTCATCATATCTGTCCCATACCTCGTTAATAGAATCCCAAGTAAGAGGAATTACATAATTATACGATTGCCATTTATCTTCCGTGGTATTCCATAAATCTTCAAGATTATCTAAAAGATGTTTTTTTAGTATCTTTTTGGTTTTCTTAGACCTTGAAATTACGTTAAAAGAAAGACCAAGCATTTATTTTGGTTTTCGTAAGTAGCAGATGACTTGACCTTGACTTATTGAAACATCAGTAAAATTGCCGTATATTATATGTCCTTCTTTTATTGAAAAACTTGAAAGACCGCTATCACCCCCGGAAGTGTCATTTGTAAGTGTGATTGTGGTGTTTTCTGTGCATTCTATTGAACCAAAAAATTCACCACTTGGCGTTGATGAATTACCGTGTGTATTATCTAAAACCCTAAATCCATAATCACCGAATGACATTCGATAAAAATTATTAGCGGAATACAAGTCACGAGTTGCCATATTTATCTTTTTTTACCTTGACCACGAGATTTTTTTTTCCACCCTTTTTGATTTATTGATGCATTCTTTGAATGAACACCGGGGCGTTTTCTTTTCGTGGCTTTTACAAAATTAGTAATATTTTTCGCCATTATTTATGGAGTTTATTTCCAAACACCTTCTCGACCCCACGACTGCCGAAATAGCCTCCCAAAATCACTTGCATAAGCCCCGTGATTGTTGTTAGATCATAGTCCATATACCATCCAATGATATAAGAAATTGTAAAAAAACATAAAGTCAAAGGGCGAACATTTTGCGCCAACCATCCACTTCTGCTATCTGCCACCCACCTTCGGGTCACTCCGTCCATTTCGGCACGTTCTAATCTTAGCTTTTCTAAAGCGACCTCCTTATCCTCGGATGACATATCTGAGCCGCCAATAATTGCTTCAATTACGTTTCCAATGGGGGTATCTTCGGCAATTGCACCGACCACCTTTGGAATCTTTTGCAGTAGAAAAGAACCTACCGCCGTATCTTTAAATTTCTTTTTAGGCATATTGTACTCCCTACTGTATTAGTAAATCCAAATAACGTTGGATGATTTTTGTCCTCCATATTCTTTGCAGTCATTGTCAACGTGAATAAATCCTGATTTTCCTGAAATACCGATTCTATTAAATCCGGCTTTGATAAGTGCATTAACGATGTTAAATCTATCTCTTGATGTTGTTGCCAATATATCTGCCGCCCTTCCGTATAAATGAGATGATTTGATTTCTGTCTTGCCAAGATTTTTGTATATGGCTCGGTTTTTTTCTGGTGTACGATACCCCGAAGTGATTTTAAAGGGTGTCCCATTACTATAACCTCGAGCCGTGTCGAGCATCCTAAGAAAATCCCTATCCATATACAAATCAGCAGAACCGGCATAGTCCGGCGAATCAAATTCCTCAATATTAAAATATTTAAGATTCATTACTGCAATCATTTTTACAACCGCACTTACCGCTTTTGCAGTCATCGTGTTGAAGTGTTTTGTTCAATAGTAATCGGTCAATGGTATCATCTTGAACTTTGATAAGCATATTTTCAAGCATATCTTTCGATTGAACAAGCATTTCAATTTTCATTTCAAGATTTGATATTTTCTTTTTTGCCGCATCCAAATCATCAGGGTTTCTCCCGGTAATACTTGCAATGACCATCGCAATTGATGCCGCAATCATACCTATAAGGGTATTTACTATTTGTGCGTTTTCACTTGGTATTTGATACTTTGAGAGATATAATAATATCAAAACAACCAAGAAAAATACAAGTAAACTTCCTGCAAAGTGTCTTATGTCTTTCGCTACTCCGTTTGTTGGCATTTTCATCTGCTTAATGGTCTAAATAGTTGTTGAAATCTTTGTCTTATCTTGGTAATTCTAATCCCTTCAATTTGGCTTTGGGTAGGTTTAATACTGTTGTACATTATTTTTTAAGGGCTTTATATATTGAAATACAGGTGAACGTAAGGGTTGCAGTTAACACGAAAAATTGAATCACAGAATTGACTTCCGATACACTAACTGCAAATGCACCTATGTTTAGTCCATATACACTAAAAATCTTTAAATCATCCATAGATCATCCATTATATTTTTTCTATTTTATTTGATATTTCGACAATCGCTCGGAAATATGTTTTATCCTCCAAGTCATCCTCAAAATATGTCACACCGTTATTTGTGCAAGTTATAACATTAAATCCATCGCTTGATAAATCGTAATACCCACTTGATCTTGTACGGACTAAATTTAAAATACTGCTTACAATTTGATTCGACTGCAATTCACCACCGGAATCGGAATCAAATGCCGTGACAACTTCCAATCTCGTAACGCATTCAGAAATGAAACTTGTTCCGTTAAAATCACTTTCGTTATTACTTACAGAAAACACCCTTATATATGGCTCAGATGCATCAGATGGCACTCTATTATAAACCGGGACATAACTGCCACCAATAGAAATTGCATCCGTTAAACGGCTTAAAATGGCTTTTCTAATAAACTGTAATGCCTCGTTCATCGTGTTAAATTATTTAATCGACCGTCAAGCCTATCTAAAAGGTTTTTTAATTCCACCCTTACAGATGAAAAGAAAAAAGGTCTTGCGTTTTGATTGGTTTTCTTTTTTAGTGGATTTGCCTTGAATTGCTCAGCATAAGATTTTGGAATACCAAGTTCCAACATATCATTAAATTTAAGATTTCCATCCCTTGTTCCAAATTCAACAAATGGCGAATAAAAAGTCTTTGAAAACACCCTTGCCATTTTGCCCATTCTACCGAATCCAATACCTTGTTTTAAAGCCGATTTATCAGTTGGCACACTTTTTTTCATTCTTGCCGCCGAAAAAGCAGCAGTATCACCAATCTCTTTTGAAAGTCCTTCCTTAGAAAAACTTTTGAGTTGATTGAGTTTTCGGTTCAAATCATTTAAATCGCTCTGTTTGATTTTAACACTAATCAATTTTTGTGGCTTTTATCGTTGTATAATATTTGTATCCGGATTCGAATTTACCATTGATTCGGTATTCACCGGAAACGTTTTCTATTTTTAAAAGATCGGTGTTCAAGATAGTGTCGGCGGTTTTTTGTCTAATAATAAGTTCAATATCAAGTTCACGCCTACGCTTTCCATTCTCTTGGTTTATATCACCGCTTGTTTCCCTTTTATATGCCCATATAGTCGATGCGGTTGCCGTTGTGGAAGTAAACCCTCCGAAAGTGTCGGCGGTTTTTGTCAATCGCCTTACTTCAACCCTTGTATCAAGTTTTCCCGCATCCATTAAATAAACACGGTTTTATATGATGACAATAAGTCCATTGCACTTGTTGGAATTTCATTTATTGATTCCCCAACTACAAAGTCAGACCGATTGTCATAATAGGTCGTTACCATTTGCAACAACGCTTGTTTCAGGAAAGAATCATCAATCCCGGTAGTGACATAAGTGATTTTTACTTCCTTTGCCGGTAGTTCGTTCAATTCTATTATTTCATTATCCAATCCCTTTGCCGAATATGTTGCGGCAGTTCCATCAACGGTTGCAGATGAAATAGATGCAACTGGAGCAAAAGGTAATGCGATCCTCGTGTCAGCAAATGGCAAATAGTAAGTTCTATTTTTTGCCACAATATCTTTTGAAATATAATTTTCCGCCACGATTCTTGCTTGGGTGATCATTTGCCCAATAATAGTATCATCTGCCGTGGTGTCAATTCTTGCAAAATCCTTGACATTTGCCGCCGTGATGATTTCACTTCCGGTTGTGGAATTGATTTTAATTTGCGGTTGAAACGTAATTGGCGGGTCGCTGAAATAAGTGTTTTGTGTATATGGCATTATTTGCTTCTTTTAGTAGTTCTTTTTTTTGCCACTTTGTTTTCCTTAGTTTCTTTAGCTTTTTTTTCCTCTTTTACCTTTTCAACAAATTCAACGCCGATTCCTTTTTTGATATAATCCGATGCGACCTTGTTGTCAATATCATAAACCTTTTCCTCCCAACGCCATCCATCAGAGGATAAAACGCTTTTTTTCATTAATATTTTCATAATATATAATTTACACAAAGATAAAAAAAAAGGGTAACACTTAAATGCTACCCTTAATTAACCAAACTCACCTAAACAATTTATGTAGGGGATTGAGAATCCCTCTTGAATACAAAGTTATTAAAATTTTTGGAATATTTACCCACAAGTGATAACCTAACCGATTGCATATTTCCATTGTTTTTAAATATAAAAAACCCCTCAAGATGATAAACATAAACGGCAAAGTAATCCACATCGCTTTTAGTATAAACCCTTTTTGAATTTTGAAGTGGCACTTGTATTGTTGTAATGGTGTCTTTTATGGGTAATTTTATGGTTGATTTGATTTGTATTTTATATAAGTTTTTGCCATTATCAACTACGCAATCATAAATTGATGCATCCGATAAGGGCATTGAAACATTATATCCCCTTTTAATGCATTCGGTTGCGAAAAGGTATTCACTAAAACACCCCCTTTGATTATTATTCAATTCATTGGTTTAATGTAAAGGTATAAAAAAATGCCCACCAAGTGAATGGCGGACATTTCCCAACAATTATCAAACAAAAAAAACTATCTTAATTTCTTTACTAATTTATTAAATTTTTTAATATTAACAATATTTTGATTTATGTTTATCTGCCGATGGATATGCATATCCTTTTTTTTGCTTAGGAAGTTATCTTTTTGAGCCATATTATTATATCAATTAAAAATATTTCAATGTGAAAGTTATTCCACCATTCGATAATTGTTTCAAGATGTAAAAGAAAATTTGAACATAACCAAACCGATATAAAAACCGCCGACAATAATATTGCAAACGATTTCGCCGCCTCAATTATGTTCTTGCGATTTTCCTCGTTGGTAATTCTTTTTACCATTATATATTCTGGTGTATCTTGTATTCTATATTCATTTTGATTTTTCATAATTTAATTTTTGGTTATAAAAAGGGGGTGTTGCCACCCCCGGTTGTTTTTACTTTTCTTTTTTCCAAACTCTTATGTGAGATTGTTCTTGATATTCATTCCAAAACATTTTTTTAACTCTTGTTAAGTGTCCGTTTAATAAACACTCTGTTTTGCCATCTATTAACATTTCGTAATTCCAATCAATAATTTCGTTGTACTTATTTGTAGGTTTTGTGATAATATCTTTACCGGTCAATTTTACAAGTTCTCCTTTTAAACCTGAATAAGTTTCTGTTAATACTACTTTTCTCATAATCTTGTTTTTAATGGGGGCGTTGCCGCCCCCTGTTGTTTTTATTTTATTATATCGCTGTTGTTATGTGCGTCAATTATTTCTTTTTTCATAAACTTTCCTGTAGTTTGAAATATTTCTTCAACATCATTTCCCCAATGGTCTTTAACAATTTTGTATCCTATTAACTTCATTTCATTAATATGTGTTCCAACAAATTGTCCTATTTGAAACCAGAAATCTTTTGGTGATAATCTATCGGTTAGTAGAATTTGGTTTGGGTTTTGTCTTGACTTAACTGACCAAATGTAATATTTGTGTGGGTTTTTAAGTGTGTAATTAGTTTCCATTGTGTTATTGTTTTATGTTTATGATGTAAATATATAATTTATTTTAGAATATAAAAAATATTTTACATTTATTTTCTTAAACCCAAAAAGGGCAGTCGATATGACCACCCTTTCAAGTTCAAAATTAATCGTTAGATTAAGGTGTTTCAAGTGCCGCTTTAGCAGTTGAGAACGTACCTTGTACGATTGCATTAGGGGCATAATTACTCAAAGCCACCCGTTCTTGGGCTTTTACGGTCACAAACCCATCTCTGAAGTTGGTAGAATCTTCCCTTGAAAATTCGATTCCAAGTCCATCACGAACCCAAAGTTGCGTTGCTTGTGCCAAGTTACCAACAAGGAATTTTCCGGCAGTCACGGCGGTGTTCAATGTAATTGGAACGCCATTGATTGCAGGTTGAATACCTTGAACGATTTGATTTTTCAAATATTCGTTGGCAGTAGATTTCAATAATACTATTTTATGGAAATCAGTAGGATTCAAAAGAATCGTGTCGGCTTGATAGTTAGCAAGTGCCAATTGATTCAATGATGCAATAAGAACATCAAATTCATTAGCTGACTCAACCGCATCATCAAACGCCCCACCTGAAGTGACAAAAGCCGCACCATCGGTGAAAAGACCATCAAGGTTTGGTGAAGAACCATCTCCGTTAAGGATTTCAGTATCCTCAACAGACAACACTTTTCCGGGTACTCTTGCCGATAAGTAAGAAGATAATCCGGGAGTATCATTAAGCATTTCCTCAGTTATTCTCATAAATGTCCCGATTTTCTCAACATTTACGCTTGTTGCGGTAATGTCAAAGTCAGAGGCACCAAGAGTTGAACCTTGAGCAGTTGCTGCGGCACCATCATCATAAGCAGATTCTTTAGGGAATCTAATTGTCTGGGAATCGGTGTTTCCGATAGGCAAAAGAGTTCTTACGTGAACGCTTCTTGAAGGGTCGAATTTGAAGTCTGTGATTACAGTTTCTCCGGCAACAACTCCCGTGTAGGCATTCGCCATTGTCATATCACCCGCCTTGATTTCAAATCTTGCGGCGTTGGTGTTCCCTTTTACAAGTGCCTCGATTGCACCATCTTTGATGGCGGCTTCGATTTGACCTTTAAAGGTTTTTGTGTTTACTCCTGAAAGCGTTTTTTTGCTTTCCATTTCGATGGCATCCATTCGCTTTGTAGCGGCTTCCATCTTGTCATTATAGTCGTTAGTCAAATTAGTGATCTCGCTTTTAAGACTTGATTCAACTTCACCTTTTGCGTTTTCTTGCGCTTGGTTGAAAGCCTTTTCAATCTTAGAATCTACGATGTCACCGATTTGGTCTAACTGATTTTTTACTTCCTCGTTCATTTTATTATTTTTTAAGGATGTTAAACAAATAGTTAAATTCTTCAGTTGAATCTCCTTTCACGATTTCCGGCTTCGTAACCTCAATATCAGTTGGCGAAGTGGTCATATTCATAAAAATAGATTTCAATTTTAATATTTCCGCCTCAAGAGTATATCCAAGTTCATCGGATATATTCCCTTTGCGGACTAATCTTGCGATATTATCATATCGCTTAATTACTTTATTTGGGTCAACGTTGCCCTTGACATCCAAAATCATTGCTTGGTCATTAGCGGCAAGTGTAACGGCAGAAACCTCATAGAGTTTCACCTCATTAATCTCACGCCTACCATTCACCATTTCTTTTTGGATGGGTAGAATCCCGACACTATTTTCGGTAATCACCCCGGCTTTGATTAGTTCAATGACATCCATTCCTAATTGGGTTTTGGCAATCTCGGCTTCAAAGACAAGACCTTTCTCGTCCTCAACCAAGTTGACCATCTTGCCGATAGGTTTATCCATATCGTGTTGGTAAAGGTACTTGACCCTTCTACCGTTTTCGGCAATGGTTTTCTTGTATGCCCCGGATTTAATTATATCATTATCCGAATCAACGTTGTTGAACACCGAGGCGTAACCTTTTACGATTCCCGCTTTTTCATCGGCATCAATTATCTCCCCCATTGGGGACTGCTTAAATATAATATTGTTCATATTGCAAAGATATTAAATTTCATCAATAACATTTTGTGCCACCATTTCACCGGCTAATCCAAACGCTAAACCTTCAAGTTGTGTTGTGGGTTGTGCATCCGGTTTTGGTAAGTGTGCAACCGCACACCGGCAGTTCACAACATTTGCCGCCCTTCCTCTTGGGTCACCCGGCATCATTAACAGTTCGCCACCTACATTGAATGGTTTGTCCATATCTACCACTTGACCGTTAGTCATTCGATGGGCATCCCTTTCACGACCGTCAACGGAAGTCAACCATTCTTTTTGCAAACCACTTGCGCCAAACATATCAAGAGCAGACCTTTCGGCACCAAGATTTGCGGCATAAGTTGCTTCAGTTCTCACAATTCTTTCCGCTTGGTATGCGGACAACTTATTAAACCTTGAACGTAAAATGCGACCCCTCTGGTCAGCACCTAATGCCATAAACTCCGGGTCTTGCATAAATCGTTGTAAGTTTTTTATCACCTCCGCCTTAGCGGTGCCTTGTAATAAAACAATCCTTTGCCCGGCAACCTTTCGACCCGCTTCGGCAAACCCCTCGCTCCATACATCATCAAACCCGGAAACATCTTGTCGTTTGGATATTAGGCGGTCATAAGTCTTGGCGTACCACTTAGCAAATCGTAACCCGATATTGGAATAAAGTCCAACGTAAAGGTTTTCAAGTTCGTTTGACTTGAATAAATTATTGCCACCTCTTGGATTGTTGTCCAATAGAAAACCATCAATGGCGGTTTTGTACTGTTCATTGTAATATCGTTTGAATTTCGCAACCTCGGCTTTTTCTCCAATGTCGAGTTGTTGGGAAAATTCGTTTCTCCAAGTTTCCCTTTCGAACATATTTAGTCGTTTTCAGAAATACGCTTTGCCCAAGATACCATCGCCGCACCGCCCCAAAGGTTATAAGCCACATATCCACGGTCTTTCCACGGCTCATCTTTATATTGTGGGTCAATCTTTGCGTTGTCTTTGTGTCTTGCTAAAAAGGAGTTGACACGCCTTACGGTGTCCAATGATAATGCCTCACGACTTGCAAGTTGATTGGCTCTCTCCCAACCGACTCTTGTTCCGCCTTTTACAACATCCCGACCATATTTCTCACGCCATTCCAACATTCGCTTGGCGTTGTTGGTTGCGCCTTGCGGGTAGTCAGAATAAGTTTCTGCCTTTTGGCTTTTTTTGTCTGATGACAATGGGTGTTCCTCCGGTAACAAATCGGTGTCGTATGCCCTTCTTTTGAATTTACCAGTTCTTAGTGCATAAAGTAACCCGTTAACCCTACCTAATGCCCATTGATCTTCGCTCGATACATTTGGTCTTACGGATGATGGGTTTGTGCGATATGCGCCGATCCCCCTTACAAATGACCTTGCCAACATTGAATAAGTTGCTCTTTTTGCCGGGTTGTCACCATATTCCTCATTATGGTCTTTTACTTTATTACGCAACGCCGTTTCCATCGCCCCACGGATTTGTGGTGCTTTTTGGATAATTTCTTCTTCGTTGATTGTATCGGTATCTTCATCATCATCATATCGACTATCAAGTTCGAAATTGTATTCAAAAGAATCGGCATCCATTTCGCCGTAAAATTCATCAAGGCGATTGTCTTTTGCCGCCTCATATTCCTCGTGGGTTTCAAATGGCATATATATAGTATAACCATCATAAATATGGGAATGATAACCATCCCCACCCATTTCTCTTGCTCTACTTTGTGCCTCACTTATTGTTGTAAATACATCATTCATCCCCGGCACTTGTCTTTTCTCTGCCGGTTCAATTTCTATTGGTTCGGGTGTCATATCGGGCATATCTGAATCACCAAGTGGCAAAAGATTAGCCGGGATATAATATTCATCCATTCTTTCGTTCTCCTCATCCTTACCGTAAGACATTGCCGCACGTTTCTCGTTTGGTGTAAGCCACCACGCTTGGGACATCTGAGCGACAACCTTGTCGGTTTCCTCTTGCAGTTCCGGGATGGTAGTATAATCAAAATCAATAAACACCTTTTCGCCATACTTGGGTGCTAACCAACGATTCAGTTCATCCCTTATTTTCATAAGTTCGGGGATCACCGCATTGGTGTATAGCATTTTTCGTGCCTCTTTTATATTGTTGTACGTTGCCGATTCAACATTGTTAAGCAGCACCGCCGGGACATTGTAAACGTTGCAAAGGTCTTTGATGGTGCCATTGTATTGTTCGATAAGGGAAAGGTCGGCGGCATTCAGTCCAAAATTAACCCACGACAATTTTTTAGGGGTAATGATAACATCCCCGGCATTGCCTGAACCTTGGTATTGTTGTCTGAATTTTTCCTTGAGTTGTTTGGCTTGTACTTCATTCAAATCCCCTTCCTCGGACATTAAAACACCCCTTGCCGTTTGGTTTTGTAAATATTTGACCCCGGTGGTAAGTGCCTCATTGTTGGCATCCATTGAACGGAGTCCGGCTCGTAGTGGTGACATACCATAAAGGTTTTGCCCTGACCCATCGAAATAAGGATTGAAATCTTTGATATGACAAACATCATCGGCATCGATTTGAAACGTTCCATTATATTCCAAGGTATAATGGTCAACCGGTTTCATAAAGCCACCGGAATGGATTTCCATCGCTTGACTTGGTAGAACATAAAGTTCGCCATACTTGGATTGGTTTGCACCCCTCTCCGGTGTGATTCCGTAGATGTAACGGTTTCCGGTTAGCTTACCAAACGCAATTACCTCACTTAAAAATGATGCGTAAGATTGTGCCGGGTTTGGTCGGTTCAATAGTTCGTGGATTTCAGTTCCCTCTAATTCGACCATTGAATTTTTTAAAATAACTTGTGCCTTATGGGTTGCATTGGCATCGAATCCGTTTGATGTTAGTGCCTTATATCTTTTTAGTGAGTTTTCACTTTTGACCTCATAAACTTGGAACGGAACCGTTGACGCAGCCTTTGTTATAAGATTGACAATCGAATAAACGGTCGAGTTGAAACGATACCCTTTATTAATATACGAATCATCATTCTCTGCGCTTGTAATGATTGTATCGCCTAAAAAGTTGTAAATCGCCCGATTAAATTGTGAACTTGTGGCTTGACTGTTTTTAGTCATTAGCCTTTTGAAATTATCGAATATTGATGCCATTAAAGTCTATATTTTTACAAAAATAATAATTAAATAACAAAGAAGTCATTTCGCTTGGAGTATTGCGAATAAACTCCGTATCGAAGGCAGTCCATTTGGTGGTTCAACCGGTCTTGTGGCTTGTTTATGATTGTGCCATCTTTTAACTGTTCCCAATAGTATCCATTGTACTCCTTAAATATATTTTTTGATTCTTGGCTTACGATGACATCGTATTCCTTGAGTAATGAAATCCCGGCGGTGATTGACCCTTGACCTTTGATTGCCGGTTTGCATAATAATCCCGCCCTTCGGAGTTCCTCACCGGACTTGGGTTCGGCACTATCATAAAACGTTAATACTTGATCATATCCATTTGCCTTGAAATATTCAGCGATGTCACCGTTGGTCATTCCGGTGTTGTATAATATTTCGTGAACATATAATTTATCTGATTTTCGGAAAATTATTGATGCCGCTGAGGGATCGTTGCTAAATCCAAAATCTAATCCAATTACCGCCTCGGTATGCAAATCAAATTCCGGGAAATCTTTGTGGGGAATAAAGTTCCAATTATTGAATATCTGCCGGGCGGAAAAGACTGCCTTTTGACCTTCACCAAACACCCTCCAATAATCCGGATCACGCTCACGCATCCTTTCAATCTCATAAATAAGATCATCGGACAAAAACATATTGTCTTTGTAGGTTGTAATCCAAGTATCACAATCCTCCCTTGGGATGATGTCATCATATATCCAATGCACCGGGTCGGATGGATTGAAGTCCATAATGATGTTGTCTGTGGTACGCATATTGATTTGTCGGAAGTCCTCGAGTAATAATTCGTTTGCCTCATTCAACACGGCGATGTTTCTTTTTCTTCCTCTGATTTTCTGTGGCTCATCTACCGATAAAAACTCCACAAGGTGTTTACCATACCTAAAAGTGTTCTCCGCTTTATTATGATTTCCATCGAAATACATCCCGGTCTGTTCTAATATAGAAATAAAGTCCCTTTGAATAGAGCCTTTTAAAGCCGGTAATGTTTTTCTGATAAGGGAAATGGTCAATGGTTCTTTTGCAGTCGTTAGAATGTACGCCACATACTGACATATAGCGTATGTCTTTCCTGACCTTGTGCCACCCTGTAAAACATTAAATCTTTTATTTGAATTTATTAAATCGTAGAATTGTCGATTGCACTTTTGTTCTACGACTCCGATTCCTTTTTTGCCGGTTTCCATTCAATTAGTGTTGACTTGATTCCGCCATCGTGTTTAATTTCTTGCCTTGTTCCATTTAATCTATGAGCCTCGTGTTCCTCAGAAATCATTTTCATCGCCGCAATTTGTAGTGATGGCGTTTCCGAATCAATCCAATTGGAAAGCATTTTAGTTTTTTTAGAAACCCTCATTTCCTCAACCGCCTTTTTTATAGTGTCCGATTGGTTCAATTCAAGATCATAAAAAGTAGTTTTACCACAAGGTAAAAATGCCACGATATGCTCCATAAACATAAGTTTATGTTTTTCGATAGCAATCAACGCCTTTTTTTCAAGTTCTTTTTTATCGTATGCCATTATTTATCAATGTACCAATTAATGTTGAATCCAAATATTCCAATGAACACTTGGATGGTGTGTTTAAAATCTTTTTCCTCATCGATTCCTAAAAGGTCATCATTAGAATAATTAAAACCAACCGTAAGTCCATAAAGGGTAAAAAATTCAATTTCAAACATCTTTAAATTTTTTGTAAAGGTAAATATAAAATTCTTTCCACTTGGTGTCATATTCTTTTTTGGAATATGTTTTGCCGGATGTTTTAGGGTTGCCGTTTATCTCATAGACTAAAATAAATTCCTTGCCTTGGGGTTTTGGATAACATCGTATGGAATTGTTTTCGCACCATCGAAAAGCATCAAAATACTCATTTAGATTCATTAAAAAGGTATTGTGTCTTTTACGACTGTGATTCTGTTTTTCTTTTCATCTATGGGTTTATATACGCCACCATTTTTAAAATCAGGTGCCACGGTGAAATATCCTTGTTTTCCGTTTTCTTTTCTCTTTACCTTTTGGATATGTACTTGAACCGAATCCGATTCATACATCGTACGTTCTCCAATTGACCGGTAAACGGTAAGACAATTATAAGACTTATTAAAAAAGTCAGATGACCCACTAATATCATAGGGCGTTGGTATTTTAAAAATACCATTGTCTGATTCCATTTTTCTTGGGTGTGCAACCAAAAAAAGATGGGTGTTTGTCTGTTGTACGAATTGCGTTATTTCTGAAAGTACCCGACCAACGTATGAATGGTCTTTTTGTGCCGAATGGTCAAGCATATTCCAAGGGTCGATTGTTAAAACATTGACACCTTTTTGAAACACTAATTCCCGGAATTTATCAAGGATTGATTTTAGTGTAAGATTCTGAAGGTCTATTTTCACAAAGTAAAAGTGTTCTTCAATAAAATTTTTTGTTTTGTTAAGATCATCCGTTGTGCAATGCTTTTCATTAAGTTTATTTGCCAATCGTTTTATGTGGCTTTCATAGGGAAACGATTCAGGGGAAAAGTACGCCGTTCTAAACCCATATTTAAGGGCAAGATTGCAAGATATTTGATCAACAAAGTCTGATTTCCCCGAATTGGGTATTCCGGTAATGGTTGACCACTCCCCAAAAGCCATTTTAAACCATTCATCAGAGTCCGCAAGTTGAATTGAGTAGTTGACTATACCTTTTTCATTATAATTGATTACATCTTGCCAAATGTCGTTTATATTTATAACCCCCTCAAGTGGAAATGACTTGGTTTCTTTTAATATTGACCGAAGTGTTTCAGCACCTTTTTCCGTTAATACCTCGTTAGCATCTTTATATTCTCCAAAGTCAACATATTTACAACGGTAATTTCCAAACCTTCGAGCGAGTTCATTTCTAAGTGATAACCCGGCATCATCGTTGTCGGTGCATAACACTATTTCTTTTTTTTCTGTAAAGTATTCAAAGCAGTTGTCAAGATATTCAAGGCGTTGATTTCCTTTTGATGCACCATTTGGAACACTACAAACGGAATAAATACCCGCTTCCGATAATGACAATGCATCCATTTCACCCTCGACAATATAAATCGTGTCCATTTCTTTTATGTTGTCAATACCATAAAATATTAGTTCGGCACCGCTCACCATTTTAAAATTCTTTTCCCCATCACGAAATTTGGTGTTGATTAGTTCCCCATTTCTGTAATAATTGAAATTGATAGCTTTGCGCCTTTTATCTACTTGGGGAAAATATTCAGTTGATTCGCCAATTTTCCAATGCGATAGTGTTGCGGTGGATATACCTCTTTTAGAAAACCATCCAATTGTCCGGTCTGATAATTCAACTTTTGTTTCAACTGGTTTAATATATTCTTTTTTAGGCTTAAATTTTACATTGCCCGACCAATTACAATGATGGCAATTATAGACACCCTTTTCAATGTTTACCGACAAACAAGGGTCGGATTTGTTTTTTCTTGTGTGAGAACACTTTGGGCATTTTGTTTTTTGTACGTTGGCGTTCGATTTAAGTTCAATGCCAAGGTTTAGAAATTCATCGATCATTTAATTTAAGTTTTAGTAAGTTTAGTTGGTGGTGAAAATTAATAATTTCTTTTCTGATTTTTATGTTTGATTGCGGAAAATCTTTTGATGTTTGTTTATTCATTCGGATTCGCTCTATTTTACCCATTTCAAATATATCATCAACCTTGAAAAGAAATCCATCATTTTTAACTACAATCAAAAGGTAAATTCTCAAGGGGTCTTTCGTTTTGTGTTTTAGTTTTCTAAGATTGTCAATCTTTTGTTTTTCGATATACCATCGATCCCACATTTCGGAACGTTCCTTGACTTCAACAAGAGTTTTAATATTGTTTGTGTATCCATAAATATCGAATGGCGAAAACTCGTTTTCAGACAATTTAAAGTCACCATATTTTGAAAGTGCATCCAAACACCTTTTTTCGGTTTCTCTTGTTTTATTTTTATCGTAATGCATCAAATTCCCTCCCTCCAAGTTTTTGGATTAATTGTTCTAATTTTGCCAATCTACCCTCTTTTGATTTTCTAATTTCCGGAATGCTTAAAACATTCTTTTGCCAAAACGAGTCCTTTCTTGCTTTATTTATTATCCACCAGAGTTGCCTTGGGTTGCAATTATCTTTTTCATCTGCCAATCGAATGGTATCAAGCCATTTTATTTTTTGTGCCGTTGTTTTTGGTCTTGTCCTTTGTGGAAATAATTCAATTATGGCATCATAACATTTAATATAGTTGTCCGCATAATCAGACACTTTTTTGCTTGTTTTTGATTTGCGGTTATTTATATTTATATTATTATTATTATATACTATACTATTATCCATTAACTTTTCTTTAATACCCCCTTTAAGTTTTCTTTGTGGGGGGTTTAAGAAAAGTTTACGGGTGCTAATTCTGTTTTCATCTAATTCATAATGGGCATTTAAATAATCAAATTCAATGAGTTGGTTTATCCATTTTGATATTGATACTTTCGAAACTTTATAGAGTTCAGCAAAATATTTATTAGTGGCAAAACAAAATCCTTTTTTATTAGATAGGGCGGTTATTTCACCATAAAGCAACTTGGCATTGGGGGTTAGTCGGTCATCATACCGAACATCTGCCGGGATGATTGCATAGTAGTTTGGTTTCATTTTTAGTCCTCGGTTATGTCTTTAAGTTGATTTGAAAAACTTCTTAATTCAACAAAAATATTTCTAAATTGTTTTATTGTGATTTTATCATCATCAAAAAGTTCGAAAAGTATTTCAAGAAAAAATTCAAATTCAGCCTCGGTCATCCTGCCAACGTAATCATACCTAATAGATATGTCGCCAATTGATGTATTAGTTCGCCAAACACGTTGGTCGATCTCGTTCCAAAATACGTTTTTAAATTCGTGAAAACTCATTTGCTAAACATTATAATTAAAACCGTAATGCTCATAATTAAAGCATATATTCCACTAATATATTCAAATGTTTCCAAAATACTCATCAATTAATTGTTTACAATCATCAAAGTCATAAGAAACAGATGTTTTCCAATTCTTGTTTTTAAGCGTTTTAAGGCACTTTTCTTGGTTTTCGGTAGGTTTATTAGGTTTAATCTTTAATTCGATTGCTAAGCCGTTAAAATCGCCCTTAGAATCAAAACAAAGAACATCCGGGACACCGGCAACCCCTCCGAGTTTTTTAAACTTAAATCTTTCAAATGGTGTTCGTTTGCCCTCATTTGGACAATGGATCACAAATGCATCCGGATATTGCATCTTAAAATACTGCATTACGGCGTTTTGGAATTGATCCTCTTTGGTGAGATACTTGTTAAAATTATTAGGCATAATATTTTTTTCTATTGATTCAAAATTTTCTTTAAGAAAGGGGTCTTGATTGTACTGAAAAATGTTCTCAATTGTTTTGATGCCGTGCATCACGGTTGCGTGATTTACTTTTACTTTTTCGCCAATAGCACTATATGAGATAGGGCGAACGTGATCCCTTGATAATTTATAATAAATTGACCGGGCATCAATGAATTTTCTCAATCTTGTTTTTCTTCCGATGTCAAATCCAAAATAGTAATCGACTTCTTTTTTAATAAATTCGGTTGTAAGTGTTTCCATACTATAAAATTAATGAACCATCCTTTGCCATTTCACTTGTTTCGTATCCATAAGCAATTCCGGTTTTTAAATAATGATTCCATTGTTCTAAAGCGTTTTGATATGCCAATCTACCCTTTTCGATCATATCATCGCTTAATCCATAAACAACCACCGAAAATGGATGCTTGGTTTCTATTGCTATAAAACGAAATCGCTTTGGGTCAAATCCTAATGCATCAGAATAAAATGCCGCTTGTAGGTGATAGCCATAGTTGTAAACATCCCTTAAAAACGCCCTTGGCGAATTATCCTGACAAGTTTTGATGTCACTAATCCAACCATTACCTTTGACATCCGGTCGAACACGAACCGGTACTTTGTTATGAATACCATAGTGTGATAACTCAACATCACCCTTTGTGTAAAATATTGCCAAATCATTTTGCATAAATTGGCGTTTAATATTTAAGATAATATTCCCCGGTTGTTCCTTGTCATTACTGATGTATAAAAGTTCCTTCCCCTTGTGATCTTCTTGTTGCTCTTTTCTTTTTTTCATATACCCTTCCCCCCTTGGTATATAATCAACAATCGCATATTTCTTGTCAAATTCCTTTGGCTCAAGTATCGCCTCGTGTACTGCCGTACCAAGTGCCAATGAATCACTTGAAAAAGGTCTTTGATTTAGAAAATGATAAACCGATTTCTTGTGAATCGTTTTCAATCCGGATGCGGAGATTTCCGGTCTGGAATGATAGTTTTCATTTGAGTCCTTTTGTGTTTTCATTTCTTTGATTGTAGTACAATGATTTTTGTGGTTAATTTAGCGTTTTCGGTTTTCCAATAGTCGACCCGGCATTCCAAGTTTTCTATTTTTTCGTTCTTTTCCTTGACTATATTTTCAAAGAATTTGATACGCTCTTGCATAAAAGATGTGTCAGATTCGGGGGTTTCATCGACTATAAAATGCATCATAATAAAAAAATAAAAGCACCCCCGAAGGGGTGCGGTTAGTGTTTAAAACGGTAAATCGTTTTCTTCTTTTACCACTTGGGTTTTTGTTTCGCCACCCTTATAGGTATCAAGTTGAAAATAAAGTCCCTTGTCCCCTACCTTTATGTCAAATGCCAATTGCTTTTGACCATTGTAGTCCTTAAAATACTCAGATTGAGTTTTTGCCCACTCGACAAATTCGTTCAAGGTAATTATCATTTTACCTTTTACAAAATCCGGTGCGCCTTCCCTTGGTGGAAATGTGATTAAACCTTTTGGATAAATCTTCTCGTTAGTCATAATTAAAAAATATTAGTGTTAGAATTAAAATTTGATTTTGGTGTTTGGGGTTTTCTGTTTGATGCGGAGTTGGCATCATCATCTACTGATTGCAACGCCAATAATGATGCTAAAGTATAACGCCTGAAATATGTTATTTCTGAGCCTTTCTTTTGGGCATCTAATCCTTGGGATAGTGGAATGGCTGAAACCTCCTCCTCGCCGGTTTCCGTGCATCTAAGAACGGTTTGAACCTCATTCTCAATAATGGGTTGTAATATGACAACCTTATTCTTTTGGAGTATCGGCAAAGTGTGTTCCAACAATTGATTGATGTCAAAATACTTTGATTTGAAAAAAGGATTGTTTGCGCCCTTTGTTATTTTACCAATTTCCTTTTGAATTTGGAATAGTTTGGTTGAAATGGATTTGTTTTCACTTATCATAAGTTTAGCGGTTTTAGATTAATGTTTAATTTTTTGAGTTTGTTTAGGTCATCAACGGTAAACCTTCCCGGTTCTTTTATCTTAGAATTTAGCGTTGGCAATGTAATATCAAGACATTCTAAAACATCCAATTTGCGAATATGCAAACGCTTTATTTCATTGATAAAATGGATTTCAAATTCGTTCATATAGAATATTTAAATGGGGGCATTGCTGCCCCCGGTTGGTTTTAGATTTGTTCAGGTTCTGTACTGTCTTTTATATCACGAAAAGACCTATAATCATCACCGTGTATTCCGGTTCCATAAAGAGCAATACCGTTGACAATATTGTCACTATAAACACCATCAAAAAATGCTTGTAATTGATTTTTGATTTCGTCTCTTTCAATACCTTTAGAGATTTCAAATTTTGCGATTAATTCTTTAATTGAGATTACCATAATTCTTGTTTTTTGTTTTTAAATATACTGCAATATATAATTTATTTTACAAACTAAAAAATATTTTACTAAATAATTTAAAAAACCCCCCACGATTCAAGAGAACCAATAGGGGGAAGGAAACAAAAGGGGACTTTTTATTCGAATTTAATCTGAAAATCGGTATTTACATCATCATCCTGATTTGGTATGTGGCTAACAATTTTGTATTCATTTTTTTTAACCGAGTAGGACATACTATCTATTATAGATGAAACTGGTTCTTGGTTTGTTCTGAAATTCACCCACAATTTATTATGTAGTGAAATCGGAATCGGTTCGGGATTTGTGTTGAAAAACGTTCCTTCAAACCTTTTAATGTATTCACGATAGTCATTAATCATTTCTTGCGTAATTAATTGGTCAATAGGTTTCGCCGTATTAGGATTTAATCTATTTACAAAATCGCCCAAAATACGACCATCGTGTTTTGAATTTTTTAGTGCGTTTGACAATATATTATCTTTTGATTGGTAAAAGTTCGAAATCACACTTGTAGTCCTTGACTTGTTTTCCATTATCGCCGTTGACCTTGTTTGAACTGCCTCGGATATTTTAACGTTGTCGACATATAGTCGATTAAAATCGGCAGTAGTGCCAGTGACTATTGGTTGTCCTAATCTAAAATCAACATATAATTTATCAGTATATTGCCCAATGGTTGTTGCATCAACTTCCCCGGCTTTGTAAGGCGGTACATCAATAGTGAATTTCTGCCATTGATTGTTAGAAATTACGCTTGTGTAATTCCTTTCGGGATATGAATTATTAATATAGGTATTTTCAACAAATTCGTTTGATTGTGCATTATACTCAACATCATATCCAGTACCTGAATAAAAGAAACGATATGTTAATTCAAATCTAAATTCAATTTCAACATCATCTGAATCAGTATCGGCAAAATATTCAAATTCAAGTTTAACGGGCATTTTTTGATTTACTTGGGGCAATGCGATAATTTGTGATTCAAGAAATATACCGGACACCAAAGTTGTTCCAATTAATCCAAGGTTTCCTGTTCTTGATGAATTGGTTGTTGTAGTTTCAAGATATACGTTTTTACTTAAAGGGAAAGTTTTCGGATTACTTCCTGATGTTGGTGATACAAAATTACAAGTACCTATATCCCACTTATATGATGCCGTTGTTGTAGAATACATAAAATGACTGTTCGGATGAACATCTTCAAGTTGATCAACCTTTGTAATATATTCCGCCTTTTTTATAGGCGGCAAATATTCAACGGTCATATCATTATTAATTGGTATTACAACATCAGGTGCGGTCAGAAGGACATTTTCAACTAATGTTTCTTTATAAACACCATCCTTGTCATACCTTTTGAATTTAATAAATTCCTGATTGGTATTTTGTAATAAATCTAATTGTGCGTTTCTAATCGTTCCCATTATTCATTTGCGAATTGATACCTTTCGGTAATAAAGTCATCTTGTATTCTTACAACCACAATATATTCATCTAATGTACTTGTTAGTCCTAAATCAGTTAAATCATTTGGAAAATCACTAATATTAGTAAATGTTGGTAATGTAGGTTGTCCATTTATATTTTGACTGTAATTTGTTTTGACCGTGTCGTACCTTCTTGCATTTCCAATAAATGGCAAAACATAGAAAGCATAATAACCATTTTTAAATGAATAAACAAAATTACTTGAATCCGGCGTCCTTGGCAATTTAGTTGCAAATTGAGGCGTTGGATCAACGGTATTATTTGATGGAGCATATAGGATTGATGAATAGAATACTGATTTTGTGCCTAATCCAAACAACCTCCAACTTTTATTGTCTGATGAATCCAATTGACCGGCACCAATAGAAATATTGTGTGACCTCAATATACCAAGTGATGTTGCTTCATTAACACCTATTGTTGTTCTTATATAATCAATTTCCGTAAATGCAAATAAATTGCTTTGCAAACTACTTTTTGCCCTTGATAATGCTTGTTGAGTTGTTGTGCCGTAAAATATATTGCCTAATCCATTACTAAATGCGTAAAGATTAAATGGTGGCACAAGTGTCAACGAACCGCTTGGTTGTATTTGTGCCGCTTCTCTAACTATAATATTGACAAAAGCGGCGGTCGATGTATTCGTGCCATTATTTGCAGTAAAGAAGAATTTGTCGGTTCCTATAAATCCATTAGTTGGCGTATATGTAACCGTGTTTCCGCTAATGCTTGTGATACCATTATCAACATCATCTGTGATTGCAAAAGTCAGAGATAACCCATCGGCATCAAAACCATTTAATTGAAATACACTTGCAACATTTTCCGTTGTTGTTATAAATATGTTTTGAACTATTGGAGTTGATACTGGTGTTGTTTCCTCTGATTGGTAAATTCTATCATCAAGTAAATTTGAGTTTGACATTATATACCATCTTCCTTGACTTTGGAAGATTCTTGAATTTATTGACCTTAATATTTTCACCAATAAATCCTTTGAATTTAGATTTAAATTTGAATTTGTTAAAACACCATATTCAAAAAGTTCGATATCGTTTAATATGGTTTTATCATCTGAATCAGAAAACCCTTGACCTCTCAAAGAATTTGCAACAAATATGTCAAAATCAAGTCCGGTGTTTTGTAGTATTTTATACACATAGTAAAACGCCTCATCAAAATTCGATTGGAATGTTTGACTTGGTAATGACCCACTTAATACAATATTGGAATTAGGTGCATCATAACCATCCAAAAGACCAAGACCATCAGACGCTACAAGTTTAATTGGATATGGCGTTGTGGTAAATGCCTCTTGAAAACGGTCAACAACAATAAAACCTTGCCAATAAAACTCAAATCCTTGTCCACCCGGATCATCCCAATCAAAACCGGATGTCTGCCATTGATCTTCTGTGGCATCCCAAAGGGGTGAACCACTTACATCACCGGTTGATATTTGAACCTTGTATTCCCGTTCATCCGCATCATACCAATCATCATAATTAGTTCCGGATTCACCGGTTGTTTCATTCCATTCAACCTCACTAAGATTCCAATTTTCATCAAGGTCATCCCAAGCAGTCCCACCGGCGGTTTCAGTTACGAAAAGATTAATTTCGCAAGTTGAACCAATTATTGGATTGTAAAAATCATCATTATTGTCCCACTTAATTACAACCGGATTGTCTGTTCCAATAAGTGGAAAAACTGTTCCGGAATAGTTTTTTTGTAGGATTGAAAGTTTCCGTGGATTATTATATACATCGGAAAACAACAAAGAAAACTTCTCGCCGTATGCCATTATAAAATTCTTGTTCTGTTCCTATCGGCTCTCTGTAATGCCAAGACTAAATCTTGACCCTCTAATTTAAAGCCTCCGGTAATATTCACGTTTGTTTGACCTCCGCCAATCATTGATTTTAATTTATCAAGTGGGGCAATCACTTCCGGGTTTGACCTTGCGCCGGTATATTCACCCATAAGTCCAAGAGTTGGTGCCGACACGATACCGCCGTTTGCGAATGCCGTAACGCCTCCACTTTGCATTTTTCCGGCTAAACCTTTGATGATAGTACCCAATGCAATAGCGGCAAGACCGGCGGCGGCACCAACAATCGGAATTGCAAATGTTTTCGCCAAATTTGATGCGGCAACTGCGGCGACACCCATTTGGATGATCAAATCACCTATTATTGATAAAATAGTTTTGCTTAAATCTGCAAAAACATTACCACCGGAAACCAATGATTGACCAAACGTTTGGGCAATTGTTGCGCCTATTTGACCGAAATCGGCGGTAAATGTGTCTTTTAAAGATTTTGTTTGTTTTTTTAATCCATCAAAATTAGTTTTTATTTTTTCAAAATTAAATCCAAATGCCGCTTTTTTGCTTGGGTCAAATAAAGAAACTAATCTTTTACCTGAAAATTCCATAACGGATTCAACTTCTTTTCGAGTTTGTTGAATCGTATTATTAGACTTTTCTTGTTCTTTATTGTTTTCGGCAATTGCCTTTGTTTCTTTTTCGGTTTCTTTTTTATTTTCTTTCTTAGTGTTTAAAAGTTTTAATTCATTTTTTGTTGCCTCTTTTATCGCTTTAGATTGCTCGTCGAATTTTTTATTTATTGAATCTATGTCGGCACTAAAACCCTTGCTTAAAACCTCTCTAAATATTGAACCAAGGCGATTTACTTGTCCACCTAAAAGTTCAAATTTTTCCTTTGCCTTAATTAAAAATACATTTAATTTATTTTGCAGAAAATCCCTTAAACGTTCACCGGCTTCGACTATATCATCAAAAAATATTATTAATGTTGAAATTGCCACAACCGCAATGGCAACCGGGGCAGATATTGCACCAATCGCCGTTGCAATGCTTCCAATAATTATAAGTAAAGGCGGTAATATTGCAGCTAATGCACTAAATCTCAAAATACCTACTTTCAATCTTGGGGATAGTTCTTTAAATTTTTGTATAAGACTTGTAATGTCAGCCAATAAGTTTTTTAATATTGGCAATAAAATTTTACCTAAATCAGCCAATGCAATGTTTAAATTATCTTTTAGAGTCGAAAACTGACCGGCAAAAGTTTGTGAAAGTTTTTGCATACCATTCTCAAACTGACCGCCTTCGGATGTTGCCTTTTCAAATCCCTTTTTAAGTAGTTCAAAAGTGATTTTTCCCTCACTACCCATTTTTCTTAATTGGTCAACACTTGCACCGGTAACGCCATTTAATATCTTGTAGATTGGAATACCGTTGTTAATGAACTGATTTATGTCTTGTTGCATAACCCTTCCGGCGGCGGCAGATTGTCCAAAGGCAACCGCCACTCTTGTAAGGTCGGCACCGGCAACGGCTGAAACATCACCAAGTAATTTTAACGAATTAAATGCATCATCAGTGGACATTCCAAAACCAATCAATTGATTATTTACTGCCGCTAAATCTCCCAATTGGAATGGTGTTTTTGCCGAAAATTGTACAAGCCTTTCAAATGCTTTTGCACCTTGTTCCGCCCCTCCGGTCAATACGTTTAATGATGTTTGTAGTTTTTCAAAATCACTTGCGGATTTTACCGCAGCCGCACCGGCAAGTCCGATGGGCAAAGTTAACCTTGTAGACAAACGCTTTCCAATGTCGGTGGTTTGCTTCCCAAATGCTTTAAGTTTCGATGATGCGGATGAAAGTGATTTATTTAATCCTTTTGCATCCCCATTTATTATTACTTCTAAAATGTTTGCCATAATGCAAATTTAACAATTTAAAAAACAACCTCCCTTTTAATGTCTTTCATTGATTCAAGTAAATCTTCAAATTCTTTTAATTTCTGTGGGGTTGACCTTGGGGCGTTCCTTTTTAGATAAACATCTTGTGGCAAAGGGAATAAATCCGGGGGTTTAACGGTTTGACTTTTCTTGGTGCAATTTACGTTGTGGATGAGAGTTGCCAAATATCGCAAACGTTCCCACTCAAGGTTTTGTTTGATGATATGGCTTTCACCCAATAGTTGATTTTCCTTCCAAGTGTTAATCCAAAAATTACCCGGCGGAATACCGCATTGCCCAATAAAATAGTCAGCTAATGAATCCCAAGTTACTTGCTCGGGTTCGCTTGTGTTTTTTTTTCCTCGGTGGGATTCCTTTGGATTCCCATATTTAAATCATTACCGAGTATTCGTGATTCGGTCATTGCCGTAACAATCTTTTCAAGTTCATTAGCATCAACATCCTCCAACCACGCACCGACTTTAAATTTATTATAGTCAATTTCGTTGCCTTGTTCTTGGTCGTTTGCCAATAAGCCACAATAAATGATTTCACGAATTACACTCAATGATATTCCACCCTCAAAAATTTCCCCCAATTGGTCAAGTGAAATGTTTAATTCATCGGTGAATGCACTCCAAAAGTTCATTGAGAAGTGCATAGTCCTATTTTTACCACCAATTTTTAGGTCGTGGTAACCCCTCCTTTTGTTCCCCATTATGTATTAAAATTACGAGTTGACCGCAGTTGTAATTGATCCGGTAGTTACGATAGTACCTGAATAGGTAACCGCACTTTCCATTTCGCCGCTTGTTTCAATTGAAGTGATAAAACCTTCACCTGAAAAAACAGTATCTCCGGTGATGGTAGTCCCAAAAGACCAATCGATTTTTGAACGACCTTCCATAAGCGTAGCCATTTGAGGTACGTTTTGGGAGTCGGTATAATCGACAAGTCCTTCAAAGCTAATCTCTCCGCTTCTAAGACCTCCAATCACTTCTTGATAACCGGCTGAATCCTTGCTCGTTGCTTCCGGGGCATCCATAGACAACGAAAGGGTCGCACTTGTTGAATGACCAATGGTTGCTAAAGTACCCCCATCAGCGATAAATTTTAATAATAAATTTGTTCCGTTATAAACAGTAGATGCCATAATTCTTTATTTTTTACAAATATAATACTTTTTAATTTTTCAAAATATTTTCAAATCGTCCATTATTTAAATGCCATATATATGAATGTATCTCCTGAACCATTTATAGAAGTTGCGCTTATATCCAATTTAAAACCATCATTTTCCATAACAACGCCATTTGACCCTGAGTTAGA
>Ga0208669_1000185_pt1 | contig 26325 bp, 45 predicted proteins | sample 21_taG_FD_184095 | JGI IMG/M metagenome (GOLD analysis project Ga0208669, IMG submission 184095) | Marine viral communities from the Subarctic Pacific Ocean - 21_ETSP_OMZ_AT15319 metaG (SPAdes) (version 2) | ecosystem: Environmental > Aquatic > Marine > Oceanic | place: Pacific Ocean | collected...
CCTGATGACTATGAGGATCAATAAGTTCCCAGCTGTCATCAAAGTCAAGTTCTTTTGTTGCTCTATAGATTATTTCCATAAATGCATCTGGAATAACTACTCCATGATGTAAGTTTGTACACTTACGGTTAATATCGCCACCAGTTGGTTTTCTTATATCTAAGAACTCCTCTATCTCTGGGTGACTCATATGTAAGTAAGAAGCATAACTTCCTCTACGAGTTACTCCCTGTGAAAAAGCAAGCATTTCTGCATCTACTACTTTCATAAAAGGTATAACTCCTGTACTCTCAGAGCCTTTTGATGTTTTTGTTCCTTGTGCTCGAATAGAACTCCAAGAACCTCCTATACCACCACCAAAAGAAGATAAGTAAGCATTCTCTGTGTAATGCTCTGTTATACCTTCTCTGCTGTCATCTACATAGTTTAAAAAACAACTAATAGGTAGACCTCTTTGTGTACCGCCGTTTGATAATAATGGTGTGGCAAACATAAACCACTGCTTACTAACATAGTCATACAATCTTTGTGCATGAGCTTCGTCATCAGCAAAAGCTATTGCAGCGCGTGCAAATGCTTCTTGTGGTGATTTTTCATCACCTACCATATATCTTTCTTCTAAAGTTCTCAAACTGAACTCGTCTAGTAAGTTATCCTTACTATAATCAATTTCTATCTTCATTCAAATATTCCTTTATCTGTGAGGATAAATCCTCTAAATTCATGTCTGCTTCGATTAGTGCCTGTTCTGAATAACTCTCCAAATCCATGAGTTCAGCATTAAGTAATAATCTGTCTGCGTTTTCGTTTAGAGACTGTATGAATTTATACTTGCTATCTATTGGACAGGCATTGTATATATCAAATAAGTCTCCATACTGTTCTATAAGAGATACTGCTCTCTTAGGGCCGATACCTGCGATACCAGGAACATTATCTCCTGTATCACCAGCTAGACATTTGAGCGTTAGATATTTATCTGGCTCTACATCATAGTGGTCTTCCCAATTATCTAAAGTTATCTCCTTTCTAGTTACTGTACTAAAGCGAGATACATCATTTTGTATAAGTAAATCCCAGTCTCTATCTGACGATATCAACCAAATCTCTCCTATACCAAATTCTTCTTTCTTTCCGACTATCCATGCGGCTAAATCATCAGCCTCTAGTCCTTTTTGTTTTATTGTTAAATGTCCTTTCTTTTTTAATTGTGAAAAGGCATTGGAAAATTCCCCCATAAACTGGGCGAACTCTGCTTTTTCTTGTTCAGTTTGCTCTGCATACTTATCCTTCCGATTCATTTTGTAATCGGGATAGATATTTTTCCTATAGGTACTTCCACCATCAGCCAGCACTATAATGTTTCCACAGTTATAGGACTTTGCTAAACTTTCAACGGTTCTTACATAGTCATATTTGTACTCGAGTTGTTTAGAGTGCTTCCACCTAAATGCAACATTTAGTCCATCAACTATTAATAAGTTCCCATTCTGAATCTGGTTCCCAAGGCTTGAGAAGGTTATCGCCATTTGTAAACTCCAAGTCTTCTTTATCTAGCCACTTTTCTGCATCCATTATATATGCACCGAGCCAGTTTATGTGCATATATCTTGTTTCTTTTGAAGGTTTGCGTGTCGTTATTACAAACCAATTAAAGTAATTTTGTTTCATAAATATGAGAGGTTCTTGTTCCATATCCTGTGCTTGTTTTATGGCTTTGTTCCACCATACTACAACATTATTACTTTTCTGTGTAAATATTTTATGTGAGAAACCCATATCTCTATAGTGTTTTACTTCTATGAGAAATAGATTATGTTTGTTTTCAACATACAAATCACCTTTTATTTTACCACTACCACTACCGGGCACTTGAACAAAATCAAGTGCTGTGTGTCTCTTGAGCATTGCTGCTACTTCTTTCTCTGCTTTTGTTCCTTTTTGTCTTGCGTTTACCATGTTTCCTTTTAGTACAATGGGGACAAACTGTCCCCACATGAATGTATATTGTATACTCTAGTGTTGGGCACTCATGAATTATGAATGTTTCCACTACTCAAGTCTGCTTATATTGTCCTCTTTTATGACTTCTATTTTATTTAGAAGTGGGTGAGTCCAGCCGTGAGAAACAATGTATGTATTCAAAGTTTCTGCAAGTAGTATTTCTACTAGTTTTTCTCTGCCTTGATCGTCTAGAACTGCAATAACTTCGTCAAGAAACAAAGTATTTATTTGAGAGCTAGAAATACTACTCATGAGCTTGCGTATAGCAAGTAGAGTAGCAGTGTTCACTCTTGCAAGTTCACCACTCGATAAGGCTAGAATATCTACTACATTTGAATTATCTGTAATCTCTACATTTAACTTGTCATTTGTTACTACAAACTCCAAGCTGAATCGACCATCAGACAATTCTGCCAGATATTCATTTGTTAGTTGTTCTAAATCTTTTACTAGATTTTCAATCTTATAAGCAAGTAGACCATTAGTACTAAAAGCTTTCTTAAGTATTTCTAGATGGGCAGCGGTTTCTTCAACCTTGCCCAAAGCCGCGACAATCTCTTCCAATTCCAACTCAAAACTTTCTGTCTGTTCTTGAATTATATCAAGTCTTGTGTTGTGTCGCTCCGCGACCATATTGTCAGCCGCAATTTTTTCAATGTCTCGTTTAACTTGCGTTATACGGGAAGAAATCTCGTCAATTTTGGAAGATATCTCATCACCGTCTAAAATTTGAGAAGGTAGAGAAGTGTCCAAATCACGAATGTAGTCTTCGTACTGCTGTTGTTGATTTCGTGCAATTATCACATTCTTATTATGCTCATTTGCTTTCTCAAGTTGTTCTCTTAGCACTACTTGATGATTATGTGCATTTGTTCGTGCGTTTACATAATCTGTCCAAAGTTCTTGAAGTTTATCGCCATCTATCTCCTGCTCACAAGTTGGACATACATCTTCCTCAAGTTCGTCAATCTTGTCCATGTGTGCTTGGGCTTCAGCCTGTTTGGAACTATAGGTTCCAATTTGCTGCAATATTAGCGTCGTAGGAATCTCCTCCCCGACATCCTGAGGTCTGTGTTCAAGTGTTTTTAGATTCTCTTTTACAAAATTATTATCTATAATTTTTTTATTTGTTTCAGAGATTTTTTCAAAATCGTTTCGTAATGAACTTAATTCTGTTTCGTCATTTTCTGAGATTTTTGGCAGATTTAATATTGGAAGTATATTGATACTCTCTAATTTATTTTCTTCTAACCATTTTACTATTGTATCACACTTGCTGTTAAGGCCATTGATTTCGAGTGTTAACTCTCGAGAAGCCTCTTTGAATATTTCAAAGAACTCTACATATTCTTCTAGCTTTAAAAGATCAATGAGAAACTTTTTCCTATTTGTATCTGTCGCAGTTAGAAACTGTAGTGATGTGTTCGTATTCTGATACACAAGTTGGGTAAATGTTTTGAAATCTAACCCAAGTAGATTTTGTACTGTGTTGTATGTATTCGTTGCAGTATGACTTGATATATCTTCTCCAGCTTTATAAAGTTTACACTTAATAGAGGCTTTTCGAGTTACATCAATTTCATACTCAATGTCATCAACTTCAAATTTAAGATTAATCCAATACCCGTCTTTGATAAAACGGTTTTGAATCTCTTGCTTTTTTATTCCTTTACTGTTTTTATTAAAGAGTACTTCTTCAATAATAAGTGGTATGGATGACTTACCCATACCATTTGTCCCAACAAGTTGGGTAAGATTACTGTCATTAAGATCAAGAATATTTCCTTTGCCATAACTAAAACAGTTATCCCATTGTAGAGTTTTTAGAATAATCATTAAATACTCCCATTATATTCTGTATTTTATCGTCTGTTAAATTAAGTATAGCACTCAAATACTCAACCAATTCTTCATCCATTGTCATCTCTTTGAGATTTAATGTAGCTTCGCTATTTCGTTTTATTACTTTCTTATCGAGTAACTCAGAGTTCTTCACTGTTGCAAGGTCTGCCACATCACCTTCAATTTCATAAATTGTATGATGAAAGTCTGTGGGAATCATCTCGGAAGGGTCTGTTACGGTTTGTCGTAACAGTTGGGGAAGGTCAAACTTATGCCAAGTCCATGGCGGTAAGTGTTTATCTCTGTGTTCGTCAATCATTAAGTACCCTGTCTCGACTGTAGTTCTATGAAAAGAAGTAGTCATTGGTGAGCCAGGATAAACTATGTTTAGTTGTGTATTTGTGTGGCTATGTAAGTCTCCTGCATAAACTACAGGAAACGCGCTAAACCTATCGAGATCAACCTCAGGTGTTACATGTGGTGGTATTTCACCACGCACATGAGTATACAGAGGTTTATCTGGGTTACAAGCCTCTATGCCGCCCTTCTTGTGAAGGTCAACATAGGGCAGTATTGTACCCCATTCGTACTCTGTAGTCTCGTCAATTATTTCAACGAGAGGGTTAACATCTTGGGTTGCTCTCTTAAGATTTGAAAAGAAAGTCTTGTATTTCTTTGTAGCTTCATGGTTACCATCATAAATGATAGTAGGTTTCTTTACACCTCTGACAAAGTCAAAGTATAGCGTAAGTTCATCCATTGAAGGTACTCTGTCAAACAAGTCTCCTCCTATAACATGCATATCAGCTTGAAGTTCTAGTTCATAGATTTTCTCAAAGAACATTTCAAACCGTGCACACGCCCAGGGAAGTGGCACATTCTTTTGCCCTAGCTTAATATGCCAGTCTGCCGTAAATAAGATCATCCTACGAATTTATCTCCCGGCTGCCATTCGCATCCTGTGAGACCACCAGCCTGTAAGGCTTGTAGTGTTCGTAAAGTTTCACTTGCATTTCTTCCTGTATCTAATGCATTTACTGATACATGTTGTATAACTCCTTCGGGATCAATTATAAAAGTTGCTCTATAGTGTACTCCATTATCTTCATCAACTATTCCTAGTTTACGACCTAGAGTAAGTCCAGAGTCTGCACATAGTATATGTCCTATGTGACCTAGTTCTGAATTTGATTCTTTCCATGCAAGTTTGCAGAATTCATTATCTCCACTCACGCCAATAGTATCAGCATGATCGATAAGTTTATCCATATCTACAATCTCTGTCGGACATATAAAAGTAAAATCTTTTGGATAAAAGTACATTACTGTCCATTCATTCAACAGTAAGTCTACATCAACGATAGTGTTAGTATCGTTGACTCCGTGCATGTTAAATTTTGGAAATTTATCTCCTACTGTAAGCATAATAACCTCCTAAGAAATGTTAAATTCATCTGACACTTCGTCAGGTGTTTCTGTACCAGAAGGTGTGGTAACTCTCTGTAAAAGCTCTAATTGAGCATCTGCTGTAGGTCTAGGTAATACATCATCCATAGATTTGAGTTCAGCAATAGCTGCTGTCTCTTCTTCGGTTAATGGCCTTGGTTTACATTTAAGAGCTTGTAGTCTGTACTCAACATTAAATGCCATAGGTCCAGTTTTAACTCTTTGGAAACATATATCCCAGCCTGTTTCAGGATCAGTAGGGTCACCTAAGTCTTCAGCAGCAACCATAATTTGCTCCCAAAGTTTTTTCTTTAGATTTACTACTTTCACTGTGCCGTCAGTTGAGTCGATGCATTGGAGTGCATACGCCCAACCACATTTTAGATCAGGAAAGAAATCTCTTACATGATCTTTGTCCAAGTTATTAAATGTCTCTGTCTCTCTGTCGAAAGCCAAGCACTCCATAGGAATGTTCTTAGCGTTCTCGCCTTTGATCCAGTATACATATCTTGGTAATATATCTCCCACTAGACGGAATTTGTTATCTCCCTCTGTGTATTGATATTGGTTGATTTTAGTTTTTTGGGCTTCCCCTTTGACTTGATTAAATTTTATAGCCATTTATTTTCTCCATGTTGCGTTATCTTCAAACTTAAAATATATTCTTTCATTTTTTATTTGAAGAAGTCTGTTGTTATTAATTATCTCCTCCATTATAGGCAGGTGTATTAACTGTAAAGTTGTATCACCAGTTGCTTTGTAATGGTGGTAATTGCGATAGGAAGCTATAGTTAAGTAAACTGAAGCTTCCAAGTTACTGTAGTTGCGTCTTTCGACTAATAGCTGTCTTGGGTTTACCAAAAAGCTATCCCCATAGAAACTTTTGCCGTAGTATTTGTAGGTTGGATCCTTATAACTAGATGGCATAGGTTTATGGGTTAAAATATGTACTATAGTCATAATTGATGCGGGGTCGCCTTCGGTCACGCTCATTATTTTGTTCATATCATATTTTATCATTATATTATATCAAAATTTTATGCTCTTGTCAAGCATTATTTTTCTATGGTCTTTATAAGGTTGAAATTTCATATCCCTGCTTTATATAGTAGCCAGTCCTAGCCGTAGCTTGTCGAGCAGCTGTTTTACCAATTAGTTGTATATCCACTACTGTAGGCTGTTGTTTGTCTGGATAATCTCGGATTACCCTACCAATTAGCTGTGTAAGTAGTGGCTCGTTATTTACTGGAGTTCCAAGTATTAAGCAACTAAGAATATCTAAAGATATACCCTCAGAGAAAATACTCTGAGTTCCAAACAGTATGTCTTTGTCGTCAAATACTTGTTTCATTATGTCTGCTCTGTCTTCGTGTGCTATGTCTCCAGTCACACAAACTGCATTATCTCCTACTAAGTTGTAACAGCTTTTTAGGAAGTCAACTCGATCAGACACTACCAATACTTTATGACCTTTTGCTGCATACGATGCTGCTGTCATAGCAATAGAATGTTGGTACTCTGGGTTGTATGCCAGTTCATTCACTCTATTAGCCCAAGGTATTGAGTTTCCATCCATAAACCGTATTGGAAGTTTTAGGATATCAATTTTTGGGACTATATAATTCTCTTTTGGTGGTTGAAAGATGTTATCTCCAAAGTAGTCTCTGAACACAACATGTTTACCATCTTTTCTTTGCAATGTACCCGATAGACCAATCTTATATCTAGCACAAGATTTATCTATTATTCTAGCAAAAGTCGGACTACTTACATGATGCATTTCATCTAGTATAATAGTTCCAAACTCTTGTCTTATCTGCTCAATCTTTCGGTATAAACTTTGTACATTTCCGACTACGACTGGAGCATCAATATTAAATTTACCACTGCCAATAATGCCAGGTGTAAATCCATATACTTTTTTACATTCTGTTTCCCATTGCTTTCTTAAAGTTAAAGTATGGGTTACTACTAATGTTTTCTGTCCTAGTTTCCCAGCTATTGCTAAAGCTGTAAATGTCTTTCCCCAACTCACCCAAGCGTTAATTATACTACTGTCTTCAATTTCGTCATATACAGACTGCTGTGAAGGTCGCAAAGTAAACTTGAATGTAGGAAACTCTACAGGTTTCAAGATTCGTTTGTCTTTGATTTCATGATCTTCTGGTATTAAATCCTCTCTACCCACAGGCATAGATACCATACCTTGTTTGATCATTGCCATATTCTTAATTATAAATGGCGGGTCTCCATACTTAAATGATGGGATAGCATAAGTTAACTCAGTATCAATTTTCTTTTGTGTGTGCGGAAGCACTTCCAAATAGATTCGATTGCTGAGTACTGCTTTCATGTAAAGTCAGGACCATTGTACCACTGAACTAAAGAGTATCGCATTCCGCTAGTTACAGGCGTTACTCTATGCATTAGGGCAGAAGGAAATACAACTACTGTACCTTTCTCCATAATTTCTTGGGTAGGTTGTAATTCCATATTACCCCAATAGTTTTTGAACTGTAGTTCTCCACCTTCATAATTTTTTGGATCAGATAGTTGCACAGTTACAGATAATTTTCTATATAAGTCTGAGTCTATATCACAGTCTCTGTGCCAATCGTAAAATGCCCCCTCATAGTAGTTTGCAAACTGTAATTGTTCTTTGCCAGTTACATTAAACTTCCATCCAGTTTCAATGTTAGCAGCACCTACATAGTCTACAACTAATTTTTCTATCCAGCAATTTTCGGGAAAGAAAGATATAAGACCTTTTCTCATATTTTCATCTCGGCTATTATCTTTATTGATAGTAGCAGGGTTTGCTATTAGTTTTGTTCCTTCTTTTATTATAAGGTCACAAACATCATCTGACAAAGCGCGAGACCAATAATAGTATGGATTACGAATAACTGTTCTCATTCCATGTCTCCATATCTGTCATTCCATACATCTTCGTAGATTATTCTAAATTCTTCTACTGTGGGAACTTCAATTTTTATTAAAGGATTAGTCTCATTAGTTTGAGCAATATCCCATACATGACTTGCATAAGCCACTAGTAATTGTTTTTCTGTGTATAAAAGCATTGCTTTCTCCTATTTCATCCAGTATCTTTTAACTGGGGGGTTAATTTCTTTTTTCTCTGCTGGGTTTCTTTTTATAAGTTTACCACACGAATAGCATGTTAAATTTATATTTAGTAACTCACATATTGCCTCATCTTTTGGCATAGCAAAACAACTATGCGGATGAAACATTTCTGTGGGCAAAGGCCAGCCTATGTGTTTTATATCATTTTTCATTTATTCTAAGATGAGTAGCATATGCCCACTCAATATTAGGTGCTACTATTGTTTTTAATTCATATAGTCCTAACTTTAAAGCAATGTCTATTCTTTGATTTCCGTATACACAAAGCCACCTTTTACATAGCCAGGGGTTTATATACTCGGTCTTAACTTGTCTTAAAGCTAGATTATAGTTGATTTGATTATTAGGAATTACTATGATTGGATTCTTAAATCCATTTTCTGCAATATTATCAAAAAGACTACTATATCCTTTTTGTTCGTTTCGTTTTCCTACTACTTGAAATATATCTATAAGTTTTATGTTTTCAATTTCAAAAGTTTCTTCAAGAACTTTTAAATCTGAGGTTAACATATTTACTTTTATATCATTCTCCATGTGTCTTTTTCTTTTTTACTAGATACATTGTACAGTACCCAAGGTATATTTTGTTTATATAAAATTCCTGCCCATGTCATATCATCAGACAAAGGTCTTTTTAAAGTAAATGGAAATACACAGTCCTTACACCATAGTATACTTACTACATCTTTTTTATCTACTTTTAAAATTTTGTGGTATTTTAACTCCACTCTTGTTGTCTTTTCTTTTAGTATAAAATATCCAGATGAATCAATATATTGTTTACCTCTATGCATAAGTAGAGAGGGTATATCCTCTAGCATATACTTTAATGGGTATAAACTTTTCATAGGACTTTGAAGCCTTCTCATTCCAAGAGTTTTTCCTTTCATATTTCTATCATCAAGTACTTGATCTTCCACCCATAGTAATCCATCTTGCATTTCTACATTATCAGTATGTACTACATATACTGGGAAGTCAATATTATCATAGTTCAGCATATTTACTCTCAAACTTGCCAAAGGAATAATCATCACCAATATCAAAATCACAACCTACAGGGCAGCCTGGTATACTAAGTCCTCTGTCTTTTTGTACACATTCTCTAATAACCAGTTTGTATGCTTCAACTGCAGGCTCTTCGACCTCTGCTAGAATGGAGTCATGGACAAGAGCAAATATATTTGCTTTCCATGGAGCATTCTTAACTATAGCATGAGCATCAACAGCACCTAATAAATTAATATCTGACGCCACTGATTGCACAAGAAAGTTTAGACCTGATCTAACTTCATGACTGGCAACACCTTTATTGTCAGACATTACATTAGGTAATCTTCTTTTTCTACCAAAGTAAGAATAAATAAAACCATTATCCCTAATATACTTTGATGATTGATCAATCCACTTTCTTAATTGGAAAAACTGTCTGAAGTAATCATCAATAACTTCTTGTGCTTCATTGACACTAAATCTACTTCCTGAGTCTTGTGTTACTTGTTCTGATATTTTTCTTGCACCAGCACCATACATAATCCCAAAGGTAACAGCTTTAGCAGCCTGTCGTTCTTTTGAGAAGTTGGTTGCAATATCTTCTACTTCACCTGGTAGCTGGAAAACTAACTTAGCAATATTACTATGAAAGTTACCGCCAGACTTAAATACATTCATTAATGCTTTGTCATTTGCAAGTACTGCTGCAACATACACTTCTGCTGTTGTTAAGTCCATTGCAACTATTTTGTTGCCTGGCTTAGCTTTAATACATCCTTTAACAATAGGATTATCTCTAGGTATCTGTTGCATATTCATTTTACCACTAGATGATAGTCTACCTGAAGTAGTGCCATGTAAATTAAATCCTGTACGAAGTCTACTATCTTTATCCAGCTGTGGAAGTATTTTATCTAAATAAGTATTCTTAATCTTTGACTTTTGTCTTATGCTAAGAATATGTTTAGGTATCTCGCTAGTCTCTGCTAGTTCTTTTAATACTTCTGCATTTGTAGAGTGAGCTCCTGTACCAGTCTTTACACCTGTAGGTTTTAGTCCTACAAAGTCAAACAATAACTCTCGTAATTGAACTGTACTATTTGGATTGAACTCTTTTTTCTTTATTTCTTCAAACCTTTTAACAGCATCAAACTCATATAATTCTGCTACTGATTTATCAATATCTTCTTGCATGAGTATGGTTGATTTACCTAGTCGTTCTTTATCAAAAGGTACTCCTGTATCTTGTACATCCGTTAAGAATCTGCAGCCAGGTATCAATATATTTTCGTACACGCTAAACAGCTTTGCATTTTTCTTTACTGCTGGATATAATTTAGCAAACACTAATAGTGTAACTACCGCATCCATCGCAGCATAAATCTTCATAACATCAAAAGGTATTGAGTCCCATTGAAAATCAGCTTTTAGTACTCTGTTATTCTTTTTGTAATCATCTATCCAATCATACATAGGTTTCTCGTAGTCACCATAAGGTGTGAACTTCATTGCTAATTGTTTTAATCCATGACTGCCAGGTACTTCATCTAAGCAATAATGCAATAACATAGTGTCTTCGAAGTCTGGAAAAGTAAAATTGAAATGATACTCTAACATAGCTATGTCAAACTTTGCATTGTGAAATACTACTTTCTTCTTTTTAAATATTTGATTAAACAATACTTCTGCAGTTTCGTCTATGCAGTCAGTTGCAATGTATACTCCATGGTCTCTTTGGTAAGACATACTTATACCTATTACATGACCATCTCTAGGATATAATCCTGTGGTTTCTGTATCAACAGCAACCCATTGATTTTCATGATCTCTGGCATTGATAAGGTATCTATGTAATTCTTTTGACTCTGTAATTCCATAGACTTTTTCTTCATCTACTTTCATTACTTTCAGTTCTCCACTAATAAACTTTATAATGTTTGCTTTACTTTCTTCCCATGCTGGCTTTGCCTCTGGTTTAAAAGTAAGCATAGCAGGATTTATTACTGGTAGAAACTTATCATCTACACATCTACCACTATACTCTGTTATTGAGGTACACTTCGTATAACTTTTTAGTGCCTCTGATCCGACTAGAATAACCCAGTCATATTCATCTGTGTCAATCTCTATGTCAACATCAGCTTTTAAAATTTTCTTTTTTGTTTTGTCAGAGCAAAGTGCGAATCTATCGAACTCAAACTCATTCTCAAAGTATCTTACGAAGTCTGTTATACTAGGCTTCGATTCAATTAGTGCTACTTTCATGATATAATCTCTCTCTTAATTTATTTACTTGTGTTTGTGCTAAGCTGCCTGGATCAATACCGTTTCCTAAATCTATGTTTCGTACTAACATTCCAAGTGCTTCTCCCATTGTTTTGATGTCTTCGGCTGCTGTCTGTCCAGCCTCATCGCCATCAAATATAATATCTAACCCAACAATATTTTGCATCTTAAGAATTGATAACTTTTCTTTATCTACATTCCTAGTTCCGAAACAACATATTGCGTTTGTCAATCCCTTGTCGAAAAGATTTACTAAATCGAAAATACCCTCGACAAGAATTACTCTGCCTTTTATTGAGTTAACGGCTGAAGGATAGAGTGGTAGCACGGCTTGGGGAGGATATATAAGATACTTTGGCGTTTCCGTCATAGTCATATGTCTGCCGTTAAATGCTACCACCTTTCCAGTTATGTCACGAATTGGAAAAACGACTCTGCCGTTAAAACTTCTATCGTGATGTAAAAAAGCTTCAAAATGCTTATAAGTTTCAGGTTTGATTTGTCTCCAGTTTCCTTCATATGGAATGAAACCTTTTGGAAACTTAAACCCTACACTTGAAGATCTTGTTTCTTGTATTACAGTTTTTAATTTTTGTCTTCTGATGTCTAAGAAGTTAGCTGCTTCACCGAAATGTGTAAAAGCATTTCCACGAAATCCACAAGCAAAACAATTAAATATGCCAGTTACCTGATCAATACGCATACTAGGATTAGTGTCGTCATGTTCAGGGTTAAGACATTTGACTAGAAAATCTCTACCAGAGACTTTGTACTCAATGCGTTTTTCTTGTAAAAGTTCGTCTACTCTCATTTTATATCGTTGCCAGTATCGCTGCGTAAACTATCAGAATCACTAGGAGTAGTTCTATCATGTTGCCATTTCAATTTTTCACCAAGTTTTTCATACTCGGTCATGTTAGTTCCATCTTTATCTGTGTTTTCCTTATAATGTAAAGACTTGAATACTACTTCTTGCATCTGAAACCAGATTGCTATAGCATCATTTCTAAACTTAATATCAGGCCACAGGTAAAAACAATTATGCCAATCCTCTAAAAATCTGTGTACTGTAACTTCCACATTAAAAGTTGGATCGCTTTCTTTTATTACTTGTACCGCCCTTAATCTTTGACTGCCCGCCAAAGGATACCACTGCTTGAGTGTAAGAAACGGATTCATTATTCCATTTTCTTTAACACTAGCCATTAGCGGCTCATTGGTTGGTACATTATGTATGTTCTCTATCACCTGTGGTTGTGAGAACAAAAAATCTGTATCTGTATGAACTACTTCATACGGAGGCACGCCTACTAAATCAGCAGCTGTACTACCTATTCTGTCGTGAGCCATAACGCAAATCCTCCATGTAATTTGAGAACATTTCTACCATAGATTTCTTACTAATCTGTTCTCCTATCCACACTACCCTTCCTGTTGATAGTGTGCGTTTAACTTTGCCATTATTATATCTAACATCTAAGACATGACCATCGTCTAGTCTATTATCATACCACATTGTTACTTGCTCTGTATTAAAAGCATGTATGTCAGCAACTTCGTTACCCCAATCTTCTGCGGCAAGTTCTTGTCTTTTTCTTCTCATTATATAATCATATTGCGTCATGTATATCTTCTCCTGTTGATAGGCTATCTTTTATATTCTCCCTGTCTTTAGGGTTCATAGTGGACTGAGGGCCTATCTTTAATGTTTCCCAGTCCATTACACTTGTAAAGCCTTCCATTTTTGCACTACGCATTTTAGTACAGTTGAATGTAATACATTCATCTTCTGGAGCCCATGTTTCAATGGTATAAGCAGCATCTGCTGCATCAAGTATACCTTTTGCGAATCTCGCCTCACCAGACGCATCTGTCTGATAAGGCGAGAAGATTGGCACTTCATATTCCTGTGCCATACTTTTCAGAGTCTTACTTACTTCTATTTGCTCTGTCCAGTCATATTGTCCACCCTTACTGGGTATGTTTGATCTTTTGACTTGGTTTAAGTAATCGACAATGATGACTCCAACATCTGTCTGTGTTAGTTTACTTTCCAACTCTTTTCGTATAGTTGAAAGACTTAGTACTGGATCATACACCACTTCTAATTGTCTTTCTGGAGTGAGTCTGCGTCTTGTCAAACCCTCATGTAATTCTTCAAAGTCTCTCGTTTCATAGAAACTAGGTAGGAGCTCTGCTCCATCTACAAATCTATTAGCCCACCACTCAGCAACTCTGTTCCACTCGGTGGAGCTTAAGTTTCTAGTAGCTAGTCTACCAATAGGTACTCGTGCGCCAAGAGCGCACATTCTTTGTAGAATGGAGCGACTGTCCATCTCTATTGTAAAATATATAGAGCTACGCCCTTGATTATAAACATTTGTTGCAATGTTTACACAGGTTAAGGACTTACCTGCACCTCTACGTCCACCAACAAGCACAAGGTCTCTGGGAGAAAACTTCATGTCTTGATCATATTCGTCATTAAGACCTAGAGGTAAATATTTTTTAAGATTCTTTTCAGAATCAAATAGTGTGATAGTTTCCATACTCTCTTCTGGAGCCTTTAGGTCTACTCTATCACCTATGTCTAAGACTATCTGTTGTAAAGCCTCGACATTTTCTTCTGCATTAGATATAGCCACTGATGTGTCTACGAACTTGTCTAATTCATCTAGTATTTCTACTTGGGTATATTCATTTTTGAGATATTCAAGGAGAACCCAGGCGTCGACATCTACTTCGACAGCCTCTATAGCAAATACTTTTTCTTTTAACTTTCTATCACGAATGGATAGTTTGAGGTCTTCAAAGGTTGGTAAACCTCTGAAATCTTTAATATGATTATCTATCTTTTTGTGAAGCACTTGATATTCAGCTGGCAAGTAATTTTCACGCAGGTTTCCCCAAGTTTCAAAGTCTTGTTGCGAAATAATTTGTTTCAGCAAAGCTGAAGATAGGTTCAATTAAATATCCTCCCAGATAAAAAAGGGTGAGAGAACAAACGCTCCCGCACCCTAGAGTTGAAAAGTTTTAGCTAGACGCTTTTTCTTTTCTTGCAGCACCGTCGTAATCAGCACAAGTTAACCCTCTACGAGTTAGCATTGTTTTAACGCCTCTTACTGTTTTGCCAATTTCGTCAGCAATGTCTTCAACATTCATTGTGTCGATATCGCTGATGTCAGCTAAAGGATCAGTTTTAGATGAGCCTTTTGTTTCTTTCTGCTTTGGAATAGCGTTAATATCGCCACTTCTTAGTAAGCTAAGAGCTTTTCCTCTGATAGAATTAACAGATTTGCCAAGTGCATCTGCGATTTCTTCAACGAAAGATCCGCTGTTAACCATAGATACAAAGGTTGTTTCTTCATCGGGAGAGTAAGTTCTAACAGATTCTTGTTTCTCAGCTGGTTTAACATGAGAAGTAAGTTCCATAGAAAGAATTTTTCCTTGGATTGATTTAGCTGAAAAATGACCATCTTCAAAAGATGATGCAATTTCTGCATAAGTGTACTGACCGCTGTTGTCAGTTACAAAGGCTTCTAATGTGCTTTCTTGCGCATCAGAAAAAGATTTAGTAGATACTGCTGAAGCAAGTTCAACTTCGTGTCCCATTTTTCTCAATTTGCTAGACACTGATCGTGTTGATGTGTCTAACTCTTGTGCAACTGCTTTAACAGTTTCTTGAGATACTGGTCCAGACCCAACTGAGTCTACTAATTGTTGGGTTCTTTCATCTGTCCATTTAGGTAATGCCATGATTATTTTCCTATAATTTCTTTTAAGTTTGTTATTATTATAACACCCCGTTCTCGGGCTGTCTGTGTCTTTGCGGACTCTATACCGCTTTCATTGACTAGAATTGATACATCTTTAGTCAAACTACTTTTAACAAGATAGCCCAGTTTTTCTAATAGTTCTGTTGCTTGAGCCTTTGTCTTGTAGCTTTTTAGTCTGCCAGAGATACACACCACTCCTTTATTCTCTGTGGGTTTTGATACTTTAAGTATCTGTGCCCACTTAAACGGAAGTTTGCTATATCCATTGATAAACTCGTCATAATACCAGTCCAATAAATGTTCTGTTGCTACTGGTCCGAGTCCTGCTTCTTTACAAGTTTCCTCATTAAGTTCTCCCATGTTACGAATAACAGAGCAGATTTTTGCAGAAGCAGATCGACCAATTAGTTTGATTGAGAAAGCTGGTAGTAAGTCGATTAGATCGGTAGCTTTACTACTTATGATTTCTCTGTGCAGTTTTACTGCAAGTTTTTCGGATTGCAATGCCTCTATCATTATTTCAAGAGTCAATTCATAAATATCATAAATACTTGTAATCTGTAGTTTTTCTACTGTTGCTGGTCCGAGACCTTTTATTCTGAGAGTCTTAGCAAAATGCTCAACTTTCTTACTTGTCTTACCCTCACAGGCAGTGTTCTCGCAGAACAGTTGATCGTTTCTCCACACTAACTCTATACTACAAGTAGGACAGTGTGTTGGTGGCGATATTTGTTTAAAATTGTCTCTCATTTCTTTTTTGTATATATATTATATCAAATTTGGGTTGCCATGTCAAGATTTATTTTTTGGAAAGTCCTGAAGAATAAGTGAATCAATTTTGAAACACTCCGTATGTCCACCGAACTTAATTTTTGGTTCAAATCTATCATGCTTGTACATATCGTGTAAGTATTGCTCATGCGCCCAGACATTATATAATGTACTAGACCAAGTCTTTTGAATACGAATATCGTACCCTCTAAAACCTCCACTTCTTTTGATGACATGACGCCAATCCTTTCCACTGGCAATGCCTACTTTGATACACTCTCTTTCGAAAGTTGCTTTATTTACTAAAACAATTCCGTATAGTACACCATCTCTGAGTTTCTCCTCGGGGCGATTCTCAAAGTATGTATGGTTATATACTCCACTCACAACTCAACCCACCAGCGCAGTAGCATTACTACTATAGTAATACATATTACACCAATGATGGGGGTTGAATATAAGTCAAGCAAGGCTAATACTTGTCTAATCAATCTATTCTCCTTACAATTTTAGGGATAATTTCTCCACTACGGATTACTTCAACTGTACAACCTATTTCTAGTCGTAAGTCGCTTATATATCTCATGTTATGTAAGGTTGCTCTACTAACATTAGCACCATCAATTTCTACAGGTTCTAAAATAGCTGTAGGAGCAACTACACCTGACTTACCAACATTCCATACCACATCCAATAGTTTAGTGTCAACGCCAGTCTGTATAGACTTTAGAGCGAAAGCACCTCTAGGGTGGTGTGAAGTATAACCCATTCTTTCAAAATCAGTATAGTTATCCACTCGGAAGACTACACCGTCATCTGGAAACTCAGACCATTGAGACTCGATTACAGTATTAAAACCTTGATGGCTTAGCATACCTAAATCTGTTGTCAACATATCTGACATTGCGGGTTGCACTCCATATACAATAAATGTGAGTTCTCTAGTTTTGAACTCCTCTGGATCTTTCAAGTTAAGTGCTCCTGCAGCATAGTTGCGAGCGTTCTTAATTGACTTTGGAGCAACTACTTCACCAGTTATCTGTTGTACTGAAGCGTGGGGAACAATGTACTCGGGAACTATGTTTATCATTAACTTAGTAATATCTAGTCCTTTTGTACCATCTCCTCGAGTCAATGCTCGGTGAAGTAAGCCGTCAATATAAAGCAATGAAACCGCTGCTCCATCAAGTTTAGGAGAAACAACTGTTGCTCCCTTATAATCATTTAATGGATTTTTATCGACTTCATTAGTAAAAACTTTCTGAAGTGAATACATTGGAAAAGCATGAGGAGTTCGATTATCTCGACTGTTAAAGCCGACTTCATCGAACTCAGCAACTCTTGCTAACTGGTCAAACTCTTTGTCTGACATAGTGGGGTTACCCTCATAGTATGCAGTAGCCGCGTCTCTCAATATTGCTTTTATATTTTTTGTCATTTATATATTATACTAAATTTATAAACTCATGTCAAGAACTAAATTCAGTTTAGGTAAATTTTGTCTAAAATATCTTTGAAGTGTACTTCTAGGGTATCCTTCACTTCTGCTATAGATAAAATTTCTACTAAACCTTCAAATAATGCTTTTGAATTTTCAAAATCCAACTTCATTGCTAACCCGTCCTTGCTGGGTTTGAAGGTTCCATCGAAGTCAAGGTAGTATTTTCGTATGTGTAAATACTCTGTTCCTCGAAATTCGTTTACAGTCAGCCTTACTTGTTCTGTGCCTTCTTCATTTTCAGACACAAGTTTTTCATAGACCTCTGGAGATTCGTATATCTTCATCGTTTGTTTTTCAGTATTGCACTGAGTGGTACGATGCTAGTTACATTCTTAGGTTTAAGAAGTCTATACGAATCGGTATCCCAACAGAAAAGAAGAACAGTGTCGCCAGTTTCCTTAGCCCTATTCTTCTTACTCTGGATATACTTATTATCAAAATCTAAAGTACAAACATTGTACTTCAATTTTTGAGAGTTAATACTTCTGTAAGTTATTATGGCGTCGCCACAATTCTCTACATTCTTTTTGAACTCATCTTTAGTCACTATGTACTCCAATTACTATTAAGAAAACTCTTTCCATAGTAATTGGTCGTACTTATTTAGTGTTAGCTATTCATGTTTCCAATGATAGTATTAAAGTAAACTGCAGCTTTACCTGTTAGTTTGCTGATGATGTCCATGTCAATCTCTTGACCAGCATCAGTTAGAGAAGCTACTAGGTCGTCTTGTGCGCCCTGTTTGCTAACTCTAGGTGTTGAAGATTTTGCACTAGATGATCCACCGCTTGAAGGAGTTTTCTTAACATACACTCCTGCTTTAGTAAGAATCATACGAACGCCATTTGGTGATTCACCAATCTCGTCTGCAATTTCTTTTACAATCTCCATACTTGTTTCTGGAGTTGGTTCTTGTTCAGTATACATCTCTACTGCTTGAGCTTTTTTGTCGTCATCCCACGCCATTTTTCTACCTCGTTTTCTATAGTATTCTGGAAGCCCAAGTGCAAAGCCTGTGCGTTCCCGTTGTTGTTGATAAAATCTATCTCCCATATATAATATTATACAGAAATTTAGATTATAAGTCAAGAAATATTTTTCAATTCCTTAATATTTTATACCGCTGACGAAATCTAATTTCTCTGCAGCAGCTGCTGCTTTTTCTACTTGTTCGTCAATCGCAGCAACTACCTCGGGATGTTCCCCGATACCTGCTGAGTTTCTCATATAAACTTGTATGTTTGCTTCGGCTTCAGCCATCTGTGCCTTGTATTTTAGTATCAAGGCTGCAAGTAATTTATCTCTCATTGTTGTCCTTTTTGTACTGCATCACAGTATGCCAATACCCATCTCTTTCTAACGCTATCGAAAAAAGCGATTTGCCATATGAAAGGTATAATACATATTGTTCCTAGTCCATAGACTATGCAATGCATTGTTTTAAACTTAGTTAGCAGTTTTTCTTCTCTATCTTTTAATATATATGCTATAATACAAAATGTCCTATACATAATCATGATCCATGTACTAAGATAGATCGATAGAAGTATATATAATACTTCCACTGTTTACTCCTTATATCTCGGCTCCGTACTTCTCTAAATGCTTTAAACTACCTAAGTCATAACTAGGGTAGTGAGCGTGGAACCCGCCTTCCTTGATAAATCCAAAGTATGGACTTTCAAAGTTTGTTAATTCTATTACATATACATGATAAGTTTTACACTCTGATTTTTCACTATATATGCCATCATTCATGATGCGAGCAGGTAGATCATATCTACTGCACCATACTTTTTCTCCTACTTCGAAGTCGTCTGATACGCATTCTTCGGGTAAGAATCCCATTTTCTCTTTCATTCCTTGTTCAGTTTTGGGACGCTTTGTAGGTACTCCTATCCTTTCTACTATACCTTTTACAAAGGTTGCAGAACGATATAAACCCTTAGCTATATCACTAACAGGTTCTCCACTTAGATATCTTTGAACTGTTTGTCTTATTTCCATATCTGTTGCTCTCTTACCTCTATTGAGTTCTTTTCTTCGAGCACGGAAGTCCATTGTTTCTATGTGTTCTTCTATAATTTTAGAAAGTCTAGTAGTATTATAACTAATGTTTAACATCTCACACGCCTCTTTCTTTGTTATGGGCGTGTCAGATTCTAGATGTCCAATTACTCTTTGGATATTAGCTTCATCTAATTTTTCGTGTTTTTTACTTTTTATTGCCATTATAATCCTAAATCAATTAAATAAAAAGCTAGAATCATTAAACCGAAAGTGCAAAATTGAAAGAGTGAGCCAAGCACAACTGTAGTCAATACAGTGCGTACTGTTTCTTCGTAGTCCTCCTGCTCCTCTTTAGTCATTACTTTATGTTTAAATGTTCGTTGCCGTTTTGTGTGTTAAATTTTCGTACTAAATACTTGAAATTGTTTACTAAATATGTAGGATAGTCGTCTGCAACAGAATAGAAAGCACTATTCTCATCACAATGATCAAGCCACATTCTACTTACAAAACTTGCAAACTTATCACTAAATATATCATTAAATGCACTCTGTCTCATGATTTATCCACATACATTTGGTCATCATACTCATAGTCCTCTTTCTCTAGTTGTCCTATTAATATGATTGCATAATGAATAACTTTGAATAAATCTTCTGTGTTCTTGCCGTCTTTCTTTCCAAAACGCTGTGCGTATTTGATAATATTACCAATACAAAAACCTTCTCCATGCCCGTTCTCAAATACTATCTCTGTTGTTTGAGTCTTTGCTTGGGCATAGTGCTGGTCATAGGTAAAGTCTATATACTTTTTTAGTTCTTCAACTACTTTGTTTTCGTTAAATTTATACTGTATCATTTTTGTCTTTTCTTCACCCAGTCATTCCATCTTTGCTCACAATACTCTGTAAAGGCAAGGAATGATTCACTTTGTAATAAAAAATTAATTCCAAACCAATAGGCTGCTATACTAAATATGTACTTACCTATTGAATATGGGAAAAGCAATATTTGATGTAAAAAATCAATCATCATTTGTCTCCTGTTAACAGGGCTACAAATATAAGTAAAAGTATAAAGCCTGCTAAATTATTCAGTGTATATAAAACTGTTGGCATAAAGTTAAAACCTAGTAATACACTAGCTACTGTAACTAAGCCAAATACACCTGCTATGAAGTGTGCTATTGCTTTCATTATATGTCTCCGTCTTTGCGTACTTCACTACGCACTGCTTCAAATCCGTTAGGGTATCTACTCTCGAGTTTACTAATATTTTCTTGCATTACTTCTTGTGGAGTGTACCCTAACGCGGTGCAACCTTGAACCCAATACCACAGGACATCGCCTAGCTCTCGCTTTAAGTGGTATCGTTGATCGCCGTTGAATGGTTTACCTTGAAATATAATCTTTTTGATTACTTCTGAGAACTCTCCTGATTCAGCTTGCATACCGATTGATGCTGTGAGTAGCTGTGAAAATTCTGTCAAGGGGTGGTCTAAAGAAAGATTAACTAGCTTTTCGCATAGTTTTACTGTATCTAAACTTTCTTCAGATGTTGTGCTGACTACAAACTTTGCGTAGTCATTAAAATTTGTTTGTTGTGTGTCTGGTATATACATTGTTTGTTCTCGTTAATGTGTTAAATTTCGTTCCGAATACCATTTGGACAACCAAATGTCTATTTCTTCTTGTGTCCAATTACTCGGAAAGTATACTGCTATATAAGGACTATCTTGTAATACGACTCTCATAGTCTGCATAGTCCTCGTTCCACCAGTGTGGTTTATCCCTAAACTTCCAACTTGCAAAGGTTGCTTTATCTAAATGGTAATAATCTCTATATGATTGTATAGGATTATCATAGTCTTTCAACTCGTCTGGCATTGCCAATCCAAATTGTGTAAAGCCTAACCTTTCCATATGTTGTGGTTCGGGTAATTTATTTACTACTTGTGCTATGGACTTATGTTCTTTGCCATATCTGTATCTATACTCGTCATTCAATGCATTGCCATAGCAATGTGTCCACTCATGATTGTCCAATGATGACCTAGCCCATATAGTACATGGGTGGTTATACATCATTGGTAAATAAGGTGTGATTGGTCTATCTTCTGGAAGTAGGTGTTTGATTTTAGATTTTTCTTCATTCAAAACATCTCTTTCTTCTTTATTCAAAGCTCTAGGAACAAACCCTAGAAACTTATCTACCCATATGCTAGTGCATAGTATCTGTGCTACTTCGAGAGGCATTTTGACAATATGTTTGTCAACATGGTACTCGGCACACTTGTCTAGATTTTCGTCTAAGTAAAATAAATTCATAAGTATATTATACAGAAATTATGAGGAGATGTCAAGTACTATTTTTAGGTTTCCTGAAAAGTGGTTCAAATTCTGTATAACCACCTATTTTTTCTCCATCAACAATAATTTGAGGAAAAGTTCTAGCAGTAGGAAATATATGCATCATATCATCCATGTTAAAGTCAACACCTAGTTTTTTGACTGTGTACTCTTGTAAGCCACATTCTCCAAATTGAAACTGTTGTGCTAATCTTACTGCTTTATCACAGAAAGGACAATTATCTTTGCTATATATTTCTACTGTTTTCATTTATTTACTATTAATTTTATCTTTTGCTGTACCTGCATAGAGTCCAAACCAAGCTGCGCCTGCTCCGACCACTATAGATATCAACCCTGACTGTTCTAATGTGGGTACATCTAGTTCCATAAACCAAAATGTACAGTAGTATAGTAAATACATATATACACTTAGGAAGGCTCTAGGAAAAATACGCCAAGAATCTATCATTTGAGAAAACCATATAGCTTTCTGCCATGGATTGTCTGGCTCTCTTTCGTTCTCCATCTCCATGATGGTTTGCTTTAGTTCCCCTATTTCAGAAACCATTGCCATGAATTTATTTAGGTCTATTTCAACCTCGTTTCGGCTCATGTCGCCTTGAAATTGCTCGCTAGGTTGTGCCATGCTCAATTTTCTCCAATTTTTCACGAAGCAGTATTAACTCATCTTCGTAGCTTTGCCATAGTGAAGGACTCTTAGTTAACTGTTGGTTTTCTTCGAGTACTTTTATGGCGACCTTAAGATTATTTATTCTAGGACTCACGGAGAATATCTTTTATCCATTTATTCTCTATTGAATCTATATCTAAAGGTGTTGTGTCGGAGGATATTATCCTACTAGGGCTGTTTTGAAACATGACTTTATCATTATAATCATAAATGTCATCTACCCATTCTCCGACATCTTCATTGTCGAGTTCTATTATTAACTCAATTCTATGTACTTGTTTTGTGTTTGCCATTTTTTCCTTTTAGTTTTTAACTTAGCATATTTAACATACGCTCTATATTTAGCTTCTTGTTCTTCCTTTACAGAAGTTTTCAGTACTTTAATTGTGGATTTTAAACTGTTTATTTCATTCTGTTGTTCACAGATTATCAGTCTTAGCTGTTCCTCCAGCGTGTTGTTGAGGTTCTGATTCATTTTTAAGTTTGGTAAATGCTTCAGCTATGTACTCTGTCATGTCCATACCCCACTCAGCGGCTTGTATATTCATGGCATCCCACATATCTTGTGTGATATTATAAGTCTGACCTTCGAATTTAATTTCCACTAAATAGATCAGCCTCGGCTTGTCGTCTGCGAGTAAGTCCTTCAAGAACTTTTCCGCCTGCTTTGTTCCATCTCATTATCTGTGCTGGAACTTCATCATAACTTCCTGCATTTAACACTTTCAAAAGTGTACTTGCTGCAAGATTGCCTGCACCTAGATTGAATACCCATGATACTAATGCATCAAATTCGTTTTGCTCTAAAGGCACAGCTACATACTTATGTATATAGTTTTCATACTCCTCTAGTTCATGTACTAACATGGACTCGGCTTCTTCTTGAGTGATGGTATCACCCATCTTTACACCTTTAATGTGTCCGTACCCGATTGTAGGTACTCCAGCAGCACAATGATATGCTTCTAGTTCACACCCTTCAAAGTGTTTAATTAAATCTATTCCTTTACTACTTATATTCATTCGTTTCCTATATGTAAAAACTTTCTCCGCATCCACAGCGACCAGTTTCTTGTTCATTAACGATATGAAATGACTCACTAAAATCATCAGTTTTCCAATCCAATATCGCATCTGTTAAATATTTATTACTTAGTATGTCTACTACTAAGATTTCTTGATATACTATATCAGTTAAATCATGATTTTCGGCATGGCTTAACTCATATGTATAACCACCACAACCACCGCCACTCACTTTCAAGCGAGCGCCCCAAGGGTTTGAGGCGACTCTCCTTTTTAAGTGTTCTAGTGCGGTGGACGTGATTTGCACTATGGTTAGGTTATTGCCACAATGGAACTTAGAAAAAGACTGATTAATACAATCAATTCAAATTGTTGTTTTACTACTAAAAGTGTTAATCTTGTTCTTGCTCTCATTGCTCTTCTTATAACGCCCACGCTAACCTATGTTTATGCTTTTGGGTTTTTCAGCTTCAGGTGTGTTTACCACTAGATTTATAACAAGCATTCCGTCCTTGAATACTGCCTCATCTACTTCCACCCAACTGCCTAGAGAAAATTCTCTTGTGAAAGGTTTTCCACTTAATCCTTTATGGATATAGCTTTCTTCCTCGTTTGTTTCCAACTTAGTTGTACCCTCAATGGTGAGTGTATTCTTTCGCTGGGTCACCTCGATATTTTCTTTTGACCAGCCAGGCAAAGCCATCTCTATTCGATATGCTTCATCGCCTACTGATACTAGATTATATCTAGGGTAATTTGTCAATGGGTTATTAGCAACCCTGTTTGATAAGTCTCGGTTGAGACGATCGAATCCGACAAACAATTTGTCGAAATCGCTAAAATTTAAATGCTGTACTACAGTCATCTTCTTCTCCTATATCGCACCCTCATGGTGTGCGTCTATGAACTCCTTTCGGTAGTTCGGGTTAATATTGTATGCCTAACAAACCCGACCATTGGTGGAAATGGTACTCCTAACCTCGCCCTCGGAAAGCTGTGTTTCCTACTCGTGCCAGACATATGTAGGTGTTGTTATGGCAGTGCCTACAACTGCGCTTAATTCGTCAAGTGAATTTAAAATCTCACTTATGTATATTATAACAAAAAAATACCACCTTGTCAACAACTATTTTTCAGTCGTCAAAGTCTATCTGCCCATCTTCTTTTAAGAAATCCAATGTCCTAGATATCCAATACTGTTTTGTAGCATGGTAAGTTATATGCACCGCGGCTACAAGAATTATTATGTATGAGAGGTCTATTTGCCAATCCATTCTACATCTCCTCGTGGTATCACTTGATACGCACCTTTGTTATAGGCGGGAGCAACTGTAAACTTCTTACTTTCTTCCAGTTTCCAACTATTGTCTTTCGCTGGAGCGTACCCTGTAGATTTATAACTAGGTATCTCTGTAGATTTACTACTGATAGTTTTTGTACTCTGTGCTACAAAGTCTGGTCTTTTTGCTTTCTTCCATGCATTAGTTTTTCGCTTGCGTCCACTCGGGCTATGCCTCATGCTTCCTCGTACTATCATAAATTTGTCTCCTATAAAATAATTTACATATGTATATTATACAGGAATATTCACCGAAAGTCAAGTAAAATTCGAACCACTCCTAAAAATAGTTCTTGACTTCTACTTAAGAATTTGCTATAATACACATATGAAATACGAAAATAAATGGACAGACAAAGAACTTCGCTTGTTGAAAGCGTACTACGGAAAAGTGCCGAACTCGAAGTTAGCCGCTGAGCTAGGAAAGACTCCTACAGCCCTCGCAAATAAGGTTCACTATCTAAGAAGGCGTGGGTGGACATTTAATGCGTAATAACTTTGACCGAATGCTAAGAAATTTCAAGCGTTATGTCACGAAGAAAGGCGTAGTCGAAGAAGTCCGTAAAAGACAGTATTACATCAAGCCTTCCGAACAAAAACAAATAAAAAAGAACGCTGCAAAACGGAGAGCAGCACTGCAAAAACGACAAGACGCCCAGGCACCTCGCAGAGGGTATATAAATCGTTCCAGAAAAAAACGATAACTTATCCAAAATATACACTTTTTTATGTTAAGTGAAAGCCACACAGACCTTATATTCGATGACATCGTCAAAAACATAACTTGCATTATTGCTAAACTTGTGGTATAATATATACATAAATTGATAATCAACCAAGCTAACTACTGTTAAACAAATCAATAAAACCCTAATCTAAAGAGCACTGCATGAGAAAGATTTTTTGTGGGAGTGTAAACGGGAACAAAAAATAATCTCGAATCCAGTGTCTCTGATAAGAATTATAATTGGTTTCTATTATAAGCAACCGATTATACACGATAAAACTAAACAGTCGTTAAGCTAATATCAAATTTCAACACTAAAACCAAGTTACTACACTTGCGTATCTTTTTTACTTCCACAACTTCCGAAAGTCCAAAATTTTTTAACTAAACTATAACGGACTATCCCAAATTAT
>Ga0208669_1000186_pt1 | contig 26300 bp, 42 predicted proteins | sample 21_taG_FD_184095 | JGI IMG/M metagenome (GOLD analysis project Ga0208669, IMG submission 184095) | Marine viral communities from the Subarctic Pacific Ocean - 21_ETSP_OMZ_AT15319 metaG (SPAdes) (version 2) | ecosystem: Environmental > Aquatic > Marine > Oceanic | place: Pacific Ocean | collected...
GTGTAAATAAAATTTATAGAGTGGATATTTTAGATAACGATGGTGACTATATAAGAATACCTAGAGTATTAGATGGTGAACCTTTACAATTTGACATTGCATCTGAAAGTGCAATAAACGTACCAGAATAATGGCACTAGCAAAAGAAATAACACGAATAACATGCAGAGCTGATGAGTCAGGGAGCTTACAAAGTAAATATTTTTTTATTAATAGCGTGGAGACAGACACCACTACAGATGTCGGTTATAAATTAGTAGAATACTACGTTTGGTTTGATGTTTCTAGTGGTGGTTCAGATCCTTCGGTGTCTGGTAAAACAGGTGTAGAAATAGATATATCAACAGATGATAATGGATCTACAATAGCGACAGCTATAAAAAATGCATTAGATGGATTAGCTAATTTTACAGCTTCTGTTGATAGTGAGGTGGTTACAATTACAAACACTAATAAAGGTGCTGTAGAAGATATATCAAATTTTAATACTACGTTTAATTTTTCTACTGGTCATACATTTGTAACGACTCAAGGCACAGGTAAATTAACTAGTAATTTTAAATACCCCGAAGCTAGTGTTAATTATTTTATTCGTGGTGACCACATGGGTCTTATTAGTAACTATGATTCAGAGAGTGAAACTAGAACAGCTAGAAAGTCTTATACTGCGATAGATCACAATGTAGTAAATGGATTACTAATTCATTACTATGGAAATCCTAAAAAAGTTACAGCGGTTACAGACAAACCAGATGTAGATAATTTATTTCATTCCGCTATTGTAGATTATGTGAAAAAATGTTTATATATGGACAGAGCTGGAACGTCAAATGATGGAAATATAGCACAGGTTGCTATGGGTTTAATGGCACAACATGAAAGAAGTTTTAATAATGCTGTAAAAAAATACGGCACAAGAAAAAGAAGTAAAACAGGTGGGACTAGAGCGGTAGTCCCAGTAGATTTTAAATAACCAATATGCCCATGAGAGTTGCCAAGCTCGGTAAGGCATAAGACAGGAGAAACAAGATGGCAAGCATAAATAAATATACGGTCAACGAATCCAGCAATGTAGCACTAGGTCAAGCGGGTGCTAAATTTATTTCAGATACAGCAGTTCACTCAGGTACATTTGTAGCAATTACAATGTTAGAGGATACTGTTTTTAACGCATTAACACCTACAGACACTACTAATGGTTATGGTGTAGGTAGTTATAATGGTAATACAATGGCATCTGAAACAATACCACAAGGTGTCACGATTTACGGTAGATGGAACTCTATTGACCTTACATCTGGTCTTGTAATAGCTTACATAGGATAAGTCTATGCTAGGATTAGGCAACATCCTTACAAAAGGTGGAGCTGTAATACAAAAGTTCCCCAACGAATACTCATTCAATTTCGATGGTTCTAATGATTCTTTAGACTTAAATGTTGGGAATGGTTTAATTAGTAGAGCAGATATTAAGTCTGATGGAGAAAGTTTTTCTGCTTGGATTAAACTTGATAATGTAAGTGGTACAAAATATATAGTATGTCATGGTAGAGGTCTTTCAGAAAATAATGCTGTCTATGGTGGTATCTATGTAGAAGGCACTACTGCAAAATTTACTTTATATAAAAATAGTGCATATAAAACTGTTTCTGGAACTTCAACTTTATCTGCTGATACTTGGTATCATATTGTTGGTACTTATGATGGTGAAAACAATGATGATAAAATAAGAATTTATATCAATGGTTCATTAGAGGCTACATCATCAGCATTAGGTGGAGATTTTTTAACAGGTGAACCAACTATCGCTCATGTAGGTAGAAATGTTAATACATCTTCTGGCACTCGTGATTTTTATTTTGACGGACTCATTGACGAAGTAGCAATCTGGGATACTGCCTTAGATGCAACTGCGATTGGTAAGATTGGCTCTAAGGTAGTAGACCTAACAAAATACTCAGCATCCAACCTTAAACTATGGCTCAGAGCAGGGGATAAGGTAGAACCAGAAACTTCAATCGCCAGAAGTGACTTCTATACTGATTTTGATGGTACGGATGATTACATCAATGTAGGCTCAGATGCTTCTTTAGATAATATATGGACAAGTGGTGGAACATTAACTGCTTGGATATATCCTCGCTCTGATGGTGAGAGTGATTTTGGAATGATTGCTGTTAAAAGGAGTAGTAATGCATCGGGTTGGTATTTAGCAACTAATGATGAAAGTAGTGGTGCTTGTGATATAAAATTACGCTCTGCAAGAGATACGGCAGATGGAGGTTGGGCAACCACATCAAGAGAAATAACATTAAACGAGTGGAATCATATCGCAGTTAGTTATGATAGTGATTCAGATGGTAATAGTCCACTAATCTATGTAAATGGAATAAGTGTTGGTGTAACTGAAAGTGATACTCCAAGTGGTTCTCATTCAAGTGATGCATCAGATATTTTTAAAATAGGTGGTGAGGCAGGAGCATTTACATACGATGGTGCTATCTCAAACCTCGCACTTCATCAGACAATTTTGGATTCTCAAACCATTTCACAGATGGCAAAGAGCAGATATACTCCCATGAGAGACAACAGATTTTCTGTCGTGGATTTTGATGGTACAAATGATAAAATAACTACAAATGCTGATTCTACAAGGGTAGATGCTACATATACATATTGGGCAAAATTTCCATCTGGTGGTGCTAATGAACATATATTTGGTCATGGTAGTGCAACTGCAACATCATTATTAATTAATGCAGGTGGAAGCACAGATAAACCATTGTTATATATGGGTTCAAGTAGATTTAAATATTTTGCTGATACATCTGCTCAAGATGATAATGAGTGGCATCATTGGGCATTAGTAATGGATTCTTCATCTGTAGCTGATTGCAAACTATATATAGATGGTGTGGAAGTTTCTCAAAGTTCAATAGGAAATTCTGGGGATTATACTGCTTACTCTACAGGATTACAAATTGCAGGTTCTGGTGGTGGCTTTGCTGAAGTTTCTATAGCACAATTTGCAGTTTACTCTGATTTAAAAGATTCTGAATTTGTTTCTGCACAATGGTCAAAAGGTATTACAGCAGATTACTCTAATGATACAAACTTATCTGCATACTACAGAATGGGCGATGACACAAGTAAGGCATATCCTACCATAGCAGATTCAAGTTCTAACTCAAACGATGGTACTGCAAGTGGAGCAGTTGAAGCACAGCAAATGGTTGCAGGTTATGACATGGGGGCATTTGAGAGTAGTTCAGAAGAGTTGAGTAGTGAGTTAATTGCAGATGGAGACTTTGCATTGACTGGCACTCAAGGAGCAAGTACTACAGGAACTTATTGGTCTACAAATGGTCAAATGACTATTGCGAACGGAAAAGCACACTTTGCAGACACAGGTGGGGGAGAAATGAACCTTTTAGGCGATAGTCCATTTGCAAGTACAGGTTTATATAAATTTCAATTTGAAGTGTCAAATACAGTAAGTGGAAGTGCAAAATTAAGAATTAAAGAAGGAAGTAATATTCTTATTAATACAACTTATGATGATGGAACTCATCAGATATATTTTCAAATTACAAGCACAGGAGGATTGTTTCAAATTGACCCAAGAAAGTCTGGCGGTGTTGAACATGATTTATCAAATCTTTCTCTTAAAAAAGTCATCCAATCAGACCTAAGTGACACTTACCCTGCCATCATAGATGTAAATGAGCCTGTTCTTGGAGCAGAGGAAGTTACAAATGGTGGATTTGATTCAGATAGTAGTTGGACAAAAGGCACAGGTTGGAGTATTGGCTCTGGTGTAGCAACAGCAGTAGCAGGAACAGCAAGTTACTTAAGTCAGGATATAGGTGGGGTAGAAAATGCTTATTATAAAATAACATTAACAGTTACAGTTAGTGCAAGTAATCTATATGTGTACTTTGGGATAGGTGGGAATTATGTTACTATATCTTCAAGTGGTACTTATACTTTATATAATACTTGGAGTGCTGATGATAGTATTGGTTTATATAAACACGCATCTTTTGCAGGTACTGTAGATAATGTATCTGTAAAAAGATTATTTGGCAACACAGGCACAATGACACAGATGCTATCAAGCAACTTAGTTTATTCCTCAATTCTACCAGACCAATCCTTTCTCACAGGAGTAAACTCTGCGTATAACTTTATAGATTTGGATGGAACAGATGCGTATGTACAAGTGGAGCAAACATTTACTTCAGATAATTTTGCTTTAAGTTTTTGGATTAATCCAGATGATGTTACAGGTGATAAGTATTTATTTGACCAAAATGCAGGTATTTGTAGGTCAGTAATAATCGGGTATCAAGATGGATATATAAATTTTGTTAATGATGATAATGATGCAGGAAATTATTATCCAACAGGAACTGAAACAGATACTCAAATTCCTGTTAGTGTTGGAGAATGGCAACATTATGTAATGATGACAGATGGTACTAAAGTATATGGATATAGAAACGGAGTTGAGGTAGTTAATATTACAGGTAAATGGGGAGCATCTGGAGCAGAAAAATTATGGATAGGGCAATATGAGAGTGGTAATAATTATAATGGTAAAATAACTGCTGTTGGAATATGGAACAAAACACTTAGTAGCTCAGAAATATCAGCAATCTATACAGCAGGTAGGCATTCTAACCTATTAGATAGCTATAGTGATAACTTAAAAGCATACTACGCTTTTGGAGCATTAGATGCAGTTACAGGACTTGCAGACACAGATAGCACCATATATGATAGAAGTGGTAACAGTAATCACGGTACACCAAGTGGTACAGCTACAGGAGACTTAAAATCACCACCAAACGCAGAACCAGAGGGTTATGCAAAAGGTGATACTAATCGTTCAACAACAATACCTTAAAGGAAATAATTATGAGTGAAGAAATAACAAATAGATGGTCAGATGACTATAATGGTAGGTGGGTAAACAGGGCATATATGATTGTACCCGTAGCTGATATTAATTCAGCAGATGCACCTACAGACTCAAATACAATCGCACAGATAAAAACATGGATGGATAGCTATGGTTATGAATATACCTCGGATATGAGCAAATCAGAGCTATTACAAGCCATTCCTGTATCTAATGCGTTAATAGCAAATGCAATACAGAGTGGGAAAGACACCTTACGCAAGAATAATGGAGATGATGGAGATAGTTCTAAAGCACTATTAAAGTTTGCTTGCGATAATGATACAGATAATGACCCAAGTGTATTTAGTTCTTACGACAAACTAAGCCATTCCCAAGTGATGTCAGTATTGGGTGGTTCAGAGTGGACATCTAGTATTGAATAAAAGTAAATTTAACTTATGAATGAAGATTTAAAAGACTATTTAACTATAATAGCATTCTTAGTAATTATACTTGGAGGTTTAGTTTTGCTTGGAAGTTGTGATGGTGGATGGTCAGTGGCTGGTTATGAGGTATGAGTGATGAGAAAACGTACAGGAGTTATGGAGTCACTAAACTTGACGATAATATGCGGATTAGTCTTAACCTTAAGTGGCTTGGGCAGATTATCGTGGGAGTTGGTATCGTTGTTATGGGCTACTTACGTATTGAAAATAGGATTGGAGAGCTTGAACGAAGAATGGAACTTGCTAATTCCAGAATTGAAGAACTTGTCAGCAAGCATATAGCTGAAGAAGAAGTAAAAATAACACAAATGCAAGAACAATTAGAATGGTATCAAACAGAATTAAACTTAAATCCCTTATCTTGGGGAAAGAAAAAAAGAAGAAAAAAGTAGAGTTAACAGAGGATGACTTTAATCATAACTATTTTATTAATCGAGAATTGCGGAGAGTTCGATAATGCCATTACCGTTTCATTGTATTGAATGCGATAGACCTGTAAGAGAGGCGTTTAACGCAACTTGTGAAGAGTGTAAAAAAGGTGAAGAAGTCTTTAAAGAAGAGGAAGAATGACAATGAATTTTTTAGAAGTGTACAGCGAAGCGGGTATGATAGGTGTCGTAGGGGCTTTGTTAGTGTATATGGTATTCTCTATGAACAAAAGAGGGTCTGTGCAGGAAGAAGCTTTGCAAGACCTAAAAACAGAGAACAGGGGTCAGAGCGAGACATTAGAGAACACAGAGGGAATGATAATCAAACTAATTAATAGATGGAACTTATCTGATGATAAACTAGATCGAAAGTTTGATGCACTAAATAAAGAGATAAATGATTTAGATAATCAAGTTTCGGAAATAAAAGGTGTTATTAGTAGATTAAATGGAAAGAACTAGGAGTTAATATGCCAAAGAAAAAAGATTCAAGACTTGCTAGAGCAGGAGTGTCAGGGTTTAATAAACCTAAACGTACACCAAGTCACCCTAAAAAGTCACATGTAGTTGTTGCTAAGGTAGGCGATAAAGTAAAAACTATTCGTTTTGGACAGCAAGGTGTAAAGACAGCTGGTAAACCAAAAGCTGGTGAATCAGCTAAACAAAAAGCAAGGCGTAAATCTTTTAAAGCTAGGCATGGTAAAAACATTGCTAAGGGTAAAATGTCAGCTGCTTATTGGGCAGATAAAGTAAAGTGGTAGGAGAATAAAATGGCAACTAAAAAAGCTATACAAATAAAAGGTGTTCCTATGTCTGGTTTAAATCAGAGACAAATAGGAGCAATGAAAAAACATTCTAAGCATCACACAGCTAAACACATTAGAGGTATGGCTAATATGATGAGAAACGGTATGACATTTAAACAGTCACACTTAGCAGCAATGAAAAAAATTGGTAAGTAATGGCTACTAAATCTGCAAAGAAAACAAACGAAAAAATGTGGAAAAGCATTGTTTCGTCTGTTAAATCTGGCAGTTCTGGCGGTAGACCCGGACAATGGTCTGCTCGCAAAGCTCAGATCGCTACAAAGCGTTATAAGAAAAAAGGTGGTGGGTACAAAGGTGCTAAATCATCAAGTAATAGTTTATCTAAATGGTCAAAACAGAAATGGGATTATGTCAGTAAAGGAGATGAAAAGAAGCCAAGAGCTAAGAGAGGGCGTTATTTACCTGAATCAGTTAGGAAAAGTCTCAGTGCCTCTGAGCGTTCGGCTACCAATAGGAAGAAACGACAAGCTTCTGCCAAGGGTAAGCAAAAAGCTAAGTATAGTAAAAAAGTAGCAAGAAAAGTAAGAAGGTCGTGAAGTTGAACACAAATATATCAGTTGAAAATGTTATCACTATTTTTACTATGATATGTGCAATTACGTTAGCTTTTGGATTTATGAAGTATGATATAGATGCTATAAAAAGAGACTTAGAATTAAAAGCGGATAAAGAATTAATAACTTACAAACTAGATGTAATGATGGAAGACATTACAGAAATTAAACAACTACTAAAAGAGAGGAAATAATATGGATTTTTTCAATGATTGGCTAAGTTGGTCAAATATGTTTTATTTAATTGGGCTTATTGTTGCGGGATATGCTACGACAGTAACTGCTAAAAATAGACAAATTGTAAAAGAGATTGGTGATTTAGTGAAGGCGTTAGAGTCTGGCTATAAGGATAACAAAATTACTAAATCTGAAAAAGATTTAATTATGAAAGAAGCATTAGACATAGGTAAGGCAGTTATACAAAGTAGATGGAAACTCTGGGGAAAGTAAGTGCCAAAACGCTTATACCAAATAAAAGATTTTTCAGGAGGCTTGAATAATCTAAAAGACCCTGCCGACATAGCAGATAATGAAGTTGCTGATGTATCTAATCTAACCTTTACTAAACAAGGTGCGATTGGTGGTGCATTTAATATGAAAAACGCTACAAACAATTTATTATCTGCTTACGATACCTCACATATAGACCACATAGAAGCTGGCTATGGATTAGGTTATTTTGAAACAGACTTTGTTCGTGACGGTGTTACAAAAGAAGTATCTACCGCTGATAACACAGGTGGTAGTGAAGATGGTTTTAAACAAAATACAGGAACGAAAGCACTTGAGATGAAAGTTGATGGCTCTGCTGTAAACTTAACCACATCATATCCTGTTGGGACTAGACTCCTTATAACTGCACCGAGCTTCCCCTCTAATTCTATTGATGCAAATGGGCAAGGTATATATACCGTTGTAGGTCATAGCGGTAATGATGTTATTTTAGATAGAGCAATTAAAATATCACTTGAAACAGGGCAGGTATATTGGGCGGCTACAGTAAAGGGATTTGGAACTGGTGACAAGGTATTATTACTTGCTCATCCTGATGAGCATAAAATAGATGTATACTCAACAAATACAGCAGGTACAAATTGGGAGCAAGATAGTATTGCTCTTCGTTCTTCTGCTACTGGTATAAATTCTAAAGTACTGTATCATAAAATAGATGATTCAATTAGGTGTTTTGACACTGCCGATAAAAATGACTGTAAGGTTCAATGGTATGGTTGGATTAATAGGAGGCATTTTCAATTACTAGCAGCTTTAGCTGGGTCTACTACAGATGATAATTCTTATTTAGGTTACTTCGCTAAAGATAATAGTTTAGCAAAACCAACTAACGGTACTTGTGTTGACGGTGCTACTACACCAGCTGTATCAACTTTTCCTTCTGCTGGACAAGGGTTTAATTTTAATATATCTACAAATACAAGCGGTGAGGGATTAATTAAGTCTGGTATTTACGTATTCGCACAAAGCTTTATATATGATGATAATCAAGAAAGTTTACTAACTGAATACAGTACTGAAGTTACCGTAGATGAGGCAGATGATTTTAAAGTATTTTCTGTAAATGTAGGGGCTAAGTCTCCTTATGACCCTAGAATATCTGGTGGTAGAATATATATAAAAGAAAAAGATTCTGACTCTGAATATTTACTATTAGTAGACATAAATCTTACAAAAGGATGTAGAACTAATCTATCTGATGAATACATTACATTTAGAGATGGCGGTAGCTCTAACTATAATAGTCCTACAACCAGTGCTTCGGATAATCTTATTATTAAAGATTTAAATTTTATTACTTACGAAACAATAAACGGTTATCCTTCTAGTATTTTTAGCAATGCGTTAGGTGATCAAGGTGAGTTTTGGAAAGACTCTACAGTTGCTAATAATAGAACTTTTATATGTAACGTATCGATGAAAGATGAAAATTCTGGAAGTACAAAATCTACATCAACTGTTAAAAATTACCCTGATAGAATTATGTATTCTATGCCAAATAGATTTGACACATTCCCTTCTTTCAACTTTATAGAGGCAGCTAAGGGAGATGCTGACTATTATACAGCTATAGAATCATTTGCAGATAGGATATTAGCATACAAACAATACAGTTTAGACATTATAAATATAGCTAGTCCTAGTGATACTAATTGGTTTTTAGAGGATAGTAAGAACTATATGGGTATAGAGTTTCATGGAGCAGTTGCCAAGACTCAATATGGTATAGTGTGGGTAAATAAACAAGGTTTGTATTTTTATGACGGTTCTAAGATAAGAGACTTATCAGAGAATAAAATAGATGATGATACGTGGTATAGCTTTGTAACAGTAAACTCTATGATAATATATGATGAGGCAACTAATTTAATTTACGTAGTAAAGAATTGCTCTAGTGATGGCGATGCATATTTATATGACTTAAAGAAAGGTAATTTTACATACCTTAAAGATTTTACACATGATGGTATTACAAATGTAGTACATACTAACTTTTCAGATAGTACTAATGCTTTAGTGGGTACTGATGCTGGGTCTTCTACTAGGTTTTACAAACTACACAGGGGTTTTCAATCTGTAGAAAATCTTGCTTTCCAAACTAAAGACTTTGATTTTGGTAATGCACCTAAGGTAAAAAAAGTATATGCAGTATATGTTACTTATAAATCAGATAATGCATTAACAGGTTATTTTACTTTAGTAGAAGATGATGGTACATCACACGCATTAAGTGGTACTGTAGCTACAAATGCTACTAATTATGCTACGGTAAAACTAACTCCTAGTTCTCCTGTTACTTGTAATAAGATATCTGTAAAGCTTGACACTAGCTCAAATTCTAGAAAGGTAGAAATAAACGATATAAGTATTGAGTATAGAGAAATATACAAAAGATCTGGCTAATGACTAGAGAAGCAAGAAGAACGCAAAACTCTAAACAAGATAAGATACAGGTCGTTAAATCACAACCATCTGTTAACTCACTTAGAGAAGGACAAGAAGCTATCTATATAGCTAAGTCTAATAGACTAGAAAGATATAGAAAAGAAAAAGGCAGGTTATGGGTATCCTATATGGATACTGATAATAACTACACTGTAAACAAAGATTTAAATGTAGGTGGCGATTTAAATGTAAAAGGTAGTTTTTTAGGTAATTCTTATAAAATTATAACTCATAATATGACAGACGATATTGGGACTGATCCTGTTTACTTACCTTGGTTTGGAATATCTGAGCTTGATAGCTTAAATGGAGTGTCTTCATCTTTTTTAGCTCCATATAAAATGACATTAGAAAAAATAATGTTTAGACCAACAACAATAACTAATACGTCTCACGATTTAAGGGTAAAATTAATGAAGATGGATGACGGAGACACTATTGTAGACACAGTTGCTACCGCTAATTATACAGATGCCTTAGCCTCTGGAACTTTATTCACTGTCAATAGGTCTGATTTTGACGATACCCCTAGATTTAGGATTGGTGATAGTTGCGGGATTGAAATTACAGCTACTGGTGATTATGGAAGTGAAATAGTATGGAAAATTACATCTGTTTGGGAAGTAGAAATACTTAATTAGTATGTGCGTCATAACATATTTATTGCTAAATTCAAAGGAATTTTAATATGAAGAATCAAAATAATTTATTAAACATGATGCAGACTGGTGGTTTAACCAGTACTTCAGGAGGAGCTGCTCTCGCTAGAGCCTTACAAAGACAAAAAGATACAAAGAGGTTAGAGAGACAACAAAGAAGGGAAGCTAGAAGGCAAAAAAAAGGTAGAAGATTCGGTAGTATTGGTAGTTTATTCGGTGGATTGTTAGCTGCGACACTCGCTCCAGCAACAGGGGGTCTTAGTTTAGCTTTAGCGTCAGGACTTGGATCGGCAGCAGGAAAAAGGATTGGAGAGGGTTTAGGAGCTGGTAAAACTAAAAAATATGACAGGACTGGAACTGTATATTCACAGCAAAAGTTTAAAGACGTACAACAAGCTAGTCGTGATTATACTAGAGGCATGGGAGAAAGAGCGTTACAAAGTGGATTAAGTACAGCTTTAACTGCTGGACTAACTCCGGGTGGTGGTATATACGGAGAAGACAATTTACTTCGATCTGGGAATCTAGCTAGAATGTTTAATATAGGTGGTGATAAATTTGCCAGCAAGGTTACCGAGCAAGGTATTGCGGACAACCCATTCTTAGCAGAACAATTTGATGATGTATTTGATGTTGTTGATGGAATCCCCATTGATATAGATGGTAACCCAATAGGTTTGCCAAGTGCATTAACAAGTAATTTACCGAAAGATGTTTTAGCTGATGCATCGTCTTTACCTCTTTCAAAGGGAGCTCAATCATACTTTAATAATGATATGATTCAAAAGGTTGCTCAACCATCTTTACCTCAATCTAATTTATTAGGGAAAGCAAAAAACTATGCAAGCAATTTAAATGATTTAGGATTGGCTAGAATGTATGGATTAGGTGGTAAAAAGTTTGCTCAAGATGTTACCAATCAAGGTATATTAGATAATGCGAGTTTATTAATGGGTAACGACACTGATGAGTTTGCGTTTTTAGATGATGTGCAACAAGCTCCTGACATGCAAGCTTCGCTATTAGGATTAAATGACAAGATTAATCAATATAATAATGTACCATCATTTCAGAACGGTGGTTTATTAGGATATAGAAAAGGTGCTTATGTTGGAGGGGGCGATGAAGACTATGGTGATGCTGGTACTGGTGGTAGTGAGGTTATAACACCTCCAGATGCAGATGCTCCAGCTTCAGGTTTTGCAGGTACTGGTAGTCCATTAGGTAATGATACAGGAATGAGTCCTGTTGCTAACGCTACGAGTAGTAGTCCTATTGGTGGGAGTAGTTATACAGCGGCTGGTATTTTAGGAGAGGCTGGTCTTATGCCAACAGCAGAGCAATTAGCGATGTTTCAGGATTTTGATCCAAGTGTTATAAATAGAGCGAAGCAACAATCTGAACAAGGTTTACTATCTATGACAGGTGGCATGGGTCTTTCTAGTGTTGGTGGAGGTTTTGGAGCTAGGCAAAGAGCTGGTTCAGAAGCAGTAGAAACCGCTGGGGAGAGAATCGGAGATGTAGCAGAGCAAGCACAAACTGACTATGAGTCTCAAGTACTTGGTCAAGTAGCTGCTGATATAGCAAGTGAAGAAGTTGATTACAAGAAAAAAGGAACGTCAACTCAAGATGACCCTGTTTATGGACAGTTTGATAAACCTCCAGTAGATGATGTTAATTGGAATCCTCCTGTTGGTGCGGGAGCTGGAACTCCTTATGATTTTAATGGAGTGCGGTATATTTTTGATGCACCTAATTGGGTGACAGAAGAGCAGTATGAGTCAGATATGGCTGATTACTATGACCCTTACGGTTAAGGATATAAATTATGGCTAGAAGAAGTATATATAGTAGAAGACAAGCACAAGCTCCGGGTACTTATGAAACCCCCTTAGCTGACTTTCTTGATGCGATACCGGGTTATGTAAATCAGTATCAACAAAATCAATTACAGCTTGATAAGCAAGCTTTACAGGAAAAAAGATATGATGATGCTATAAAACAAAGAGATTATACTAATGAGTTAAACTTATATAAGTTATTGCCAGATGATGTAAGGTCTGCTGCTATGAGTAAATCTGAAAATGAAGACATAAGTCAAATAGGAACTAAAGCAGTTAATAATAATAAAGCATTTTTAGATCAGTTAAACTTTACAGATATGAGTAAATCTGACGTTGATATGTTAGATTATTATGATAATTTATTAACATCCCCAAATGTTGCAGGTAATACAAAAAGAGAAAATCAAATTAAAAATAAAATTATATCTCAACAAAATAAAATTAAAAAAGAATCTATTGTAAAATATTACGATGATAATCCAGATAGTAAGTTTAAAAATATAGATTTACAAAGAGCACAGTATGAACCAGATGAGGTTATAAAAGATTTAAATGATAGAACTTTAAAATCTATAAGTAATGAATTACCACCTTTGGGGGCTACCCTTGAAGCCTTATCTAAAATGTTAACTACAAAAACACAAGAAAAAAGACTTTATAAATCTGCTATGACAGCACAAGAAGTTAATGATTTAACTACTGAAATAGGGAATATAGAAAGCAGAATAGAAGAAATAACAGGATTAGGAGAACCTAAACTTAGACTTCCTAAATTTACCTCAACTAAACAAGAATCTACTAAAAAAAGTATTCCCGGTTTTTAATTGATGTATGAAAGAGAACTTACAATCACTTTATAATACTGTTTCTCAAGAATACGACATTGGAACTTATGATTCCTTTAGTAAAAGCATGCAAGACTCTTCTAAGCGTAGAGTCTTTTATGATTATCTCAGTGAAGAATATCAACTACCAAACTATGAAACTTTTGAATTAAAAGTATCATCTCCAGAACCATCCATAGATTTAAATGAAGTGGTTACAAGTACGGATGAGCCAGAGCAAAGCTTAGAACCTATACCACTTACTAAAATAAAAAATTTAACAGAAGCTTTAGATTATAATAAAAATAATCCACAATATATTATGTCTGCGATTAAAGATCCAGACTCTAAAAAGAAAGTAGAAAATTTACAAAAGAACTTACCAAAGTTTGCTATGGGCTTACCTGTAGAGGCATTAACTGACCCAACATTTTTAAGTGACCCAAATAGAATGTCTCAACTTGCAGCGAGAAGTAGAGAGACTGAAGAGTTTGAACCTACTGCTAAAGATGTAGCTAAGTTTTTTAACAAAAGAACTTTACAAAAAGAGATAGATATAGAGCTTAAAAAAGGTAAAAGCCTAAGAGAAGCTTATAGAACTTCTTTCTCTAAGATGGGCGGTACTCCACCTAATATTATAAATTTAGCTATGGATAACTCTATAACTGGTACTGTATTTAGAATTGCTGGATTAAATCAACAAGTAGATGTTAGTGACTATCCTGCAACTAAATTAGAGGAGCTTGCATCGGGTGCAATATCTATGGTTATGCCAGTAGATGCGGCTTTATTTGCATTTGGTGGTCAACTTGCGAATGTAGGAAAGGTTGCAAAATATGCTGATGATGCGGCTAATATGTTAGCTAAAAGAACTAGTCTCTCATTAACTGAAGCTAGAGTTCTTACTAAAAATGCATTTCAAAGAGTAGTAGGTGGTGCAGGTGGATTTGCGGCATTTGATGGTGGTGCAAACATTGCTGAACAAATAGAGACTACAGGTACTGTTGACCCTATTGAAGCTTTACATGCTACTTTTCATGGTGTACTTACTGGTGGTTCAGTTAGCACTTTAGGTATGGTTGGTACAGTTTTGGGTAAGAAAGCCTCTGGTGAATTTGGAGCAAAAGTTGGTGAGTTTGGTGCTGAGGTATTTGGTTTAGGTACAGTTCCAGCTTTATTAGAAGGAGAACCTATTACAGCACAATCGTACTTTGATGCGGCTAGTACTATTATAGGTATAAAATTATTAAAAAAGTATTCTACAGGGCAAAGAAATCAGATTGTAGAAACTGTTGGTAATGATATAAAATCTATAGTAGAACAAACTGGCAAGCCTATACATGAAGTAGCTAATGCTATTGGCAATCAATTAAAAACTTCTGTTGAGTTAGCTATGGAAGGCAAGATACCTACTAAAGTAAATAGAGGTACAGTCATACAAGAGATAGGTGGTAAACCTGAATCTACAGATATGCAAAGAAATCCTATGTCGTTAGTTAGTGAGATTACAAAACCAGAAGGTAGGTCTACTAAACCTGTTAATGAGCGTGTTCAGTTGAATAGAGATATAAGAAAACTAGCAGAAGATATGAATACTCTAGAAAAGAATGGTGCTAAACAAGCTATCTTAGATGACTTACAAGTTAATATAGATGCTAAAGTAAAATTATTAAATACACGATATAATGTAGAATCACTAGAACTAAATAATGCATTAGACCCTAAAGTAACAAAAGGAACTGCTGAAGTCCAGTTGCAAATGCAAAGAAGATCTAGGTCTGAACAACAAAGGTTAGATAACTACCTTAAAGATAAGGATGTATTAAATAGACCTTTTGAACCAGATCCAATGTTAGAAGTACCTTTGCACCCAGCAGATGCAGGTAGACAAGCAGTAAGAATTATAGAAGTTGATGGTGCAAAAAAATCAATAGCTGAATCACAAAATAAAATTAGACAAGGTGGTACTCAATTAGAATTAGTATTAGAATCAGCTAAGTTGCAAACAGAACCTGTGAAAGCTAATTCTCTTGTAGAAGTTCCTGTAAATCCTACAAAACAACCAGCTTCTGAAATACCTGCACCTAAACCAGCTAAACAATTAGTAGAAAATTTACCTAACAATAAAAAGTTAAAAGGGTTTTTACTACAAAAAGAATATGCTGATTTAGATTTAACTATAAAATCAAATGAGCAAGCATTAAGAAATCAAAACCTTACACCTAAACAAAGAGAAACATTAGAGACCTCTAATCAAAAAGCTAAGGAACTTAGGAGAGAAGTTGAAGAAAGAGCAGAATCTGAAGGTATAGAGATGTTGCAGTTTTCTCCTTTTGATGTTTTTAATTCTAGAATATGGAAAAGATTACTTGGATCTGAAAATAAAAGACCACAGAGATATAGTCAAGCAGAATTGGATAAATTGTATAATAATGCAATGGATAGGCTTAAAAAGAAAGACAAAGAAAATAATACAATGTCTATTGAAAGCCCATCTACAAATAATTTACCAGTCACAAATAAAAGAAATATAGTAACTAGGGCATACAATTATTTTTTATCAGATGTAATCGAAAGAAACGCAAGCGTAGGCACACCATCTGCAATACAATCATCTGAACTTGGAAGAAAAGTTATTGATATTCAAAAGCAAGTAAGGGGTCAATTAGCACCTAAGCTTGATGAAGTTTTAAGAATAACTGGTAAAGGATTTGGTGAGAAAGGTAAAGTAATTACAAATCTTTCTGATTTTGAAGTAAGAAAAATAGGTGGTAATGAAATATTACAATCTAAATTACATTCTTCTATTGAAGGTAATAGAAAAATAGCTAGTAATGAAGTTGAAGTTATTGAAAGTATTCGTGATCTTATTGAGCAAAGAGGTAAAATATTTGAAGATAATGGTGTTTATACTGAAGGTAAAGACGGAGTTCCTAGACCATTTAAAGTTATTGGCAGAGAAATAGCACCTCGTATTATGAGCGGTGAATTTTATAGGATACTAGAAAAAGGTGTTGGTGCTCCAGAGTTTACAGAATTAGTAAAAAAGTTCTCTCAAGCAACTGGTGCTCCTGAAAAAAATATAAGAGAAGATTTTAAAGAGTTTACTGATAATATATCAGGTGTCTCTACTCAAAATCCAACAAGAACTACACAAGTAGAACATACTAGAAAATGGAAAAATATACCTCATGCTATAGAGATGGGTGGCGAAATAATACCTTTAGTAGAATACAGACCTTTTGAATATGCTCAAAGAATAGCTGAAACAGGAGCGGCTAGAGTTGGTATAGTAAATGTATTTGGTCAAGAGTTAAACAATACTAGTACTGTAAATAAATTTAAACAAGCAATAGAAGCAGAAGGTGGTACTTCTTTAGAGTTTCACGAAATGATTAGAACTTTAAGTGGTGCTCCTGTTGAGCCTGCTTTTTTAGAAGTTGGTTCTGCAAACTCTAAGGCTGTCAGAGCTGTTAAAGCAGTTTATAATACAATTAGTGCTAGTTCATTATCTGTTTCTGCTGTTCCAAACGTTGGAGAGTTTTTAGGAAGTCTTAGAAGGTTCGCAGGTACTACTGGATTAATAAAAGGAATATATGATTTAAAACTTTCACCTGCAAATAAATCTAAAGCTTTAGAAGCTATGCTAAATAGTTTAGGTGCTTTTACAACAGATGTTACAAATATGGCTTTAGATCCAAATAAACCTATTGCTTCTAGGGTAAAACAATTAAATGAAATGCAAAGAAGTGCGTTTTTATATAGATATGTAAATGAATTTCAAGAAAAACTTGGTGCAGTTTTAGCATTGAATAAAATAGAAAAATTTAAAAACGGAAAAGGAAAAGGTACAGATGTTTTAGAGCTCAGATATCAAAATTTTTCTAGAGCTGAAGCAGAATTAATGGTATCAGGTAAAGCACCACAAGAATTATATGATGCATTAATAAGAAGAAGTTCACCAACATTGACTGGTGGTGCACAAAGAGTTGGTGAGCAATCAAGATTAGAACAAAATAGATATTTTAGATTGGCTACTAAATTTGAATCATACGCTCAAATGAAGATAAGACAATTAAATAGAATGGTGAGGGTTAATGGAAAAGCAATTAACGAAGCTGTAGCTGAAAAAGATTATAAAAAATTAGTAGATGTTACTAATAAAAGTTTAAGTGAATTTCTTGGAAGTGCTTTTGCAGGAGCTACCGCACAATTTTTATTAGCTGGTCTTTATGGTGGTACAGATAACATAGAAATAAAATGGAATGAAGTGAAAGATAATAGATTAGCTTTTTTACTTAAATGTTGGGGTTATACAAGTTTTGCTGGTTTGTATGGTCAATTTATACAATCTACTGCTGGAGGAAAAGAAAGTGTTTTTGATGTATTTTATCCTTGGGTGGTATTAAACGAAGCTAGTCAAGCAATAACAGGTAAGGGTAGATATACATACGATGAAGGAATGGATAGAGCAATAAAATTTGGAGAAAGATTTTTTCCTGCAAATAAAGTTTATAAACAAGCTTTAGTTACATTTGGTTTAGGAAATCCTGAAGCTCAAAAAGATAACAACGCTATTAAGGCTTACTACAGATGGAAGCTTAAAAATAAATATGGTGGTACGTTTAAATCTAATCCTGATGAAGAGATAAAAGCATTTAGAACTAATATGAAAAAAGCCTATGAAGGTATTATGAAGGGCGATGATCCAGCTACAATTAATAAATTTGTAGTAGATGCTGTTTCTGAAGGTGGTAAAGACCCATCTAGTATTTCTAGGTCATTATTAGGTAAAAGACTTTTATTAAAATCTAAAATAGCACCCGGAAAAAATGATTTAGTATACACAGAGAGACTTAACAATCTTCGTAAAAGAATCGGTGATAAAGCATATAACAGATTATTAAGACATGATGAGCTTATTGATATGTATGCAGATTTATTTAAATTCTAATCCTCTATTCTAAGTAGAGCCTCTTTAGCATACTCAGGTTCTCCTACCTCATTCCAAAATTCAGCTAGCTTTCTGTAATATTCATTAGTACTCACAACTCGATTCATACACAGACCTACCAGTCTAGTTATCTCTTTTCTTTCTTCACTTGTAAGTTGTTCGCTTTCAGGTACGATCGGGTCATTTTTAAAGTAATTCCATTTTGTGCTGTCATTACTTTTGTTACCTGAAAAATCATCCATTATATCCATACTATCACCTATTGTTATTTGCTATTTGATATTCTTCTTTTTTCTTTTTAACAAAAGCACTTCTTTTTCCTTTTGTCATATCCTTCCAGCAATCATCTAATGAATCAACTCTTGTATCAAACCCTGAAGATAAGCCACAAAACAATCTTTCTTCATCATCATAATCACCTTTATATGGATTCCAATTACTTTTTGTACAGAATGCACATACTTTGTCAACTTTACTACAAATTTCGAACATTAAAGAAAAAAAGTACCTCTATAATCACGTTTATAGCGATATTATTATCTTTTTGATATAAGTATCGCTTAATATTAATATAAAAAATAAAGGGGCGTTAGCCCCTTTATTCTCTATTGAGTTAAAAAAGCCTAGAATCCTGCGTCGTCTTTCTTGTAAGCTTCTTTAAATTGACCAGAAAGGTATTTTTTACCATTCTTGTCTTGATTAATCCATAAAGAAAAGTCTTTCTTTTCTCCACCTACTAATCCGTTTCCAGTATAATCAGGTTTCTTATCTCCCTCTTTCTTATACTCGTTTTTCCAGAGCTTAAAGGTCTGGTCTTTTTGTTGGTATTCAGCCATGCTGATTCTCCTTTATTATGAGATGGTCTACCTTATCTTGATTCGCCAATCAATTTCAAATGAACCATTTATTTTCATTTCCTTATAAAGCAAACCATCTCTCTTGTTAAAAAAAATATTAATCACAAACTTCACAGACTGAGCCATGTATTGTAGAAGTCTCTTGAGGTTCTCTATTTATCATTGCTTCTTCTATTTTATACAACATGTCTAATTTAATTTGTTTCAGCTCTTTAAGTAGAATTTCATAAGGCTTTCTCCAATCAGCAGTATCCTGAAAAGGAATTTCCAATTTAATTAGATTCTCTAATGAGTTGATCATAAGCTCAACCTCTTGTTGTGAAAATTTTATATTTGCTATGCACTTTTGTTTATTCATATTAATACTCCCTCTGATAGTTCTTTTATTTTATTACTCCATAGATATATATCTTTTTTCTTTACTAGGTAGGCTTGCTTACTAATCGTATCGCCCTTACCAATAAATTCTACTAAGTTATAATCTTCGCTTTTAACTAATTCTTTTAATCTTTTTAATTTTATCCATACTAATTCTATATCGTTCAAATGAAAAACCCACCAGTCAGCAGTACTTGTTTCTAAACCTGATGGTCTATTATTCATTTCTACTTCTATTACTACGTTTCCAGTATACTGTGATTTAAAATCTTTTTTCACTTCTACTGTTTTATTTATTTCAGGTATCATTATATCATATTCTTTATGATAGCCTTCTTTAAGAAAAGCTTTAGGGTACTTCTTTTTAATTATATCTAGCACAAGGTTCTCAGACTTTTGACCGCTAGTTAATGATTCTTGAAAACCCATTAGAATGGTACTTCTGCTTTATTCTGTAATTGGATTGCTCTACCTACTGAGTATGATATCTGAGAATCAAAATCATTTGTAAACTTTTTAGTAAATACATCTACTAACACAACTGAACCTTTTATATCGCTGAGGTATAGGAAAGGTAGTTGCCCACCTTCCCCATCCTCTTTGCGGAGACCCATAAGGGACAAAAATTTAGCAAAGCCCCAGTTTTTACTGTGGTCGTAAAGTGCATCACCAACCTTTTTATATCTAAAAATGCCATTATCTATTACCTTGCAACCATCGTAAGGGGGATGATCTTTTTTATCGATAGTATACTCAGGTTTAAATACGTCAGCAATAAAATTACCAAACTTGACATTCTCAGATATAGAAAGGTCTGTAATTGTAGCGGTGTACCTACCTTTAGGCACAGAACCGTTATCGTCATCCAAAGAACTTGGATAGTAAGCATCCCCTAATTCAGCCATCTAAACTTTCTTTAGCTCTGTAATCCTATCAAGACATGCACCAAGATTATCGGTAGTTATCTTACCATCTCTAAGTCTAGCCATAACAATGTTCTTATTCTTTCTATCGAGACCGACAACCGCTTTTTCTATCTGTTCAGTAACATATTTATCTGTATCAATCTCTTTACCATCAAACTTATCTTTTACTTCGTTAACAGTTTCTTCAGCAGTCATTGGTTTACTATTAGTTTCTGCATGTTCACCTAGTATCTCTTTGATACCATCATAACCATGTATTACAAATTGTACCCACTTCTCCATAGTTTTCATGTTGTCAGCATTAAGTTCCATACCATTACTAAAGGCTTCTACTGCAATACCATGCCTTATCTTGCCTTCTGTTATCTTATCCCAATCGGGTTGTTTATCGCTCATAGGTCGTTTCCTTTTTCTTTTAATCCACCACCACATACTTCATAGAAGTTGCAGTACTTGATATTACATTCCCATTTATACACTGGGGCAACACCAAGCTCTATAGGTGGGTTTCCTTTTTTAAACATCTCTTTTACATTATACCAGTATTCTTTTGCCATTTCGATATAGGATATAGGTATAATCTTTTCTCTCATTCTTGAATTATCTTTGTTATAATATAGTAACGCAAGCTTTTCTATTTTGTTCCCCGAATCTTCTTCATACCACCAAGCGTATGTACCGAGCTGCAAAAAATAATTAGTAGCGGGGTTTGGATCAGGATTTCTACCGAATAGTCCTTTCCATTTCCAAGCATTACATGTCTTTATGTCAATCATTGCCCCATCTTTAATTAAAAGTAAGTCAAAAAATCCTCTTACATTAACGTCAGGTATTTGTATTTCTCTTTCCATCATTACTTGAGCACCAGTTTTATCCGCATAATCTCTTACTGCTTCTTGTATATCCCCATGAACTAAGTCTCCCAATCTAAATAATCTCATAGTATCTTCATTAACTGGCTTAGGCTTTACCCCTGCTACATGTTGAAAGTAGTGTTTACGCATACACATTCCTGATGCAGATGCATGAAACCATTTCTCCTTACCTTGATACCTTTTCTTGTAATGCATATCATTATTCTCAAGCAACCACTCATCGTATATTTTCTGTACATCTATCATATTGTTTCCTTTTGGTATGTGAATAGAAGAGAGGGCAATAAGAACATGACGTTTCTTGATAGTGTGATTGGAAAACAAGAAGGATTTACAAACCAATCAAATATGCCCTCTCTATATTTCATTATAGTAATATTTCTTTGTCTTTAGAATAAAGATTTATTTCTATCTCTTGATTATCTTGAGTAGTAACAACCAAAGTTTTATAGTATTGCATATATGCTTTTTCTGTCTTTGCTACCTTAATAGATTTAATATCATATATACTAATCTCTTGCCCTTGACCTAATTGTAGGTTCATGCTTGCTCCTTTTCTTGTATAGAATTTGCCCATTTGTCTAATGCAGTATATTCTATAGACTCAGCTCTAACTACATAGTTTAGTGCTCTTCTGAGTCCCGATATTTCTGCAAAGTAATAATCATTACTAGGGTTCTTCTTCCATTCTTTTTCTGTAGATTTTATATCTCTACGTATATTTGTTTTTATGTTATTTAATATTGTAAACATTATCATTCTCCATTTCATATATATCAGCTACGTCGTATTCCTTACCAGTGTTTGGATCATAAGTAATGTATTCTATTACTTTACGCTCTCCGTTATATCCCTGATACTCTTTCTTTACTTTTAATCTCATATACTATTAACTCGCTCCTTTACTATTTGTTCCATTATTATTTATTATTTCTTCCATATCACTATAATAATTATTTTCTTTCCAAGTTCTCTTCTTGTGGCAGTTACGACATCTTATTTCGCATTTTTCTATTTCCTCTTGAACAGTTTGCCACTTATAGCCATGTCTAATTAAGTAAGAAACACCCTCAGAACCTTTATATCCAACTCTTTTCTTAACACCTCTAACATGGTCAAACTCTAAAACTTGAATATCTTTTTCTCCACAATCAATACATCCATTTATAAAGTATTCTTCAACGACTCTTTTATAATTGTTATGTCTTCTTTTAAACTTATTACGCTTAACCATTTTAATTTGATGATTACGCATACTAGGATACCATTCTTTATTGTGGTAATCATGCTGACATGCTCTACATTGATATTGCAATCCATCTTTCTTTGCTTTATTCTTATTGTATTTCCATTTGAATTTATATTTCTTACAGCGACTACATTTCTTAACAAGCATCTAATCCTCTAATTCTAATTCGTGTATGAAAATAGGGGTATATTCCCCAACGTAAGCACCTGCTACATTATAGTAAAAATGATCTAATGCATCCTCCTCTGTCATCTCTTCATGCACCATCATAATTGTTAATACTTTTTCAATAGAATAAACCGCAACACCACTATCTGTATAGCCGATAAGTGCATCATCGTAACCATCGGCAAACATCATCTCTGGATTGTCTACCATATAGGACATTTCTTCTCTTATATTTGATTTATTCGTCATGTTAACCTGCTCAGGATTGACTGAATCTACGAAAATAGTTATTCAAATCCAAACTAATCTTCTTTATGCTTTTCGTGGTACTCATCAATGTATTCATTTAGTATGTCGACAACTCTGTAAACATTTGTTACTTCTACCTCGGGTTGTTGATTGACAAACTTAGGTGATACTCCATAATGTGCTACCATCAGTTCAGTAGAATCTGTCTCGCCACTATACAATCTGAATCTAGGTTTTTGTAATCCTTTGGTATTATCTTTACCAATAACTGCTGTTTTTATCTTTACTGCTTTCATTAGTTATCCTTTCTTTTATCTAACTCTATTTCCGCTAATCTTAATAGCTCCCACACCTTTATCATATAATCCATATCTTTTTCATAATCTCCATCCATCCTTATTCGATGTAGGTATAGTGTAAAATCCCTAATTGCTTCTTTATATCTTCTATCGCCTTCAGCTTGTGAGCACTCCCCATCCATGTAAGCATTCTCTGATTCTGTAGCTGAGTATAATTCTGTAAAGCGTTCAAGTTCTGAGGTTGGTAAGGCTTGTATAGTTTGCTTATTCATTGTTTTTTCTCTTTGTCCTTTCTTGTTGCCATCCATATACACTTATTAAGATAGCATCTGAGGTGTTTAGTGTTACTTTTTTATATGGTATTGGTCTATTCTTTTGATTATCAACTATCTTTTGAGCCATTGCTTTTATCTCGTTCTTTCTAAGCTTCTTATCTTTAGATAGTCCTAATGGTTTCATCCATATTTGAGGCGATACTAAGTTGCACTCAATGTCTAATGCTCCTAAGAACCCTTGCCAAACTCCGTAATTAGTACCAAACTTAAAGGCACTACTCCTACCATCTGTTGGAAATGCATGTACTTGTTCAAGGTAGGCTACTGGTTTACTATCCCACTTCTCTTGTATCGGCTTCATCAATTCTCGTAACTCATCTATTGTTTTAGGGTACTTGTGGTATTCTGTAATCATACCAGTAACAGAGACTGCGATGCCCCCTCCTTTTCCGGGATCTATGCCCCATATAACATTACTCATTACATCTCCTCTACTTTTATTGTGGGGTGTAAATCATCAATCATGTAATGCTCTTTATAATGAGTAACTTCTTTCAACGCCTTCTCTTTATTCTTTGCTCGGACATATCCATTTACTTCTATTGTGTAATAAAATTCCTTCATGTTATCCCCTCGTTTCTTCTTTTAGTTCACCCAATACGTGTTTTACGTCTGATTTTATTTGCATTAGTGATACCCACTCTTCCTTAGCACTCTCACGAGCTATGATACCTTTTACAATTTCATACGCTCTTTCTAATCTCATTATATCTGTCATGTTATATCCTTTTGTTTTATTGTTATTTTAAGCTTCGTGCTTACTTCTTATACGCACCAAGTTTTTAAAAGTTCCAAATTAATTTTATCTCTTAACAAAACCTTCACCTTGCCAATTCTTAGAATTTTTTAAATATCTCTCATCAGCTTCAAACATTCCACTACCTAAAGAATCTGCTCGTTTTTCTAATTCCTTGTAATATCTATCAGCATACAATTCTTGCTCTTTAGTCAGTAATCCGATCATATTCTGTAATATTGTACATTTGTCAAAGTCATCAAAATTGTGTAATCCTTTATGTTTGTAGAATTGTATCTCTAGTTTCTCCTTGTCAGGAAAATCTCCATTGAATGATACCTTACATATTCCTTTTTTCTTCGTCATTTATTCTTCTTCTTGTGGTTCACATTTATTACATACTTCAATGTTCTTTCCATACTTTGGGAAATCGTTGTAATATATTGTTTTTCTATTTCTTCTTGTTCCGATTACCCTTGTGTACTCCCAACATAGATTACACTTAGGACAAGATCTAACATATTTGTCTGTGCTATTCTTTTGTTTTACTCGTTTATTTGGTGTGCTTCCCTTTTCTTTATTGAAGAAATTAACACCTAGCATTATTTCTCCGAATATAGTATTCTTATTATCACCTATTGCATCTATTAATGATTCACTAATTAACTCTAGTCTATTACTTCTTCCCATTTTTCTTACCTACTTCCATTATGTATGTTTCCCAAATCTTCATCATCATATCTTGCTCTATTTCGTTTGCTTCTTGATAGTCAAATAAATTGATTTGTCCCTCTGCTTCTATTGTACGTTTAAAGTCATCGTACATCTCGTCAAATATTAAATCATGTTCTGTTGTCATCTATATACTCCCAACTATTATTTGTTGATTCTTTCATATTGTCTGCCATTACCCAAGCGGATACTATCTCATCAGCTTCTTGGTAGTTAGGATAAATAATCACCCCATCTACATACTTACCTTCAAAGTTATTCTGCTTTAAATCTTTAATTATGTAATTAGCTTTATAGTCAGAATAGTAACTATGTTCTAAGTCTTTACCTTTGCCTAGTAATTTTATCATTTTAATTCATCCAACCTTTCGTTAAAGAACGCCACCATAGCTTCAAAATCATAGGTATACGCTCCGTTTTTATCTTTATAGTGATACACTGGCACTTCTATTTTCTTACGCTTCCTAGAGTCTCTAAGTTTTAGTAGTTCTGCCGTTAAGTAAACTTGTGCATCTAGTAATTCTTCTAGTGTTTCTTGTATCCAATCTCTACCATCATACACATTTATTGTATCTCCGTACTGCCGTTTACCTTTCTCTAATCTCTCTTTAATCATAGAAAGTATTTCACTATTCATATTTATTTCTCCCTTTCTGACATAATTTCTATAACATCTTTATAATCATCGTCTATGTCTCGTTTCAAACCTGATTTTTTAGGTTGGTAAATAAAATACAAAAGTAATTCTATCTCGTCAAATCTGTTATCCGATTCGTGAGTAATCCAATCAGCTATTTTACTTATTTTATCTTCTATTTTCATTTTAACTCCGTTATTATTTCATTATCATCCATATCCCATATCCTACAATTATAGCTTATATGTGCGATCTTTTTATTTTCTGTATCTCGTATGTAAGTATAAGGTACATTGCCACCACCTAAGTCATTTCTATTCTTCCAATCATCAAACTTGTCTTGTACTTCTCGTAATGTATTAGTCTTAATCGTAATCTTTTTCTTGTCAGTAGGTAGTC
>Ga0208669_1000187_pt1 | contig 26216 bp, 28 predicted proteins | sample 21_taG_FD_184095 | JGI IMG/M metagenome (GOLD analysis project Ga0208669, IMG submission 184095) | Marine viral communities from the Subarctic Pacific Ocean - 21_ETSP_OMZ_AT15319 metaG (SPAdes) (version 2) | ecosystem: Environmental > Aquatic > Marine > Oceanic | place: Pacific Ocean | collected...
TTAATATAAGTATCTTCAAAAATACTAGCAAATTTATCAAAAGATTTTGGATGACCGTAAAAAAAATAATCAGGAGTCCACATCTGGTGCCTATGACTTGTAGTACCTTCAAAAGAAAAAATAAATTCTGGTATAATTTGATTGTGTTTAAAGTCACGGTATGGATCCGGAACATCTACTAACATTTCTTTAAGACTATCTAATACGTCTTTTAATATAAGAACATCCGTTCTAGTTTGAAAAACAGCATCATACTTTATCTCAGATTTATTTCTTAATTCATTTACTCTTTTTAATGTATAACAGTAATGAGGTTGATGCTTACCTTCTTGGTGAGTTTTCAAGTCATAAGGGCATTCTTCTTCCTTTATTCTAACGTAGTCAGTAATCCATTTATAATTTTTATAGTCGATTTCATCTTCCCAAGTAGCTAAATAAAAATCGAATTTTATATTATCATATAAACTATTCCAGTTACTAAATAAAGCTTCTGTAATATCTAGGTGCTTACCTAATCCGGAAATCATTACTGCAACTCTATATATCATTTACTATTTTTTAAATAGAAGTTTAAATCTTCAGGTGTACCTAATCCCCACATATTTTCTACGTTAAAAATTCTTATTTTTTTACTATCTTTAATAGCTTCGTTAAATACCGGACATACGTAAAATTCATTATTTACTCTTACATTCCTATCTATCATTTGATCAGCATATTTAACAAAATCTGATCCTTTTTTCCAGTAGTAATATCCAACTGTGGCAATATCTGATATAGGATTCTTTTCTGCAACTTCAGTTACTAACCCTTGTTTGTTAACTTTTGCAAAGCTCCATTTAGGGTGCGTAGCTTTGAACGTTACTATCCCACCGTCTGCGTCGGTTTCATTCATTTTATATAGAAATTCGTTAGAATCCCATTCAACGTATTGGTCTGAGTTAGCAAAGAATAAAGGGCTATCATTATCAATATATTTTTTTGCAAGTAATGCAGTACAGGCTGCACCTTCAGTTACTCCGTTTACCTCTACTATTTTACATTTAGGAGTAATAAGATTAAGTAATGTATCTAAATTATACTTTTCTCTATGTTCTTTCTGTACTACGTAAATAAAATTAGCTTTTATATTTAAATTTTCTGTTACAACTTGTATCATTGGTTTACCTTTAACATCGATTAAAGGTTTAGGAAAAGTATACCCTGCTTGTTCAAACCTACTGCCAGCACCTGCCATAGGAATAAGAACATTAAGGTTTTCATCTCTCCATGCTGGGGTTAATTGTTTTTCTCCCATATCAATCTGCTCTATTTTACTTAAAATTTTATTTACTACTACTTCTAATGGATTTTTTACTCTGTAAATATAAGACTTACTTCTCGATGCAGCAAGTAATCCATAAGGTGAATCTTCTACTATAAGAGTTTCTTCTGGTAGTACACTCATTTTAGATATTGCAGTCCAATATATTTCTGGATGAGGTTTAGGGTTAGTAACATCTTCTCCTGAAAGTATAAAGTCCATATACTCAGCTAATCCTAATTTAGCTAAAACTGTTATAGCAGTCTTACGTATAGAATTAGTACATAATCCCATTTTAAATCCTTTTTTAGATAAAGAAGACATTATAGTCTGTAGTCTAGGATCAGGTTTTATATCTCTTAACATTTCAAAAGTAATTAACTGTTTCTTTTTCCATATTTCATTATGCTTTTCAACAGGCAATCCTTTGTTTGTAGATAACACTTTAAGTTTCTGTTTAGTTGTTAGTCCGTCATATACTGCCAGGTGTTCAGCCCAATCAAAAGCGTACTCTCCTAATGCCTCATTAAGTGCTTTAAAATGTAAGTGTTTAGTTTCTATTAAAACACCATCTAAGTCAAAAATAATTAATTTTATACTGCTCATTTAAATCTACCTCTATAGTAGTCGTGGTTAAAAATTTGTTGTTTGTTAAACTTATTAAGTTCTTGATACTGATCTTCTTTTGATAGTCTGCTAAATCGCTTTATTTCAGACATCATACTAGGAGTAACTGATACCTTACCGTCTCTAGTTTCATCTACTGGTAAAACTGTAAAATGTCTTTCTATTGCGTCAATACCTTGAAATATTGCTAACTTAGAAGATAGTAAATTATCTTCGTGAGGATTAGTATGATCACTTAATCCTACATTTTTAATTCCTAATTTATTTTTAAAAAATTCTATATTTTGTAAATTAAGTTTTTCAAGAGGTGTAGGATATATACACGTACACTGTAACATAAAGTACTCAATCTCCATCTCATTTAAATTTTTTATAGTTTCTTTTATTTCTTCTAAAGATAAACTTGAAGTTGAAAAAAATAGTCTTTTAAATTTAAAATTTTTTAACTTTTTGCCGTAATCAAAAGCTGGAATTGAGTATCCTGATAATTTTATATTATCATACCCTAATTCATTAAAAGCAGGTGCATGTTGAGGAACGAATACTGTAGTCATAGATTCAGCTCCATATTCCATACATTTTAAAATAAAAAATTCTTCATCTTCTCTTGATAGTTCTAAACCTTTGAGTCTTTCGTATTCATTTTCGTAAGGTCTATATTCTTCGTATTCTTCTCGAAATGTAAAGGTATTAGCTTTTATTGATTGAATTTTTATTATATCACTGCATACAGCAGCTGTTTTAATTAATCTTTCTAATATATCTCTATTACCGTTATGATTCTGGCATAATTCGGAAATTATTTTCATATACTTTTTCTATTACTCTTTTATATGCTTTTTCTTGCGCTTCAATTGCTGTTCCTCCTATGTGAGGTGTTATTAAAATCCTATTGTGGTTCTCTATTTTTAAAGCTGTTGCTTTAGAAGTATGTTCTTCTTTTATTACGTCGGTAGCATAGCCTAGCACTTTACCTTCGTACAGCCCTTTTAGTACATCTACTTCATCTATTACTTCACCACGACTAGTATTAACAATATAGATATTATTTTTAAATTTTCCAACGAATTCTTCATTTATATAGTCTATGTTTGCATCTTTATAGTCTATATTAATAGATAAAAAATCAGTATCACTAAAGAAATTATCATCTATAAAATCTATATCAGCTCTTAACACCTGTTTAAATAAAGGCTTAGTTATTTTTTCTAATATTTTTCCTAATCTACCATATCCTAATATACCTAAAGTCTTTTCTTTTAATTCTACTATAGTACCTATCTGTCTAGGCAATGCTAAGCATAAGTATAAGTTATGCTCTGCAGTAGAATGTATCTCTTTTAATATACTATCATTCTTTATACTAATGACAGGGGTAGATACGTTAATATGGTTATTGCCAGTAGATGGTGTTATAATAGCTTTTATACTACTTTCTTCTATATCTTTATCTTCAATAATATACTTTAAGTAGTTAGGAGCTGCAAACAGATAGTCAATACTTTTAAAAATATTGAGAACTGATTTTGGTTGACCTATCATGTTTATACATTTAAATTTACCTTTTACATATTTAGTAAAATTAGGTAAATGTTCGTATGGTGTTAAAAATCCAATCGTTTTCATATTTTAAAAAAGGTGTTAGGTATTATAGCTTCTCTATAATTTTCATTATCTATCCAAAATCTATTATTACAATTTAGCATAACTATACTTCCTTGCGGGTTTTTCGTAATACTAGTCTTAGGGTTAAAACAAAGTAATATTTCAGAAAAAGTTCTGCTCTCTATAAGATCAATAGCTTCTTTCTTTAGTACTAAAACTATTCCTTTATGGTTATTTTTTTTGACTATAGAGTTAAAATTTAAATTACCTATTTCATTACTATTTTTAATATAGTAATCTGACTCTAGGTGATTTTGATAAAAATGCTCAGAAGGTTTATTTGATGGATTTCCGAAATATCCTGTAAAACTTTTATAGATATCTGAGTATAAACCTAACTCATCTGATTCAAGTTTAATTTTAGAAGGATGTATCGGGGTGTTAGAAAAATGATCTCTATTATTATAAACTGGGGCTGTTTGATTTAAGGGTTTTAATTTATTCCGAGCTTTTTGAAATACTCCTTTAAAGTCATTTTTAGTACCATTTTCTAAGTAAACTTTTAATTCATTACTAAAAAATACTTTACAAAAATTATTAAATGAACGGAAAGTATCAAAAGCATACTCATTACTAGGGTGTATAGAGTTATAAGAACTTTTACTTCTTAGAGGATTTAATGATTTTACTATTCCATTTGCTTTTAGAATAAACGTTTCAGTGGCTTCATGATATTTTATGTTACCTTCTACTTTAGGAACATGAAAATCTAAATAAAATTCTTTATCGTCTGTAAAAGGTGTATAGTATTTTAATAAGTCTTCAACTGAATTAATTTTAGTCAAAAAACCATTTGGTTTTAATTTAACGTTATGTTTTTTATTTATATATATTAAAACATTTTTTAAAGCTGAATTTAAAAAGAAAGCTGTGTTCATTCTAGTAAAACCAGGATGAGTTACCGTTTTATAGTTTTTGGGATTAAGTGCTAAATCTTCTATTTCTATTACTCTGTCTTTAAAATTAGGTTTGACAGATACATGTACTGGTAGGTTAGATTGCATATTTGTAGAAATAAGAGTATCTACCATATTGATTCTATGTCTTAAAGATAATGGTTGATCATGATAAGTTAAATACTCGAATAATCTAGCAGGTAACGAAATATATTGATTAATAGTACTAATAAACCCATCTACAGAGTAAATAAAACTCTGTCTAACTTTATCTAACGAATTATCAGCACATCCAGCAGGGTTAAAAGCACTACAGTGGTAGATATCAGTAGATTCAAATACACTATTTACTAATTCAGTACTTAAAGGGGTTATTTTGATCATTATGTAACTTTAAATCGTAGTTAAATTTAATATATTCTTCACCGTCGGGTAAAATAAGGGTTCTAAAAGACATTCCTAAGTTGTTAAATACTTTTAAATTGTCTTTTTTGTCCCATCGTTTAACAAAAAACCAACTGGCATCTGTATCGATTATAGTATAGCCAAGTTTTTTAAGTTGTTTTATTGCAAGTTGTTTATCTACAAAAGTTTTGTTAATGTAGCTATTATAATCTTGAATATTATCTAAAATAAATTCAGTATACTTTGCTCCTACTCCATTTATTTCATACATTGCTCTAAATTTAGAAAGATACTCTAAATTTTGTTTTGCTGATACTAAAAAGCCTACTCTACAACCTGCTGCTCCATAAGCTTTAGAGAAAGTTTTGGTTACTGTAAGATTAGAATATTTTTTTATTAAATGAATACAGCTATCTTGACCAGTAAATTCTATATATGCTTCATCTATAATAACATGTATTCCTGTTTCTAATAAAACTACTATATCTTTTTCACTATATAAATCACCTAAAGGTGAATTCGGATTAGCTAAAATAATAAATTTAGTATTTTTATCTATAAGAGATAGTATATTCGAAATATCTAATTTCATGTTAACATACTTTGCTTTACGTAATTCAGTTTGATATAGATCACAAAAAACTTGATACATAGGAAAACAATAATCCGAAGTAATAATATTTTTATTTTTAATATCAAATGTTTCGAATATTGTTTTTATAGCAAAAGTAGAACCGGGAGTTAAAAGTAGATTTTGTGTATCTATATCATAGTAATTGCAAATTTTATTTTTTAAACTAGTCGTATTAGGGTAAAAGCATATATCTGTTTGCTTTAAACTATTAAAAAATTCTTCTAAAAGATCCTTAGGTAATGGATAGTTTCTTTCATTTTGAGTCAAAACGTATTTATATTTAGTTTTATCCTCTTGATTGCATTTTCTATAGACTGATTTTAAATGTTTTTTCATACTATATCTTTTTTCCATAGATTACGTTCAAACTCTTTTCTTGTAAAATTATATAAATCAATACCGTATTTATCTATTAAAGTACTTAAATGCTGTTTAGTAGGTACTGCAGGTTTAAGATTATAATTATTAGATCTAACTATAGTACCAGCTAACTTTTCTGCTTTATAATTATAAATTTGTTTAAAGTTCAGCCAGCTACCGCAGTATCTATGTATTCCTTTTGGAGGAAGTAAGCAATCAACATAGCAATCTGAAAAGCAGTCTTTATGTTTAAGTATAGCTTCAGGGCTTCCATACCAAAATAAATCTCTACTGCAAAACAAAGAACCGTTTTCGTAATGAGTACCAGATTGATTAAATATAATATTTGAACCGAGATTATATGTATTATTTACTATAATATCTAAAGATTCTTTATAAATAAAAATATCACATCTAGCTAATATACAGATATCATAATCTTCTTTTACTAATTCACAAACTTTACTCTTTAAAAAAGTGTATTGAGGTGTAAAGTTAGGAACTTTTTCTACTGGTAGTTTTAAAGTGGGGTAAAAGTGAGGTGCTACTGAGCTAATTACATCTGATTCGTTATGAATAGAATAAGCTTTAAGTTTAAGGTTAGTATTTTTAGAAAATTCTTCTTGTCTACCTTTATTCGGTGGTATAATTGAAGAATTTTTCCAAGTAGAAAGGTAAAAATCAAATTTTATATCAGGATATAGTTTGCTATAATAGGAAAATACTGTACTGCATTCTTCCCAAGATCTTAAGAGCCCATGTAAAAGTACAGCTATTTTCATTATGCTTGAAGTTGTGTTAATAAAGGTGTTAATTCTTTATAAGAACAGTTTTTACAGTGACTTGTAGGGTTATTAGTATTACATCCCTGTTGTACTGCTTTATAATCTTTAGTTTCTCTTATATCTTCAATAGAGTCTTCAAAAAGATTACCGAAAGGTTCAGCTCCGGTATTTAAACAGCACATTTTCACATGTCCTTCAACAGTAGTGTATACACCTTCTTTTACCCAAAAGCAATCTTCGAATTCCCATTCAGATTTACCTTTAATATTGTCCTTCCAATTTTCATTAAGATATTTAACCTGTTCTAGCGTATACCCACCAGGTAAAGATTTATCTTCACTCCAGTCTTGTGCTATATTAAGTCTTAATTCTTCTAAATTATATACATCTACTATTTCTTTCTGTATAATACTAATATCGTAAATATTATCATGATTTACAACATAATTACAGGTTACTCTGCAATTATACCTATCCATATGTTTAAAATCCTCTAAAAACTTCATTAACTTACCCCATTTAGCAGGTGCTCTATCTCTTTCGTATGAATCTTTATATCCGTCTATACTGAAATAAAGTAAATCTATATATTTCATAGATTCATTAAACTTTTTACCCATTTTAGAATCAGGTCTTATAGGATATTGACAATTAGTAGCAACTATTAAAAAAGCTTTTGGAAAGTACTCTTTAAACGTTTTGCAAATTTCATCAAATTGTGGGTGTAACATTGGTTCTCCCATCCCCATTAGTTTAGCTTCTTTTATAGGATGGTGTTTAAGACTGTCTAACAGCTTTCTAAACTTAGGAAGTGGCATATGCTGTAGTGCACCAATAACTTCATCTCTGTTACAAAAAGAACACTGTAAGTTACAGTAATTAGTAGTCTCTAAATAAGCATATGTAATTGGCTTATTAACCATAGTTATTAAGTTTTTTAGTATTAAACTCAAACTCAGTCAGTTTTTTATCTAGATCAAAGTGAAAATTTAAATATTTATACTCCCCTTCGTTATAAAAATTCTTCCAAATCGATTGACCGGTCCATTTTCTTTTACCATACGGTAGAGGAATAATAAATGGAAAATTTATTTTATTGAAAGAAGTCATTATCATTCTGTGAAAACTATGGTAAACCAATTTGTCATAAAAAGTCCATACAGCTGGAAATAATAATCCATCTTTTTTCATCTGCATATAACCGTTTATTGGAAAATCATGACTCCAGTCTGGGTATTTATTATCGTATTTCTCGACTATTTCTTTTACTTTTTCTATATTATCCCAACCTATAGTTTCTTCTACTTCTATTACAAAATCTTTTGCAATACTTATTTCTACACCATTGTTTGTATATTTTAAATTATTGTAAATAATTTCGTGGGGTATTTCTTGATATACCCATTCACCAGTGATTATTTTATCGACTTTAGGTTTATAGTAGTATTCATGTAAACTAGGTGTTGCAAAACCACTTCTGATTTGTCCGTCTCTTCCGTTATAGTTACTAGTTTTACCTTTAAACTTTACCTCAAAATGATATTCAGGTTTATCAAAATTTTTAAATTCACTTAAACTGTAAGCTATTTTTCTTTTTGGTTCATAATATTTACCATGAAGCCTATAGGAATTTATGTCGCAGTTTTTTGGATTATATTTATCGTGATAATTTTTTAATTCTTCATATTTAAATTGTGATTTATGGATGTTTACAAAATAGTAACCGTTATCAACACTAAATTTATATTCTTTCTTAAAAGATTTCATCCCTCTGTGGTATCTATCCAGGACATTATCCATAGACATAGTATCATATGGTTTTAAGTCGTTAAATATTCCTTTCCACCACTTCATTATAACATGTTATATTGATTTAGCCATATCTGTTTATAATCACCATCCCAACTATTATGCCATGGCCCGCCGTTAGTAAAGTGTATAGCCTTAGTATCAACAGAATTATCGTAATCACCTTCTAGCCAATTATACTCTAATGGTATATCGCCTATTTTTTCATCATTAGTCCAAAGCATACGGTGTAGAAATTTTGGAGATTCTTTATTAATAACTTCAGGGGTTAATTCCTTACAGTGGCTATCTGAACAATTAAATAACATTAAGCTTGACCAATTTTTTCTAGGATATACAGTCTGTTTAAGTCCGTCCATTTTAGTATTATTAGTCGGTGTGTATTCATGTTTACAGCACATAACAGAATGTTTAGTATCAAAGTACTTTAATACGTCAGTAATATCAGTTTGCCATAAAAAATCTGAATCACAAAATAATGATATTCCTCTGTAGTTACTAAGATAAGGAACTAAAAATCTAGAATAAGTAAACTCAGTAGAAGCCAACGGGTCTTTATCTCTGTTATAAATTCCAAATTCAATAAGTTCATCTAATTTTAAAGGTATTATTTGTACTCTAGTATTAAAATTTCTTATTGAAGCTTTACATACTTCGTAAGGAGGGTTAACAATCCCTTTTCCTAGTGGATCTTTATCTTGTCTAGAATCGTATCCTATAAATATTTTAAGACTTTCTTTCATCTTTCATTTTTGATATTTGATTATACGGTGTTTTATGCCATATAGATAATTCTCCTACCTCGATATGAGATGGAAGATAAATACAATATTCAATGGCATCAACTATATCTCTATATTTTAACGAAGGTAAGTCTGATTCTAATAACCCTGGGTTAATATCTATTATTCTACATTTTTTATCACTATTTAATCTTAAATTATTAGATAAGTGACTTAATGCTGCTTTAGAAGCAGAATATAAATAACCTTTCGATATATTAGGGTACTTACTTCTACTGATAATGTTTACTATTGTTTTATCAGTATCTTTCCATTTATCGAATACTGTCATAAGTAGTTCTGTTTGATTAAAACTATTATGTCTGTTATTAATAAATACATCGCTAGTTTCGTCAAATCCGTCTACTACATGATTAAACCGTTTAGCTATTTCTAATCCTAAACCTCTATGACTATTTGTTATCGAAATTTTCATAAACTAGCTTTTAATATTTCAAAACTTGGTTTACCGAATAACTGTCCATTAACGGTACACTTATTACAAGGACTTTCAGAACGATCTCCTTTTACAAGTTTTTTTCTAATAACGTTTAAATCTTTTCCTAACCAAACATCTTTTAATCTTTGTTTAGCTAAATTACCTACTCTTCTTTCTTTTTGCCAATCATTCGCACAAAAAATAACTTCACCATCCCAATCTATAAACATCTTATAAAATGGATAATGACAAGGCTGACCTTTAAGTTTATCGACTGAATCTTCATCCATACCTAACCAGGTTATAGAACCTCCTCTATTATTTATATTTAATCCATAATCAGCTTGTGAATAATGAGCTCTATACTTATACTTGGATTTATCTATATCTTTCATAATTTTATCAAACTTTTCAATTTGATCAATACCGTCGTATAAATTAATGTATAGTAAATCAAGACCTGAGTCAAATAGTTGTTTAGCATACTGAGGAGTTAATCTATCACCATTTGTGTTACATTCAGCTGTCGTTTCAGGTAATTTATCTTTAAGTATTTTTATTATATCAGCAAACTTTTTATTAAGTAAATTTTCACTAAATCCGCTATATGATATTTTTCCTTTATAGTTATCTAATTTTAAATTTTTAGCTATAGATTCAGCAGTATCTAAGGACATATTTAAATTTCTATTTGGGTAGACGTTTTTATCATGCCTAGGACAGAAAACACAAGTTCTATTACATAATTCAGTAGTATTTATTTCTACTGTAAGTAATGAGCTCAGAGGATCAGAAGGATCTATTTTACGGAAATGCAATTTTTCCTGCTCCTTTCTATGCTGCAAAAATGAATCTTTATTTTCTGTCATTTAAAAACTGTTCTAAATCTTCTGGTGTACCCATTTGATAAATATTATCAACCTGAGTTATTACTATATGTCTTCCATCTTTAATTGCATAGTTATAAACTGGTGCAACATAAAATTCGTTTTTAAGCCTGTCATTAGCCTCAATCATCTGTTCAGCATATTTAACAAAATCAGATCCTCTATTCCAGTAGTAGTAACCAGCAGTTGCGTCATCAGAAATTTGTTTCTTTTCTGCTACTTCTGTTACGTACCCTTCTTCATCAGTCTTTGCATACGACCATTTAGGTCCTTCTCCTTTAAAGCATGGCATGCCTCCATCATGAAGACTAAGTCTACTGAAGGTCTTATTAGGATTGTAATCGATCATTTGATCAGAGTTAAAACTAAGTAGAGGTACACGATTATTAATATGTTCTTTTGCTGTTAATAAAGTGCATGCTGCTCCTTCAGTTATTTTATTTAGTTTAATTATTTCTATATTATCATGACCTATTATCTCATTAAATAAAGTAAAATCGTATTGTTCATAATCTGCTTTTTGACATATAATTATAAACTTAAAATTACTATCAAACTCTATATTTAAGTTTTCAATAACTCTACGAATCATAGGCTTACCTTCTACATCAATAAAGGGTTTTGAGTCTTTGTATCCTTTCTGTCTAAATCTTGATCCTCTTCCTGCCATAGGCAGTATTATATTAAAAAATTGTTTCATGTAACATCTTAGAAATTAATGTACAGTCATCTGCTGTTGGATGACCAGTCGGGTTTTCTGTTATATCAAAATGTATAACTTTATCTTTATTTATATAATTTAAAAACTTATTGTTGCTTCCGAAAAGCATTATATGGTAATTAAATTTATTATTTTCTAAAAAACTCTGTAAACCAATAAGGTAGTTTAGGTCTTTAGTAAATGCATCTTCTTTATATTCTGGGTTGTGTAGGATAAGCTGCTTTAAATATTCTCTTTTAGCTAAATATATTGGTAATATTTTTTTATCTAAATCTTTTCTTCGAATAATATGAGCTTCGTAATTAAATTCATCAGAATTTATATCAATATGTTTATGTGAATTCAACCTTCTTAACCTTGAAACTTTACTTCTTAAATTTACTTCTTCAAAATCAACTGGGGTTAAATTAATATTAAACCCTTTATAGGTAAAATAGTCTCTTCCTGGCCATGTCCCTCCAATAACTACTGAAGTATTTTTACTATCTAGTTCTCTTAAATGGGAAATACTATTTAAGTATATAGACCCCATAGATTGACCGTTTATAGCACAATTATATAGAGTAGTATTTGACAGTTTAGATAACTTAAAAGGCCATGTTTCTTGTTCTTCTAAATAATTTCCTGCCGTATAGCTGCAGCCATTAATATATAAATTATTTTCCATTAAAAAAATCATTAGGATGTATACCTCTATCATCTATAAATACATCGGCATCAAAAGGTTTAAAGTATAAATGATGGTATTTACACCCCCAACTCTCTAGTTGAGCTTCAGTAATAGGTCTATAGTACTTTTCTCCTCTTCCGCTTTTATTGCCTCTAGCTGTATAGTAAATTATAGTATGTCCTTCGTCATACATTTTATTAATCTTTTCTATTCTGCCTTTAAAAGGTTTTCTTCCTATTACAGGGCCTTCTTCTTTGCAGATAGTATCATCAATGTCTATTACGTATTTCATATAATTTTTCTACTAATTTAAAATCTGTTTCTGTATCAACATCAACTAGTTCTTCTTCTGACCAGTCAATGACGTATGGATGAGGATCATTTTCACTATTAGAAAATAATTCCCAGTTGTTTAGCATATAATCTTTTTTATAAAAAACTAATGAATGAGTAGCTTCATATAACCAAGGTCCGGATGTAGTAGATAATCTATCATTAACTTTAAAGTTAGCAGGTGTAAGATTATCATTCCAAAAAAAGTTTCTAGTTTTTCTGACTGTTATAGCACTATCATGCTTACTATTTATAAACCAATCTATGACTTCCTGTACTTTTTTAATATCTAAAAATGGCTGACAAGGATTATAGTTACATATATATTCCGATTCTACCTCTTCTAAATGTTTATACATTATAGAATGATGACAATTTCCTGGTGCTACGGATGCTCTTTCTCTATGTAAAATATCTACTCCCGGTACATATCTATCTTTTAAATCTATATCCCAAGCTGCTAAATATTTTTCATTAACATTTTTTATATCTCTAACATTTCTTAAAGCGATATCTAACATACAGTTACCTGCAGAATCTAACGGTCTTAAATGTTTGTCTGGTACCCTAGTGCTTTCTCTACGAGCATGTACCAAAACTGCTAAGGTTTTATTCATAACTTAACTTTTTATTTTTTAAATCTACTCTAAATTTATATTCTATATCACTGAAATAAGGAATTTTTCCGTCATTAGCAGTAGTAAGCTCGAATACCGCTTCAGGATTCCCTCCTAATTCAGGGTGTTGTATTATTATTGGTACATCATAACCTAAAGCAGCAAATACTAAAGCCCTATGGGTACCTCTCTTCAAAATACCTCCGTGTAAATGATTAGGGTAAGCTATAGGAAAAAATATCCCAGATTTTCTTACGGATAATACTTGAGAAACTTTATTATCGTGTCTCCATCCTGGTCTTAGTAGCCTTTTTGTAGGTAAATGGTAAAGTTCAGGGTATTTTTTATCGTATTCCAATTGTAGTTTATAAGCTTCTTTGTCAGTTAAGTTATTATCTACTATTTCTTTAATATACTCTTTAAATATACTAATTAACCTTGGTGAATGATTAGAATGTGTACATTTTTGCTTATCCACTATAAATTCTTTAGGGATAGTCAAATATACCCAATGATCCCACTCTTTTCCTATGTTATATAAGTCCATAGTGGTAATATCAGACTTTACAGCCTGTACTTCTATTTCAGATGTTACTTCTGAAGGTTTAATCATAAAAGTAATAGGTTTATGTATAGAATCGTGATACTCTTGTTTACTATTAAACCTATCAGAATAAACTGGTCCTGTTTTGCCTTTATTTTTTGATATGTGTATATCTGTATTATCGAACTTTTTATTACTATTGAGTTCTAAAAATAAATTTTCAACATTTGTATATCTATCAACTACTTCTTGATTTGATAATATATCAAAAGGTTTTAAATCACTAAAAGTATCAAAGAAGTACTTAGGTTTACTCATAACTTAGATTTTAAATAATCTGCAATTTGTTTATAACCATCTTTATCAAGATGTTTGTACATATAAATAGAGTTATCTTTAAGAAGATTATATCTATTATAGTTAAATTCCTCGTTTACATTTTGCTTAAACCCTATACTTAAATCTACAACTTTATCAGCTAATTCTATTATTTCACTAGAATCATTCTCGTCATATAAAGCTATTAAGGGTATACTATGTTCTACACAATGAGTAATTATACCTAATCCTGGTCTGCACATTAATGCTACATTAGACGTTTTAGAAAAATCTTCTGTTGTTCTAATTTTAAGTTTATCAAAAAAGTTAGAATATGAATCTAAATAATTTAAGCTTGGTTTTAAAGTAACACACTCATCTATTTTAAATTGTTTATAGGGTTTAGATTTACATCCAAAACCAAATTGTATTTTATTTGTATATTCTTTTAATGTTCCTGTTTCAACATACTTATTAGTTATTATAGGAGGAACATATTCCCTCAATAGAGTTCTATCTATATCACTAATCCTATTATCTCCAAATTTATTATAAAGTACATCTTTCCACAAAAAAGATCCTATAATGATAGCATCTGGTCTATAATCTAAAATACCTATAATATTATCCGATATAATATAATCATGTCTACGTAGATCTTTTTTATGATCTTCTAAACAACCTCTATATGACTTATAATCTACTTTAGATTCAGATAAAGTCTTATCCCATCTTATATTATGAGTATGTTGTTGTACATGTTTACAGTTTTTAACACCTCCTAGATGAAACATTTGAAACCAAGTAGCATATATGGTTATATCGAAATCATTTGAAAGTAATGATGCTATTTCCGATATACGTTTGTAGTGTCCGAACCCGTTAGAGCAGGCAAAAAAACCTATACTTTTCATTTAGTGTACCAAGCTTGCCAGTATTTACGCATAATATCAAATTCATGTTCATCAAACATATTTAAACCTTCAGGGCATCCTTCTTTTAAAAGCACACTATGAGGTGATGAACCAAAGAAAGGAGTAATACCATAATCTCTAAAGTATTCATGCATTAACGTTCCTGGTCCCATTACGTGTATATTTTTTATATTCTGTATATTATGGTCGTGAATACCTTCTTGTCTGTAAAAGTAAAGATTAGTAAGAAAGTCCATAGTGACTGAATTACCTAAAAAAAGTATATCGTTAACATTATACATATGGTATTCCAGTTCCATTATTCCACCATGAGAAGTATGAATAACGTTATTTTCAAGATGTGGGACTTTAAAAGAAGACTGAGGATCAAATACTAGGTCAGGTCTAGATTTAATTACTAGGTCATATACAAAGTTATTTTCTATTTCATATTCTCTTTTTAAAAGTAATGATTTAGAAAAACTATAAAATAAGGAACTCCAGTGGTCGTTTCCTCTAAAACTTTGTTGATCTCTAGAGTCTACTAATAATTTTTTTAATTCAAATTTTTCTTTGAATAAATCTAGTTCTTCTTGAAAAATTGGCCTTTCTTTATACGGGGCAGAAACACCTGGTCTATCCCAACTATAAGTCCAGGTATGACCAAAATAGTCTACCTCAACATTATCTTTATTAGCTGTATTCCAAAACCATTTCTGGTTATCTACGCCAACTTGCCATTGTCTCAATTGACCGCTTAAACAAACTGCTATTTTCATATCAATGATTCTTTATAAGTATTATCAAAGTCATGCATTCTAACTAACCTAGCTCTATGGTTTAATAGGTTACCGTATTCAGTAGCAGCTACCCTATTGGTATACCCTATAAAAGGTAACATATAAGAATTACATATAAAGTAATTAGAGTTGATAATACATTTTTTATATTCTCCATGATGATCTACATCGCTTATATAAACTTGATTATGGTCAAATTTTAAATTATTTAATCTTTTTATAATTTGGTCTAAATTGTATTGTTCAAATTTATTAGATTTAATTATTATATGACTATTATAAAGTTGATCAGTATCAAACTGAACTTTATCTATTTTGTGAATAGACTTATCAAACATTCCTTCATATCTATCAAAATTATCTGGTAGATTTATATCTATATGCTTTTCAGATATGAGAGTATGTCTATTATTATATAAGCTCTTTAGGTTCTTGTTTGGCATGGTATAGAACTTTATTTGTTAAGTTATTAGGTATATCGTAGTTGTATATTAAATTAGAATTATATTGAAGTACTTCTTTCATATCCTTATACATTTCTAGTAATTCTTCTTGACTTTTTGTAGATAACAGATTAACTATGCTACATACTGCTTTAAATCTATCCCAATCGTTTGCTATATCGTCGTAGCTTTCATCCCACCATTTGTTAAAAGTTTTAAATCCTCTATTTCTTAACTCAGCTAAACTGCCTTTAGGTCCAAACTGGATTATAGGGTGCCCACAGTATATAGGATTAAAAGTTGAACTATGAAGATGACAGGCTTTATCGAAAGGAAAGGCACAAAAAACTACACTAATAAATGTATCTCTATAATGCTTAGGATGAAAAGGTAGATCAGCATCAAATTTTCCTTCACCTACTCCTGGAGGACCGTGGTTAGTAGCATCAGTATTATCTATATTAAAGGGGGTTTTTTCCTTTAACGATTTTATATTATCTTCGTGTAATAGACTTTTAAATTTATCTTTTGTAAAAGTATCATACCCTTCTTCTTGATAATTTGGAAAGCTTATTTTAAATTTATTATATAAATTATGCTTATTTACATACAACATAAAGAGGTTTCTTTCAGGTCTACCTGTTCTATTAACTTTTAAGAAAGCTTTTATGTTATTAATATTTTCAGCTTTATATTCTATCTCTTTTTCTATATCAATATATTCAGGTAGATTAGCCTGGGTATGTATATGAGTGTTTGGGTTTTTCAACCTTTGAATATCTACTACATTATACATGTATGATATTACATTAATATGTTCTTTATAAAAATTATTATTATTTTTCCACTCTCGGTGTTGTTTTTCTGCAAATAGGTTATTAGTAATATAGTATATACTAGATTTAGGAATTTCCATATTAGTAGCCTTATAGTAAATTTCATCTAAAAATTTATATATAGGTCTACCTTCAAGACTATCGTCTAATATCAACTTACATTTATTATCTCTAAGAGCTTTAACTACTTTGAGAGGTAATTTTCGTAAATTTCTAGCAACTAATACTATATCGTGATGAAGCATAGTAAAATAATAAAACTCTTCATCATCAGATATATCATCTGTGTTTTTAGGTTCAACTCCCATAGTAATGTTAAGGTTAGTTTGGGAGAATAGTGGTCTCATCATCGGGTATCCTCTAGGATCTAATTCATTTATTTCAGGTATATCCTTATACCAATCTTTTATATCTTCATCAGGAACGTCTAATCTAGCTAAATTTATTAAATCGTGACCGCAAATTTTATCTTTATTTTTTAAATAGGTATGTAAGTAATTTGCCCAAAGTTCGTGTCCTTTTTCATTAGGATGAATACCGTCGTAGATATCTTTTGCATTATATTCAATGTATGATTTAAAACTAGTATTACAGAAATTACTTTTAACTATTTTTTTATATTCAGTAAGTAAAGTTTTGATACCTATTGATTTTAAATAATTATTAGACGTTTTAGCTTCGAATAATTCTAAACTTTTATTAAGGTCGTATTTAAAATTACCATCATTGTCTTGATAAAAAGCATTAAAAAAAGTATGCTCTATACCTTTGCTCCTAAAAAAATTATGAAGTAAAAATACTGATTGAAGATATCTTGAAAAATATTCTTCTTTATTCCAGTATATTGATGAATATACTTTCTTAAAAAGTTTTCTTTCTTCAGTTATTTCTGAACTGTCTAATGGATATAAAACATCCCATCCATAGTCATTATCTTTTTTATGATAAAAGTCTTTTCTTTCAGGAGATGTTAACCCTATAATTACATGTATTTCTTCTTTTTTATAAACATTTAAAAGCTCAGTTACTTTGTTAATAGTTCTTCTAATTATTCCATCGTTAGATGAACCTGCGATGGCTTCGTTAATAACTTCAATATTAAGTTTAGTTCCTAGTTTATAGGGCCAGACTTTTGGTAATCTGTAACTATCATTAAGTTTATCATTAACATTGCCTTTAAGGTCTTTAACTATATCTGGGTTGATAATATCTCCGGATGTCCAGCTATCTCCTTCTGCTAAAACTATTCTTATGAGATCCATTCTTTATTATATTTTAATAAATGCATACCGTTACCAGAATAATCTCTAGCTTTTAGTTCTGTTGTTTCTTCAAAATTTGTAGAAATATAAATTGCATCTCCTAGTACATCAAACCCTTTATCTCTTAAAGTAGGATAGTTTAAAAATGCTAATTTAATATTATCATCTGACATTGTTGCTTCTTGCATATGAAGCATAGTGACTTCACCGGTAAATAAACATTGAAACTCTTGATTAATTTCTCCTTCGTCATCTGGTAAACCTGTTGCTGAACCACACCACATCAGTGATTTAGAGTAATCAATTAAACCATTTACTTCTACTGTGTCTTCACCTATACTGTGTACCTTTACGGTAACCTTATTATTATACTTTGTTACAGTAACGTCATACCACCCATCGAGTTCAGGTTCAACATTTACTGATGCTTTTTTTACTTCGTCTTTTGATGGATCAGGATCTTCAGCCCAGTTGGGGTTTTGCCACCATTCATATTCTATAAAATGTTTAACTAAATTAGTTTCATCTATGAACGTAGTTAAAAATAAACCAGTATGTTTTCCATTTTTACCAAATAAACACTGTTTAACATATACAGCAGAACTATACTGTGGGTCATCTTTTCTTTCTTCTAATAGTTGGTATATGTTATCTAAATCAGGTTTGAATCTTATCAATGCAGTAAAGTCATTGAGTAACATACCTGTTGTATGATTAATTCTTACTCCATGTCTATCTATGTCGTGAAATAGATAGGTATAGTCTTTATGTAACTTCATAGTATTAAATCTGTATTGCTTGTGTAAATTGATAAAATTCTTCTAATTCAGGAAAAGTTTTACAAAAATCAGTACCTCTTCTTTCGTCATGAGCCTTAAAGTATCTTCCAAAATCTCTTTGCTGTCTTAATATTGCTTCAGGGTCTTTGAATTTAGAAGTCATCCAATCGTATGTTCTTTTTATCTTTTGTACTTCTACATCAGAATATCCTATTAGCTGATGATCGAATTTTGGAATTCCTAAATAATCCATATATAAAACTGTATCCCATAGTATAGGAGCAAACTCTCCTTCTGGTAAAACCTGTATCGTTTGATGAATAGGGTGTCTTAAATAAGAGCTATCTAAAAATACTGCTGAAACCCAATATCTATCTGTTGAACCATATTCTTTTTTCAGTTTATAAATTCCGTCAACTAAGGGTTTATACGAAGTAATAGAAAGAGCATTGAAAGTAGACATTACTGTAATATTAACTCTAGGGCATTTAGTAAGAATTTTATTCATATTATCCCAGAATCTGTTAAACTCTAATCCATTTCTTATGTATTCAGCTCTTTTTCCCCATGCATCTACAGATGTAAAAATAATAAATTCATTTACTCTTCCATCATCCTCTATTCTTTGTATTTTTTCTATTAATCTATCTATTAAATTATCAGGAATACCTAAATTTGAATTGATAGCTAAGTTTAGTTTCTTATTAGGGTTTTTTTCTTCTATAATATAGTCTAATATCTTCCAAGTATCTTTAGATAGTAACGGTTCTCCTCCGGTTATTCTAAAGGTATGTAAGTCTCTGTAAAGATCAGGCCACCATTTCCAAAATGCTTCTACATATGGGTTATGTTCGGTGTGATGTATAGGCATCTTACCGTCTGATTTTAATGCATTTAAATCATTAAAATTATCTTGAGTAGGGTAAGGACCGTGTTTTTTAGCTTCTTCTACCCATTTAGATGAAAACGATGGGCCACAGTAAGAACATTTAAAGTTACATAGATTAGAGAAAGATACCTCAACATATTTAGGGTTATAATCTTCTCTCCATCCTAGTTCCTTAATTTCATCAAAATATGGCTTAGACCAGCTTTCGTTAGATTTGAATACTCTATCAGAAAACTGAGGAGAGTTATCTTCAACGTTCCAGCAATAGTCACATTCAGCTGGTCTTTTACCTTCTAACATCTCTTTTCTCTTCATCTTCTTAAATTTAGTATTATGAAGTGCTGAAGGGTTACGTTTTAATTCGTGTAATGGTATTTTATGGGTAGCAGGGTGATGGCAAGAATGTGTTTGACCCATGTGTAGGTGTATAGTAGTTTGAGTCCATTTTGCTAGACACATTCCACATCCTACAGAATCGAGTTTCTTTTTTGTTAAATTGTAATCGTGATTACCGAGTAAAATTCTAGTCTGCTCTTTCTTTAAATCTAAAGCAGATTTTTTTGTACCTATCATAGTTCTATATTAATCATCTTAGCCCAAGGTGTAAGTATTTCTTCACCAACTACTTTATATTTAAGCTGTTTTATTCCGTCTTCTTTATAATTGATTTTACCTTGTTGCATTTGAGTAACGTACCTTTTTTCATTTCGAGCTGTGGTTTCTCCTTTAGCCCATTTCCCATTAACTAATCCTTCATCTTTATGAGGTAAACATCTAAATCTTCCTTTTATTCTATAAGGAATAATAGAATTAGGAATTGAAATGTCTTCAGTTAATAATTCTACGTCTGTTTGCTCGAATTTTTCTTTTGGGTTATTAAAATCTAAATCCAGAACCTTACTTCCTACTGGTATAACTCTGTTCATGCTGTTTATTTCATCCGGCCTTAAACATCTATTCCAAGCATATACCTTTGCTATATCTCCTTTAAAGTATCCATGTAGTTTATCAGGAAAAGAAGGTGTATGTCCTAAATAAATATCTTGTAATCCATAACTTTTAAGGTTGCTATCCCAATTCAAAGGAGAAGGGCTGCCGTATCCTGCTTTTGAATCAACTTCACTACCGTTTAAGTAAAAATGGGATAATTTATTAATTTTATCAAACGAAACTGTAACCCAGCTCCATTGATCAGCGTATCTTTTAATCCACATGTAATTATGCTTGTTAAAATTATTCCAATAAGTCATAGATATAGCTCTAGAATTATTAAAAGATAATCCATAATCATAACCAGGTATTCTAAATATAGGGTGTTCTATATATTTAATATCAGCATCACCAATTAAAAATATACCTGTTTTATGATTTTGGTGTTGATTTCTAACTAATACTGAGATAGTATGATCAGCAGAGGTTAATCCTCTAAATTTTCTCTGAAAAGGTATTTTTACTTTTGATGTATCTCCGTTAAATCTAGCAAACGTTTGATCTTCTAATTCCGTATCTAAATAAGTTACATTGGTAAGTCCTTCTAAATGACATCTCCAAAATAAATCATCATCTTCCATCCCCCAGTCCCAGTAGTCGTTAGAATATCCATTAGTAGCTTCTAAATGCTCTTTAGAAAAAATAACAGAACCACCAAAATATTCATGATACTTTAAACCATAATTCATTTGAGATATATTAGTAGCTATATGCCTAGGAAATTCTCCTGGATGACTATAATCAGCACCTCCGTTTTGTTCAGGTATCATATCTATGTCATGAAAACATACGTAATCACACCCATCTTCTAGTGCTATTTTTGCTCCTATATTTTTAGTTGCTCCTCTATTGAATAACTTATCATCTACTTGATGAATAAAATACATTTGAAAGTCGATACCTCTTTCTTTAAGGTACTTACCAGTTCTTGGTATAAACTCATGCATATGTATTTCTCTATCTCTATAAGGAATGCATACTCCTAATTTATGTTTTGTCATATTCCGACTATTAAATGAGTTATATTATTAGTTTTAGTAGAAGAATGAGTTTCAAATTCAAGATTACTAATACCATCTTTTGCTGGGTCATACCAATTATTTTTAACTTCATTATTAAATCTTAATTGATTGTAACGTGTATTTAAGTCTTTCCAAGAATCTTTACTAAAACCTTTATCATCATGAGGTAATAATCTAAACCTGCAGTTTCTTCTAAAAGGCTTAGGTATAACAGTACTACTTTCTAAATCCGTAGGTACTATTTCACAATCTTTTATTATTCCAGTATTGTTTTTTCCTGATAAATCCATTAATTTATAGCCTTTGATAAATTTACCATCATAGTAAGTAATAAGCTTAGCAGCACTTTTATAGTCTTCAAAGTTAGATGTTAATCCAAAGTATCTATTTTTACTAATAGTTTTTATTTCTTCTCTTGTTAATTTTTTTGAAAATACTGCAAAAGAGTCAATAATACCTTTAAAATATTTAGCATCTTTTTCTCTAGATGGATCAGACACCCCTAAGTACATAAATTTTGATTTAGAATAATCTAAAATATCAGTATCTAATTCTAAAATACCTAATGATTCTCCATTTATAAATCCTTCAGCTTTTTTACTTTTAGCAGAATAAGTAAAAGACATACATACTTTTCTCATAGAATCTTCTTCACTATATAATTGAAAGTACTTTTGACGTTTATTAAAAAATTCTATTTTGAATCTATTAAAACTATTCCATCCTATATTAAAATCGTATCCTGGAATACCAAATGCTGTAAAAAAGTCGTCTCTATCATTAATATTAAAATCGTTATGTTTTGGTTGATAGCTAATAAAAATAGTAAAGTCTTTTTTAAAGTCGATAGTATTACTTAATTCTACATGAGCGTTTGTTCCATTAAATTTTAATGAAGCTGTTTTTGGACCAGAATTAGGAAGTAAACCTGTATCACAAGGTATTTTACTATTAAGACATCTCCACATTAGATCATCGTCTTCAAAACCCCATCCCCAGTAATTGTTAGAATATCCGTTTATACTTTCGAATTGTTCCATTGGAAATAAGGTAACTCCTCCAAAATACTGATCAAATATAGGTTTATGGGTATTGTCTTCACCTACCAAAATAGATGCTAGATGTACTGGTGTATCACTATAGCTGTAATCTACTTTAGAAGGCAGCATATCTACATCGTGAAAACATATGTAATCACATCTTTGTTTTTTAGCTTCTAAATAACCTATATTAAGTAACTTACCTCTGTTAAATAATTTAGCATCATCTTGCTCAACGATTATAATTTTATAATCTATATCAAGTCTTTTAAAATATTCCTTAATCGACTCTTTAAATTCGTAAAGTTGTGAATATCTATTTCTATAAGGAACTATTATACCAAGCTTATGATTGGCCATTAGAATTTCCTTTAGCAACATTCATAAACTCTGCTAAGTAGAATTGAAGTCTTTCATCCCAATCGGAGAATTCTTTTTCTTCAAACCATAGAGCTAATGCATCAGTAGATGCTGCTATTTTTTCTAAAGCTTTTACTTTTCTTTCTTCTAGTAATAAAACTTCTTTTTCGTGATCTGTTAATTTACCTGCCATTTTTTAAATTTTAACTATTAAACTTCTTATTTTATCCCAACGGGGATAATCTTTATAATCAATATACGAAAAGTTTTTCAGCTTTTCAACAAAATAATCTTTATTTTTTATATCGATTTTCCAATCAGAACGAGCTATTGCTCGATACATTTTGTTATATTCTTTATGAAAACTAGTTTCAGTTTTTGTTTCAGCGACTTCAAGTAATCTTTTTAAAACAGAAGAATCCCATTTAAAATGATGAACTTGAGTAAAACATTCTTCTATAGGCATTCTATCAGGATGTTTATCTCCCCAACTAGTACTTCCGTTAGCAAACTGAACATAGTGTTGACCTGGGGTTACATCTACGTATCCTTTCATTAAAGTTACTTTATTAGGACACGCTCCAGACATTGGATGTCTAAAATGCCCTGCATATGGAAATGCTCTGTGTACATTAGTATCTCTTTTTACTTCAGGAAATGTACCTTCCGGTCCTATTCTATCTATAAATCCTCCAGTAACAAACTTATACTCCATTACTTCACATTTATCTATAATCTCTCTTATATCTCTAGGGTAGACTTGTAATTCATCATCATCAGATACTATCCACCATTCATCAGCTTTTGTTCTTTTAAGTTTATTATACAGTTCAGTTACTTTATTCCAGTCGTATTTAGGTTCTGTAACTACTTTGAAAGGAGTAATACCTAGTTCTTCTATTTCTTCTAGTATATTATCATCTTCAGATTGTCTATACACTACAACATATATGTTATCAACTATATTCTTATAGTGATTCAACATATGTGGTAACATATGAGTGTTTCTTCCGACTACTGTAGCTAAATTAAGCACGTTGCACTAATGTTAATCCTGTTGATTGAGGTTTTGATGGATGAATACCGGTATTAAAGAAATCAAACGTTTTCCATTCTGGTCCTAGTTCTTTTATAAATTTAGGAGGTCCATCAAAAAATTCATAATACTCTTTTTCATCTTCTGTAATAACCATTTCTTTTTGGTATCTTTCATCAGTATCGTGAATTGCTATCATACCTTTAGGATTAAGAAGTTTAGAGTAGAGTTCAAAATCTTTTTTGACATCATCATATGAATGACCAGCATCTATATAAAGTAAATCTATTTTAATATCTTTTTTTACAAAATATTTAAAGTAAGCATTTTCAGTGGTATCTTTGATAAACTTTGGAATAAACTGATATCTGAAAAACGAATCAGAATCTTGGTAATCTACTTCTCCACCTACTCCATTACAAGCATCTACTAAGTATGTAGTTCCTATATCTCCATGATTAATATCATTATCTCCATCTATTATTTCAGTATCATGTAAATCTAATCTAGCTTGAGTCATAATTCTAGGTATGAAACCTCCTCCTGAGCCTAAACAAACACAGGTTTTATATCTCATAGCGATAATAATAGAGTGAATTAAATGACCATCACCTAAATGATAATCAGTAGCTCCATGAGTCCATCTATAAGTAACCGGTTTAAATTGTTTAACAACTTTTTGATTAACATCTCTTGTTATAACTGGGTTATTAGTTAAAAACTGTCTAATATACTCCTTATTAAAAATTTTCATATTAACGATTTTCTATATGTTCTAAGTTAAGTTTTGGTAAATTGATACATCTTGTTAAATGCTCTACTTCTTTTTTATAATTTTGATCAGCTTTATTAGCTAGTATCCATCTTTTGAGAGGACCGTAATGTTTAAGAAACATTTCAGATTCGTAAACTGGCCATATACCTCTATCATGGTGTTCTCCCCATTCCCATGCATCACAGTCCCAGTATGTAGCTACTAAAGATTTAAACTCTATACCTCTCATATCAAACATATGCCTAAGAAATAGTTGCTCAGCAAAAATTAAATATTGAGAATTAGGTACTTCCATTTCAGTAAATTCTTCCATTATCTTTATACTACCTGCAGCATATTGTTTAGTAAAAGCTGGGTCAGGTAATTGTAAAAAGCTAACATTTACAGATTCTGTTTGCCATCTAGGAGTATAGGAAAGTTTTCTTACAAATTTATCTACATACCCTGGGTAATATCCTTTTCCGTTTTCTATATTGTGAACGTAGTACTTGTTAGGATCGATATAAGTCTTAATAGGACAGTATATATGTAAGTCATTATCTACTATAATACAGGGTTCAGTTTGCAGTGAAAGCACCTCTACTTTTGCAGCTGCCCAAAATATAGCTCTGTTAATTTTATATTTAGGTTCATAACGTATTACTTCATCCCATTGATCAAGTGTATTAGTTAATCTAAGCGTTTCTCTCGATAGATCATCACAATATAATACACATGTATCGTCCGGGTAGAATTTCTTCCATTGTCTTATAGATGCTATAAGTATAAGTGTATAAAGTTTGCTGTAGAAACTAGCTTCACCTTTGACATTATCTAAAACCCAAATTACTCTCAAAACCTTTTTTATTAAAATATACGAAAAAAATATTATATATGCAAGACTATGGTGCGTCTGTGTGCGTTGTAGTAAAGTGTGCGTAATATACGTTATGGTCTGAATCTGAATTATCAGTTAACGTTATAGTAGCATTAGTACTAATAGCAGTTCCACTACCACTAGCAGCAGTTCTCCATGAATCGAATACATAAGGGTAAGATGTAGTAGCTTCTAAACCTATAGATGTGTTAGTAATGTTAACGTTTTTTACAGTAATCGTTTTTGTAGCAGATACTGTGTAAGGTGCAGTTACTCCAACATTACCTCCATGCCCACCGATAACGGAACCATAGAATATACTACTATTCTGTAAAAATGAAGCAGCGTAACTTCCTGATTGGTCGGGTATAAATTCTGAATATGCTGTTGATGCAGAAACATTATTATTATCTGCGAGT
>Ga0208669_1000188_pt1 | contig 26172 bp, 31 predicted proteins | sample 21_taG_FD_184095 | JGI IMG/M metagenome (GOLD analysis project Ga0208669, IMG submission 184095) | Marine viral communities from the Subarctic Pacific Ocean - 21_ETSP_OMZ_AT15319 metaG (SPAdes) (version 2) | ecosystem: Environmental > Aquatic > Marine > Oceanic | place: Pacific Ocean | collected...
GTAAGATAGTAATCATTGACCTTAAAACTGCTACTCGTGGTTGGACAGATTTTCAGAAGAAAGACTTTAACAAGAAATCTCAGTTATTGATTTACAAGAAGTTTTATTCTGAACTATTCGATGTTCCATTGGATAAGATTGATGTGATGTTTCTTATATTAAAAAGAAAGATAGCAAAGAACTCTGATTTTCTTATAACTAGATTACAGAAGTTTGAACCAGCAAATGGTGTGCCGAGTATTAATAAGACAATACAGAAGTTAGAAGAGTTTAGAAAGGGTGTTTTCGATGATAAGGGAAACTATCTATTAGAAAGAAACTATTCAGCTAAACCTGGTAAAGCATGTAAATTTTGTGAATTTTATAATACGGAGAATTGTAAATGGGGAAAAATCCTATAAGGGTAGGAATAGTAGGAAGCCGTAAGTACGAAAATAGACGAAAAATAAAAGAGTTTATCTTTAAGTTAAAAACGGATAAAGGTTCTGATACGATAATAGTTAGCGGTGGATGTAAAACAGGTGCTGATAATTACGCTAAAAAATATGCTCTTGAATTAGGATTACAATATCAAGAGTTTCCACCGTTTCATGAAAATTGGAATATCTATTGTCCCAAGAATAAAGGGGATTATGGGAAACCATATAACGTTAAAAACTATTATGCTAGAAATAAAATAATAGCTGCTTACTCTGATTATATAGTTGCTTTTATACCAAGAGGAATAGATTCAAAGGGTTCTATATCAACCATAAATTATGCTAAGAAATTTAGAAAAAAATACCTTGTTATTAATTAATACATATATTTATATATACTAGTTACATACAAGGAATAGGTTATGAAAAAAGATACTTTAACAAAGTTGACCTCCGTAAAAATAATTAAATCGTTATACGAACAATTTAAGTTTAAGACTGTCAACTCATCAATGAATTTACAGAAATTAGTCAATCGTTCTATTGATCAATACATACATGATAATGCTATACAAGAACAAATAGAAACGTATGACAATCTTCATGTAAGTGGGAGTCAATTTTAATGAGAAGTGATATATTAAAAGCTAGTAGATTACACTTTAAAGCACATATTGAAAAACACAGAGTAAATATAGAGATTTTATTAGAAAATGGCGTGGGTGTTGCAGAACATCCTGATATTATGGAAACGATAGAAAAAGAGTTAGAGATTATCGCTGAGTATCATGATAAAGTAGAGATGCTTGATTTGTATTTCGGTGAAACGAATAGTGGGGGAGTCATTCATGGCTAAGAAAAAAATATTATTAATGTCCGATGATTTACGAATGCATAGTGGAGTAGCTACTGTATCTAAAGATATTGTATTTGAAACATTACATGAATATGATTGGGTTCAGATTGGTGGTGCTATAAGTCATCCTGAAAAGGGTAAAATCGTTGATATGTCTGCTGGTCTTGAAAAAGACTTTGGAATAAAAGATGGTTATCTTAGGATATATCCAGTTGATGGTTATGGTAATGAAGATTTACTGAGAGAAGTAATTGCTATGGAAAAACCAGATGCTATTCTTCATTATACAGATCCACGTTTTTGGATTTGGTTTTATAATATGGAAGCAGAAATTCGTAGAGACATTCCCATTTTTTATTATAACATATGGGATGATTTACCAGATCCTCAATACAATACAAACTACTACAAGAGTTCAGATTTATTGATGGGTATATCAAAACAAACTTATGGAATCAATAAAAGATTATTACCTGATTATGAAGATTGGCAAATAACTTATGTACCACATGGCATATCACCAAAGAGATTTTCTAAGGTAGAAGATGATAACACTTCTTTATTAGATTTTGATGCTAAACATGGTATAGAAGATAAGAAATTTAAAATACTTTATAGTAATAGAAACATCAGAAGAAAACAACCTGGTGATGTTCTACTGGCTTATAAATATTTTATGGATGAGTTAACTCCTGAACAGAGAAAGGAATGTGTTTTAATTTATCATTGTCAACCAGTTGATGACAATGGTACGGATTTACCTAGAGTTCATAAACATTTATGTCCTGAGTATGATGTTAAATTCACCTACCATACAGATGGAAGGCCTTTTGATGATAACGAAATGAATCTATTATTTAACTCTGCTGATGTTTATGTTAACCTTGCTAGTAATGAGGGATTTGGTTTAGGTAGTGCTGAAGCGCTTACTGTTGGAACACCAATTATCGTAAATGTTACTGGTGGATTACAAGACCAATGTGGGTTCAAGAAAGATGGTGAGTTCTTAACACCTGATGATTATGTAGAGTTAGGTACTAATCATAAAGGAACTTATACTGAACATGGTGAATGGGTATTTCCTGTTTATCCAACTAATAGGTCTTTACAAGGTTCTCCTATGACACCTTATATTTGGGATGACAGATGTCAATCAGAAGACGCTTCCGTTCAGTTAAGAAAAATATACGACTTGGGTAGAGAAGAGAGAAAGAGACTCGGTTCTTTAGGAACAGAGTTCTGTAAAGAAAATCAAATGACATCAAAAGTTATGGGACAAAATTTTATTGATTCTATGAATGGTGCCTTTAAAAGTTGGAAACCACAACCTAAATATCATATGGAGGAAGTATGAAACATAATGTGTTAATGATTGCACCTTTTAATACCCGTAGTGGTTACGGTGACCATGCTCGCTCAATATATTATTCTATTATGGATAGAGAAGATTTAGATATTAAATGTCTTGATGTTAAGTGGGGAAGCACACCACGAAACCATTTAAGACCTGAAGTTTCAAGACATAAAAAGTTGTTAGATACTTTCATAAATCAAGACCAAATACAAGGTCAGCCAGATATTCTCATTGATATTAGAATACCCAATGAGTTTGCTACTGGTGCGAAGATAAATATCGGTATAACTGCTGGTGTAGAAACAGATGTTGTTTCACCAGCATTTTTAGAAGGTATGAATCGTATGAATTTCAATATAGTTCCATCTAAATTTACAGCAGATACATTTAATCGTTGTATTTTTGATAAAATGCAAGATGCTCCTAATGGAGAAAAACAAAAAGTTGGTGATATAAAAAATGAAAAACCAATATCAGTTTTATTTGAAGGTGTAGATACGGATGTCTATTACCCAAAAGATAAACACCAATTAGAAAAGGGTTTAACTAGAGAATTAAATGAACTTATAAAAGAAGATTTTGCTTATCTTCATGTTGGACAATGGGGACAACAAAGTTTTGGAGAGGACAGGAAAAATATAGGAATTTTGATAAAGTCTTTTTTAAAATCATTTTCTAATATCCCCAACTCACCCGCGCTTGTTCTTAAAACTAATGGGGCTAATTTTAGTCTTCTTGATAGAGAAAATATAAAGAAAAGAATAAAAGAAGTTAAGAATATGTTTAAAGGAGTTGAGATTCCAAATATTTATTTAATACATGGCGACTTTACTATTGAAGAGATGTCAACACTTTACAACCACCCAAAGATTGGTGCTTTCATTACTTGTACACATGGTGAGGGATTTGGAAGACCGATGTTAGAGGCTAGTTGTTGTGACTTACCTGTAATTGCTTCTAAGTGGAGCGGTCATATGGATTTTCTTACAGATTCAGAATCTATGTTGATTGATGGGTTTCTTAAAGAAGTTCCAAAATCAGCTTTATGGAAAGATATTATCGTAGAACCATCAAAGTGGTTTGATGTAAATGAGGCTGATGTAGTTAGAAAGATTAGAACTTTTCATAAGAAGAGAAAACTAATACAAAAGAAAGCTGTTCGTTTGGGTAAGAAAAACAGAAGAAAGTTTTCGTTGAAAGCTATGGCAACAGAGTTTAATAACATTATTGATGCTGTTTTAAAAGAGATACCACAAGCTGTTAGTCTAAAACTACCAAAACTTAAAAAAGTTGATAGCGATAGTAAGAAACCACCAAAGATAAAACTACCTAAACTAAAGAAAGTGACATGATGGAAGATTTTATTTTAAGAGTGAAATGTCCTGTCTGTATGAAAAATCTCGGAGAGGAAAACATTGAAGATACTCTCGTACTACTTGGTGATGATGAACAGAATATGCAATGTTTAGCTTGTGGTTATAGTTCTAATAATAAAATGAAAGAACATATAAATGATAATCCTTTTCCACAAGAGTTTAAGGATGTTTGTGAGAAAATCGGTGATAGATTTTGGGCACCATCTGTATTTCAAACAGCAAATTATAAAGTAGTTCCGATGGTAGAAGAAAAAGAGCTAAAGTGGAGAATATTTCCCCATCACGATCCTGAGACAGAAGTGGTTGTTCCTAACTTTACTAGTGCTTATAAAATGGTAGAAAAAATGGAGATAACAATTGGCGAATCGATACAACAACAAGCGGATAGTTAAATCTATTCAAACAATAGGTATCGGTAGGTTAATACCTGGTATGATACTTACCTTTAATTATTCTGAACAAGGTGTTAAGGATCCTAGACCTATCTTACTTTATTTAAATACTAATAAAGAAACTAAAAATATAGAGGGGTTAAATATGAACTACCTCAATGCCACTAAACTAAAAAAGTTATTTACTGTTGCCGATTTTAAGAAAACAGAATTAGACGAGGTAGAAAACCTAATCAGTTTAAAAGAAGAATACTTTAGATTACAGATTGCTAATCCTAAGAAAAGAAGTGCTATGACACCTAAAAGATTTTATAGTGATGTAATATCATCTGATAAGTACTTTAAGGGAGCATATAGGTCATATAAACTTACTAAGTTGACTTCTCTAAAAGTTACACAAATAAACATGGAGTTTATCAAGTGAAAATTAGTTATTCTATCTTGGTTCATAACGAAGATAAAACTCTTGAAAAGTTACTACAGACTTTATTATCATATAAACAATCTCAAGATGAGATTGTGGTTCTTGATGACTATTCTGATAATGAAAAGACAAGAGCTGTATTGGATTATTATTCATCTACGGATGATATAAAATTAGAACAAAGAAATTTATTGAAAGATTTTGCTAGTCAAAAGAATTATCTTAAAAGTATGTGTACTGGTGATTATAGTTTTAACTTAGATGCTGACGAGATGATATCTCATTGGTTTATGAAAGATATACACGATATACTTGAGGGTAACGAAGTTGATTTAATATTTGTTCCAAGAATAAATACTGTAGAAGGTATAACAGAAGAACATTGTAGGATGTATGGGTATCAAATAAATGAAAAGGGATGGATAAATTATCCTGATTGGCAAGGTCGTATCTTTCGTAACCGACCAAACATTCGTTGGGAAAAACCTGTACATGAACAACTAACTGGTTTTCAAACTTATGCTCATTTACCACAAGAACAGAAGTATTCTATTACTCATCCGAAAACAATAGAAAGACAAGTAGAACAAAATAAATTTTATAATGAAGAGATAAGTGCAAAACTTTAAGGGATTTAAATGAAGATATTAGTAGCAGGTGGTGCTGGATTTGTCGGTACTAACTTAATAAAAAGATTATTAAAAGACGAACATGAGGTTCATGCTGTAGATAACTACTCTACTGGTTTTAAATCCAATCATCAAGATGGTTGTACTTATCACGAGTATGATTTAGCAAGTGAACATATGTTAGGTATTTATGTAGACCACAGTACATATCCTTATTGGAGAGAATTTGAATTTGATTTGATAGTTAATGTAGCTGCTTTGGCTAGAATACAACCATCTTTAAAAAATCCATTAAAGACAATAAGAAATAATTTCAATAGTGCTTTACATACATTAGAGTGGGCAAGAGATAATGAAACACCTGTAGTTTTTGCTGGTTCAAGTACACTTCATCATGGGTTATGGGGTAGTCCTTATGCTTGGTCAAAATATGGTGGAGAACAACTTTGTGAATTATATAATAAAGTGTATAACTTACCAACTGCTATTTGTAGATTTTATAATGTCTATGGTGAACATCAATTAGAAAATGGAGCATATGCCACGGTTGTGGGTATTTTTGAAAAACAATATAGAGAAGGTAAACCTTTAACTATTGTTGGTGATGGAGAACAAAGACGAGATTTTACTCACATAGATGATATTGTGGATGGTATAGTTCGATGTGGTACTGTTTTGTTAGGAGATAATCCTATATCAAGTGGTCAAGCCTATGAATTAGGTAGAGGTACGAACTTTTCAATTAATGAGTTATCAGATATGTTTGGTAAAGATTATCCTAAAGAATACATACCAGCAAGAAACGGTGAGTATCCATTTACTTTGGCTGATTATACAAAAGCAAATCAAGAACTTGATTGGACGCCTACTTTAAATCTAAAAGATTACATAAGTGGAGTATTAAATAAATGAAGATAGGTTTGTTTTGGGATGAAGCGATAAGTCTTAGGTCTTATTATGTAAAAGATTCGGAAGGGCATACTTTTGATGATAAGCCATATATATATCACCATTCTGTTTCTCCAAAATGTTATCCATCAACTCATAATTTTACTTTTCTTTGGGGTGATGGAATATTTTTAAATTTATCAGAGTGGGATAATTTACCAGATTTTGATTTTGATATTATATTTTATGCTAATGAAAGAAATGGATTAGATGATGAGCATTACGATAGATATTGTGTTGGTAGATTAAGAGATAAATATCCTAATGCTACAATTGTTGGTTATCTAAAAGAGGTCTATGTTAAAGAAACTCGTTACGAAAACAGAATTAGATTTTTAAATGAGTGTGACTATATTCATGCTGAAGCAGCTGGTAGGATGAAAACACTTGATGAGTTTATCAAGATAGAAAACATTACAGGTAGAAAAATAAACTTTACTAATCAACCAGTAAACATACAATATTTATTTGATAACTTTTATAGTAATGAAAAAGAAAACAGTATTTACGCTTACTTACCAGCACCACTACATCGTAGAGGTAAGACCTATGACTTTGCTAAACACATAGGTCAAAAATACAATATGGAAGTAAAGTTAAAATCATTAGATTATGGTCAGAAGTTTGATTACTTATCTCAAAAAGAATTTATTGAATTATGGTCACCATCTTTGTATCATTTTAATTTAGATCCTATTAATATTCATCCTGGTGGACAATGTATACAAGTCGCCTCAGTTGGTTCAATAAATGTTGGTGGTGTAAATGAATCACATGAAATTTTATATCCTGATACAGCAACTTGTGATGTAAATATATTAGAAGATGTTATAGATAGGTATGTTAAAGATGAAAAAAGTAGATTTAAAGCTATAGAATATGCTTGGGAAAAAGTTAATCAAGAGTTTAGTTTTAAGAAAGTAAAATCACAAATAAAGGAATTATATGGATAATATACATTTAGTAAAAGATACCATAGACAATCGTGATATTGATAAACTAATTGATTGGTTAAAAACTTACCCAAGATTAACAAAGGGTGATTTAAATTTAGAATTTGAAGAAAAGTTTGCTAAGTGGATGGGTAGGGAATATGCTATATTTTGTAACTCAGGCTCATCTGCTAATTTATTAATGTTAAGTGCTTTGAATCAACAACACGATTTTAAAATAGAAAAGATAGTAGTGCCATCTGTAGCTTGGGCTACTGATTTAGCACCTGTTATGGAGTTAGGGTTTACACCAATATTATGTGATTCGAATAAACAAGATTTATCAGTTGATTTATATCATTTAGAAAAGATATTTAAAGAAGAAAAACCATCTGCTTTACTTTTAGTTTCAGTATTAGGTTTTTGTCCTAACATGGATATAATAGTTGATTTATGTGACAAGTATAATGTTATTTTATTAGAGGATACTTGTGAATCTTTGGGTAGTGAATTTAAGGGTAAGAAGTTAGGTACATTTGGTGTCATGTCATCTTTTTCAACTTATTTTGGTCATCACATTTCAACCATTGAGGGTGGTGTAGTAACAACAGATGATAAAGATTTATATGATATTTTGGTTTCAATCAGAAGCCATGGTTGGGGTAGAGATTGGGATACTCAAAAACAAATTGACTATCAACAAGATTGGGATGTATCTGATTTTGATTCATTATATACTTTTTATTATTCAGGTTACAATTTAAGAGCAACAGAAATACAAGCTTTCTTAGGTATAAATCAAATGGATAAGTTAGATGATTGGGGTAAGAAAAGAGAAGAAAATTTGTTTAAGTATCAAGAGTTAATTAAGAATGATTATTGGAAAGTTACATTTGATAAGGATGATTTCAATTCTAACTTTGCTTATCCTGTAATACATCCAAACAGAGAGAATATAGTAAAGGCTTTAATTGATGGTGGGGTTGAAGCAAGACCAATGATTTGTGGTTCTATGGGTACACAACCATTTTATGTAAAGAGGTATGGTAGATTGGAGTTACCTAATGTGACAGAGATAGATAAATATGGTTTTTATGTTCCGAATCATCCTAAATTAAAACAAGAAGAAATAGAATATATATGTGATATAATAAATGCGAGGAGTTATCACTAATGAATTTTCCAAATAAAAAGATATCAGATGGAGTATTTGAGGGAGTAGAGTTATCTGAACCCAGCGCTTATCAAGACCATCGTGGATACTACTATACAATTTATGATGACGATAATCGTTCTTATGTTAAAGACAAGTTAACTACCTCTTCTAAAGATGTGTTAAGAGGAATACACGGTGATTATAAATCTACTAAATTATTAACTTGTGTTCATGGTGAAGTTTATTGTGTTATTGTAGATAACAGAAAAGATTCTGATACTTTTATAGAATGGGCATGGGATATACTTAGTTTACATAATAGAAAAGTTTTGGTTTTACCACCTGGTGTTGGTTTAAGTTATTTAGTGTTAAGTGATAGCGCTAATATATTTTACAAATGGTCTTACGATGGTGGTTATCCTGACATAGATGAACAATTTTCTTTGAAATGGAACGATCCTGATTTACAAATCTTTTGGCCTATAAAAGAACCAATAGTACAACCAAGAGATGTTTAAATGAATACTACAGAAATGAGAAGAATAGTAGTGGAAGCTGCTTATAAAGCTAAACATGGACATATTCCGAGTGCTTTATCAATCATAGAAATACTAAAGGTGTACTCTGATATTGAAACATCAGACGATATAATGATTTTAAGTAAAGGTCATGGTTGTTTAGCTCTATATTCAATGTTATGTTTACAAGGACATGTGTCATTAGAAGAAGTTTTAAATTTTGGTAAGTATGGTTATAAGTTAGGTGGGCATCCTGATAAAAATAAATTAGATAAGATATATGCTTCTACAGGTTCATTAGGACATGGTTTACCAATTGCTGTTGGTTCTGCTATGTCTAAAAAAATACAAAAAAAGAATGGTAAGGTATTTTGTATAGTAGGCGATGGTGAAATCAACGAGGGTTCAATATGGGAATCTATTTTAGTTGCTGTTAATAATAAACTAAGTAACTTGGTTATAATCTTTGATTATAATAAATCTCAGATTCGCTCTTTAGAGCCCAATTTAAATGTTGATATGTTTAAATCTTTTGGGTGTGATACTGTAGAGATAGATGGACATGATGAAATAGAATTAGGTTTAAATATGAAATCATTTCATTTATCTAAACCAAAGGTTATTATCGCTAATACTATAAAGGGTAAAGGTATAAAGGAAATAGAAGACAATATGTTTGCTTGGCACCATAGAGCTCCCAACGATGAAGAATTTAAAGATTTTTGGAGAGAACTACAATGAGAGCTGAATTTGCTAAATTGTGCTTAGAAACTTTAAAAGAAGACTCTAAATCAGTTGTGATGGTTGGTGATATTAGTCACTTTCTATTAAGAGAATCAGAAGGTATAGCATCTGATAGATTTTACAATATTGGTATATGTGAACAATCAATGGTTGGGATTGCTAGTGGTATGGCACTTGATGGTATGAGGCCTATTATTCATACTATATCACCTTTTTTAGTTGAAAGAGCATTTGAACAAATAAAGAATGATATTGGTTATCAGAATACAGAAGTAACTATTGTTACTGTGGGTGGCACATATGATTATGCTGATTTAGGTTGTACACATCATTGTTATGGTGATATTGCTATGATGAGATTAGTTCCAAACTTGCAAGTTTTTGAACCATCGAGTCCAACTGAATTTAGAAAGTTATTTAAAGATACTTGGAAAAACGGTCATCCAAAATACTTTAGATTAACAAAAGAGCAACATTCACAACAGATAGATGTTACACCTGGAGATTTAGAGATAGTTAGAGAATCCAAAGATGGTAGATATGTTTTTGTCACAGGACATATTTTAGATGATGTATTAGAGTCACCAAATATTGGAGTAATTTATGCTCATACTTTATCACATATTAATTCAGAGTCTAAAAATCATGTAGGTAAATTGTTAAAGGAATCTAAAAAAGTATATTCAGTTGAAAATCATTTTACAATAGGTGGTCTTGGTGATTTAATAAGCGACACTTATAAAATATCAGTTGATAGGATTGGTTTAAATAGAAAGTTTTTAACTAACTATGGATCTTATAATCAATTAAGAACGGATGCTGGTATGGATAGAAGTAATATATTAAGGAGATTAAAGTGGATTTAAAATTAGTTGAGTGTATTGACAAAGTAGTTAAATCTTTAAATGCATCATTAAATAGTTTTAAAGGAAAAACTATATTAATTACTGGTGCTAATGGATTAATTGGGGGATTCTTATCAGATTTATTTGTTCACTTAAACGATGAGTATCAGTTTGATTGTACGCTAGTTTTAACAAGTCTAAGTAATCAGCCAAAAAGATTAAGACATCTAATACATAGAAAAGATGTTAAATATTATTCAAGAGATTTAGTGAATGATTCTTGGTTTTTTGAAGAAGTAGACTTTTGTTTTTATTGTGCGGGTTATGCTCAACCAAATAAGTTTTTATCTAATGCCTTTAAAACATATCATTTGAATGTGGAGTCAATGGTTAAAACTTTTCGTAGTGTTTTTCACAACAGGAAAAAAGCTAAGTGCTTATTCATCAGCAGTTCAGAGGTTTATTCTTTAAACGATAATAGTAAACCACATCATGAAGATGATAGTTTAAATATGAATTTATCACATAAAAGAGCTCCTTATATAATAGGAAAGATGACTGGCGAATATAATGTTAACTTACTTAGAGAAGACGGACTAAATGTTAAATCTGCTAGAGTGTCCTTATGTTATGGTCCTGGTCATGTAATGGAAGACTCTCGTGTCATGAGTGAACTTACTTTGAAAGGTATAGAAAAAGAGTCAATTAATTTGTTTGATGATGGCTCTGCTTTTAGAAAATACCAACATATATCAGATTGTTGTATTATGTTAATAAACATTTTATTAGAAGGTAAGCATGATGTATATAATGTAGGTGGTAAAGAAGAAACTACTATATATGATATGGCGAAAATAATAGCAGATAGATTTGGTAAAAGAGTTGTTAAAGGTAAAGTGAACAATGATGTTGCTTTATCAGCACCACAAAAGGTTTCTATATCTTTAGACAGATATGAAAATGAATTTGGTGACTTTGAGTTTACTGCTTTTAAGGATGGAATGAATAACTATTTAAATTGGTATGAAAATGAATACAATAGATTGTCTACTTAAAAAACATAAATCAGATAAAGAAACCTTTCATGGGTATGGTTATCTTTATGAAGAATATTTTAATCCTCTAAAAGATGAGGAGATAACTTTATTTGAAATAGGAGTTCAAGGCGGACACTCTATGAAGGCTTGGGTTGATTATTTTGAGAATGGTAAAATCATTGGTGCTGATATTGACTTCAGTACCGAGGTTAATCGTGGGCTCAAAGGAAACAGAGATAGTATTATGCACCTTTGTCATGAGTTTGATGCTGCTGATAGAGAACAACTTAAACCTTTTGTAAGTGAATACGGTAAGTTTGACATTATCATAGATGATGGTGGTCACAATATGATTGACCAACAGATAAGTTTAGGTTATTTATTTAAGCATTTAAAACCAAATGGAATTTATGTTATAGAAGATTTAGAGATTCAAAATTATAAATTAAATGAAAGAACATTTAATAAATTTAATCTTGATAGATTAGGTCATAAAGTAAAAAAAGAAAATAATACTTTAGATATGATTAGAAATATAATCTCTAATAAAAAAGTAGCATCTGAATATATGACAAAAAAAGAAAAAAAGTATTTGGAAAATAACATAAAATATATTAAATTATATGATAGTAAAAATACCAAAGACCAAATATGTTTTATAACTAAGGTGGGAAAATGAGATATTGTTTTGATATAGATGGTACAATATGTACTACTAATTGTCACTATAAAGATGCTAAACCATACCAAGAAGTTATTGATTGGATAAATAAAAAATACGATGAAGGTCATCATATTACATTATTTACATCAAGAGGAACATCTTCTGGTGAAGATTGGTTTTCTTTTACTTTAGAACAAGTAGAGGGGTGGAAAATAAAGTTTCATAGTTTAAAATTAGGTAAACCAGCATATGATTTGTTCATTGATGATAGAGCTATTAACAATGAAGATTGGTATAAGAAAGAGGGATTGAAAATATGAACATATTATTTTTAGGTGCTGGTGGTCCTGCTGCTGTAGGTGCTATAAAATCTCTTCTTGATTTTGATACTCAAAAAGAACATAAAATCATTTCTGTTGATTGTGATGAATTAGCAGTTGGATTTCATATGAGTGATGGAAGTTATGTAATACCAAAAAATGATAATGATTCTTATCATAATAAACTAAAGGAAATCATAGATAAAGAGAATATTGATTTGATATTACCTACCAGTGATGATATAGAACAAATATCTATGTTGAAAAATATAAATTACAAAAACATAAACCTATTCATGTCAGACTATGATGTTATTGCTACTTGTCATAATAAAATGTTTTTTTATGAAAAATGTAAAGATGACTTTCCTTTACCATATACTATTGATAAACCTTTATTTAAAAAGCCAATTAAAGGAAAAGGTAGTAGAGATGTAGAGTTGATAGAAAATAATGGTCAAGAAATTTATCAAGAATATTTACCTGGTACAGAGTATACGATAGATGTTTTTTCTGATATTAAATCTAATGTTTTATCAGTAGTTCCAAGAATTAGATTACAAACAAAAGCTGGTATATCTACGAAAGGTAGAATAGTTAGAGATAAATACATAGAAGCACAATGTCGTAAGTTAGCTAAGTTTTTAAAACTAAAAGGTCCTTCTTGTATACAAATGAAAGAAGATGAACAAAGAAATCCTAAATTTATTGAAGTTAATCCGAGGTTTGGTGGTGGTACTTATTTTACTACTCTTGCTGGTGTAAATTTTGTGAAGATGATAATTGATTTGATTGAAGGTAACACACCAATATTTGTTTCAGAACCAAAGGAGATAACAATATTAAGACACTTTGAGGAAATAGTATGTTAGACAATCTGTTTTTAGATGCGACCAATGTTGTTTGTTTATCCCCACATCCGGATGATTGTGAATACGCTATTTCTGGTACTATATCAAAATACTCTGATACTACATTTCATGTAATCAATGTTTCTTCTGGTGGTAAATATAGTTATCATGGTAATGAAAGAATAGATGAGGTGAAAAAGTTTTGGTCAAATTATAAAAACGTTCAATTAATATTTTTAGATATTGAGTTTATTCGTGATGTCCATCATGATACTTTTGTATCTAATATAGAAAATTTAATTAACACCAAGTTTTTACCTGATTTAATTTTGACACCACCGTTTGAAGATACTCATCAAGACCATAGAAAAATAAATGAGATAGCAAATTCTCTTACAAGAAGTAAAAGAATAGGATTGATAGAGTACATGACACCAAGCACTAAAATAGGTTGGGTGCCAAATATGTTTGTAAACATAGACTATCAGATAAATTCAAAAAAAGAAAATTTATTTGATACATTTAAAACACAATTACATCTACCTTACTTTACAGATAAGGTGTTTAGCTTATATCATTGTAACTATCAGACCATGAAGCGTGATTTAAATAATGTAGAATTTTTTAAAGTAAAGGCATTGTATCAATGAAAAAGAATGTAGTATTTTGGGTTGGTGTAAAAAACGAAAAATATTCCGAGAAGTATGGTGGTTGGGATTGGATGGATATTACCAGAAAGTCTTGGGAGTATTGGTGTAAAAAACATGATGTTATATTTTTTCCAATGGAGAAACCAATTGAAGAAGACCTAACTAAATTTAGGATAAATTGGCAGAAAGCTATATATTGTTTTGATATATTAGATGATGCTGGTATTGATTATGACCAAATATATTTGGTAGATGGTATGAATATAATAAAATGGGACACACCAAATGTATTTGAATTGACAAATCATAAGTTTACTGCTTGGAGAGATACAGATAATTTAGGATGGACTTATAAAAGTATAGTTGGCTATAATGATTTTTTTGATGGATATGAATTTGATAAGGAAAAATATTTTAGTTCAGGTTTAATTATTTTTAATGAACAACATAAGGAAGTGTTTCAATCCTTTAAAAAGTTATATCATGATAATGTTGATAAGTTTGTTGAACTACAAGATAAGACTGTTAGGAAAGGAACTGAGCAGACACCTTTAAATTATTGGTTACAGATTCATGATGTAGAAATGAATTTAGATTTACCTTTTAGTTATAAGTTATGTCATATACACAGAAAAGATATGTTTCATCATAACTGGCAATTACAAGAGGATAGGACACCTTTCTTTATTAAGTATGGTCATGTTTGGGGATTTAGTGGTTTGTCAAAAGACCAACGAACAAGTATAATTAGTCAAGCTTGGGATATGGTTAAACATCACTATGATGAAAATCATTTCTTAAATAAGTTGATTCACAAAGACGAATGGTGTAAGACTACATCAAGAAAATTTAAAGAAGATATACTTAGAATTTTTAAAGATAATAAAACACAAGATTGTATAGAGATAGGATCATGTAGAGGTGATACAACAAGAGTTCTTGCTGAGTGTTTCAGAAAGGTATATTCGTTTGAACAATCATCTGAAAATGTAGAACATATAAAAGAAAAGTGCTCTGATGTAGACAATGTAGAGATAAGTCAAGCTGATGTATATGATTCAAACTTTGAAATACCAGATGTTAGTGTAGCATTTATTGATGCTGGTCACTCAACCGAATTAGTAAAAAGAGATATCAGTAGATTTCTAAATAAAAATCCAAAGATGGTTTTAGTATTTGATGATTATGGTCAAGAGGATGAATCTATAAAGAAAGCCATTCAAGAAAGTAATGTGAAAATAGGTAGGTATATTGGAGAACCAAATGGTTTTAAATTCAATAGACTAAATGGTGATGAGGTAACAATGGTAGGTAGAGAAGGGGTTATTTGTAATTTATGAAAAATGTAGTTTTTATAGTAGATATAACATTAAAGGGTTCACAAAGAGATGTTGGTAGGTGGGCTGAAACGAGAAGTGATCCGTATGTGTTTTGTACTAAAGCTTGGAAGAAGTGGTGTGATAAGAACGATTGTGAATTATTTGTGTTGAATGAAGAAGTCTTACCACATAGTGAAATGCCAGTATCTTGGCAAAGATATTATGTATTTGATTTGTTAGAGGCAAATGGTATAGATTACGACCAAGTTATGTATGTGGATGCTGATACCATTCCACATCCTGATTGTCCTAATGTATTTGAGATGAGTGATAGAAAATTCTGTTTTGTACATAACGAGGGTAGTTACGATTGGATTTTAAGAAGTATTGAAAATTATAGTAAATACTTTTTTGATGGTTACATGATACCTTGGACAGATTATTTTGATTCTGGTATGTTAATATTCAATAAAGAACACAAACAATTTTTTCAAGAGATACTAAACTTCTTTCATAGTAACAGAGAAAATTTATTACAAGTAGAGAGTAAATGGCATGCTGGTACAGACCAAACTCCTGTTAACTTTTTGACACATACATTAAACATTGATTACAAAAGATTACCTTATGAATACAATATGTGTGATATGTTTAGAAAAGAGCTGTTAGATGAAGAGTTAACCTTTACAAATTGGGGTTGGATATATCAGTACAATAGTATTCCTAATAATAAAGATGATAAGTTAACATTTCATTGGATGGAAAAAACTTATAATCATTTGTGGAGGGGGAAGTAGTGGCTCAAGGAATAACGATAAATGATAATTGTGTAAACTTAATAAAAAGAATTTTACCTGATGGTGGTACTATATTAGAATTTGGTAGTGGAGAAGGGACAACTTGGTTATCGGATGCTGGTTACAAAATGTATTCAGTTGAGAATCAATCAGAGTGGATGGATAAATATCCTAACCATACTACCTACATAAATTGTAATATAAAATATTATGATTCAAATTACCCAGCACCAGAAAATATATTTGAGCAAACAGGATGGTATGATCCTGATGATTTGTTTCCTAACTTACCGAAGGAGTATGATTTGATTTTGGTAGACGGACCAGGTGGAAGATGGGGTAGAGGTGGTTTTTACAAACATATAGATAAATTTAATACCGATGTGCCTATGATTTTTGATGATATACATAGAACACAAGATTCTGATGTTATGGAATATGTTTCAGAGCATGTTGGTAGAGCTTATGAAACTATAGATTTATATACTGGAGTTATATATGGGAGTTAAATTAGATAAAACATATGTAATTGGCACCCATGTTATGTGGTTTGAAATAGAAATGTATTCTGATTTTATAGATGGTATGGTAAATCTTTTAGAGGCAGTAGAAAATAAAGAAAATGTTACTATTGATTTATGTTTTAATATGTTACAACATTTTGAAAAAGTTGACGAAGATAAAATAAAGAAACATGAATTGTACATAAAATTTAAAAAAGGTGTTGCTACATTAGAACAAATGGGATTTTGGGTTAACTATGAGGTGAAAGATAAAGAAGATGAGTTTTATTTTCATACTGATTATAGAAGAGATTTAAACTACAACTATTGTAAGAAAGTAGATTATGTAATGTGGGGTGAAACAGATAGTTTCTTTCCTAAAGAAGCATTTCAAGTAATAGAAAGGTTAGCAGAATACACAGATGAACAAGATATACATAAGTATCTATTAAGTTTTTCAGATAGAAAAATGTGGGACAACAGTTGGGATGCTTTGGTTCATGTAGATTATCGTGATATAGAATTTATTGATGATGATGAGGGACATTTAAATCCCAATCAAGCTAAGTCACAATTATCAATAGGAGAGATGAATAACATAAATGCTAGAACTAAAGAGTTTCAGTTTGGTCATATACAACACCCAAAGATAAGTGGAGCTTGTCTTGTCTTGTCAGCTGATTTAATAAAGAGTGGAGTTAATATACCATCATGTATGTTATATAATGATGATGAGGGGCTTTCAATAATGTCTCAAAAACTATTGGGACAAAACTATTTACAATTTGTATGTGAAAATATATTACATATTCATGCTAGGAGACATCCACAAAAGAGACTTTATGTTAAGAATGAGAATAATCCCCATTCTTTTTTAGGAGATAAGAACGATAATTTTCAACAATTTTTGAAGATGTCAAAAGAAAATATAAATAAATTAATAACTGGTCAAGGTAAATTCAAAGAATACCAAGATTTAAAAAACGTATTGGAGAATAAATAATGAAGAAAAGAGCATTAATTACAGGTATAAATGGACAAGATGGTGGATATCTTGCTGAGTTTTTATTAGATAAGGGCTATGAAGTTTATGGAATGGAGAGACGCTCCTCTACACCATTACGAGTAAATTGTCAACACCTAGAGGATAAAATTACATTTATAAAGGGAGATTTAACAGACCAAAATTCTTTGACTAGATGTGTTAGAGAATCAGATCCAGATGAAGTTTACAACCTTGCTGCTCAATCTTTCGTTGGAGAAAGTTGGAATACACCAGAACAGACAGGTGATGTTACAGGTATTGGTGCTTTAAGATTGTTAGAGTCAATTAGAGAGTATGGAAAAGATATTAAATTTTATCAAGCATCAACATCTGAGATGTTTGGAAAGATGGAAAAGTTTGCTAATGAAGATACTAAGTTTCATCCTCGTTCACCTTATGGGGTTGCAAAACTTTATGGTCATTGGATTACAAAAAACTACAGAGAGTCTTACGATATGTTTAATTGTTGTGGTATATTATTTAATCATGAATCAGAAAGACGAGGTATTGAATTTGTTACGAGAAAGATAACCGATGCTGTTGCTAGGATTCATTTAGGACTACAAGATAATGTGATGTTAGGTAACTTAGATATAAAAAGAGATTGGGGTTATGCTCCTGATTATGTTCAGGCTATGTGGTTGATGTTACAACAAGATGAGCCAGATGATTTTGTAATAGCAACAGGCATAATCAACACTTTAGGTGATTTTTTACAAGCTGCTTTCAAAGAAATAGGAGTTGAGAATTGGAAAGATTATGTTGGTAAAGATGAAAGATATTATAGACCTGCTGATGTGTATCATTTGGCTGGTGATTCTAGTAAAGCTCAAGATAAATTAGGTTGGAAAATACAAACATCATTTGAAGAAATGGTTTCTAAAATGGTAAAAAATGATATAAAAAAATATCATGAAAAGAGTGTGTATTATTAATGATTAAGATAAAAATATTTAATCCTTTAGCTGGTAAGAATAGAATATCTTTTCAAGGTTTTGTAGCCATGAAAGATATGTTAAGAGACTACAGCATTGAACTAACGGAATCAGATGATTTTGATTATGCTTTTTTAGGTGCTGATGATATACTTAATAAGTCAATCGGGCTCCAAGAAAGTATAGAATATGGATTAGCAAATATAGATAAATATGCTCGTGGTGGAGATTGTTTTATATTTGATGGTTCAGATTCAACTTCTTTGATGGGTTCTTATGAAGTCTTAGAACAGAGTGATGCTAAGTTTCTATTTAAAAATCAGATATTAAAAAATCGTGAAGATTATAAAGAAAAAACATCATTTAATAAATGGTTTTTTGGAAATGGTTCTGATTTAGATTTGGGATATGATATACCAAAAGAAAATTGGGATAGGATAAAATTATCAGGTTGGAACTTGGGTTATATGGCACCTCAAGGATTTAGACCACAGGTTCAAACATGGCATCCACCTAATCCAAATAAAACAATAGATTTATCTGCTATCTATTCTGGTAATCATCCACCAAGTAGTGATCATCATGCTGAGAATGGCTCTTATTATGAAAAACATAGGTTGGGTGCTTGGGAAGTTATAGGAGATAATCCTGGATATACATTTCGTAAAGACAAGCTTCCGTACCAAGAATATATTCAATCTTTATATCAATCCAAGATGGCTCTTTCGCCATTTGGTCAAGGAGAAGTTTGTTATCGTGATTTTGAAATACCAGAATTTGGTGTTGTTATGATTAAACCTACAATGGAAAGAGTCAGTACTCATCCCAATCCTTATATAGAAAATGAAACTTATATACCAGTTGATTTAGATTGGAAAAATTTAAATGAAATTGTAATAAAAATGCTTGATAATCCCGATAAGTTATCGTATATTATAGACAATAACAGGAAGGTTTATGATGAATTATATTCAGCTGATAAATTTTGTATGTATTGGTATAAGTTTTTTTCTAATATGAGTGGTGTAGAGAATGCATAAAATAACATCAGTAATCCCAACTTATAATAACTTACCGTTTTTAAAACTAACTGTTACATCGGTTAGGCAAAATTGTTATTATAATGATATGCCTATCTTTATCTTTGCTGAAAATTGTACAGATGGAACAAACGAATGGTTAGCAGAAAATGCGGATAAACTTAAATTGGATTATCATATAGAAAATGATGGGGATAGAGAAAATCAACGAGGTATCGGTGGTGGTATTGACCTATGTGTTAGTCAAGTTAAGACCGAGTTTGTAAATATATTACATTCGGATTTTTGGTTAGGTCCAAATCAAGATATTGAATTATTAAAACTGTATGATGATATTAAACCAGGTGAGAGACTAATTGCTTCTTCATTCAGAGTTCAACCAAACATATTTCCAAACGATCCTCCATATAGACCTGGTACTATTTTTGTTGACTTTGATGAGTTTGGTGTTCATGACACAGATTTTGATGGCGACCATTTTGATAATTGGTCTAACGAATTTACAAAAGATAATGATATCCAAATTAGAAAAGCTGGTGGTGCTGGATATTTTTGTAGAGTAGAAGACCATATAAACATAGGTGGTAATGATCCAATATTTCAACCGATGTATTGGGAAGATAAAGACCTTTTCATGAGAATGCAAATGGAAGATTATAAGTTTGCAATGACAAGTAAATCTCTTATCTGGCATTTTACTTCAAGGACATCAAGGTTTCCAAATGGAACTAAAGAGTTAGATAACAATAAAAGACCAGCGCATATTGTAAGATGGGAACAAAGAGCTATGCAAAGATTTATAGAGAAATGGGGAAGATTACCAGAAGAAGATGAAGATACATTTGTAGTGCCAATAAGAGGAACTAATAATCTAAATAAAATAGAGTGGCCATTTTGAATAAAACATTAATAATAGGTAGTGGTGGATATATAGGTTCACGACTTTCAAAAGAAATACAAGCCGATGGAGTTGACATTAATTGGTTTAAAAAAGGCAGTAAAGATATTGACTTTAAGGACTTGACAAGAGATTACTATTCTCAGTATAATAATATTATTTTACTTGCTGGACATTCGAGTGTTAAGATGTCTGAGGGTAATCTAAATAGTTGTTTCAACAATAACGTTAGAAACTTTATTGATTTATTAGAGAAGTTAGACAAACAGAAATTAATATATGCTAGCTCATCAAGTGTCTATGGTTCAGTTGGTGGTAAAACAGTAAATGAAAAATACTTTGGGTTTGAACCATACAATCAATATGACATATCAAAACATACAGCAGATTTGTATGCTCAAAAATCTGATGTTGAGTATTATGCTCTTAGATTTGGAACTGTAAATGGATACTCACCATTTTTAAGAAGCGATGTAATGATAAATGCCATGGTTAATAGTGCTTTGGTAGATGGTCATATCAAACTTTATATTAAAGATACTATGAGGCCTATATTAGGTATAAACGATTTATGTAGAGCTGTTGATGCTATAATAGAATGTGATGAAGATAAAAGAGGTTTATACAATCTAGCATCATTTAACAAAACTGCTGAACAAATTGCTTACGAGGTTGCGAATGTAATGGGTGTCGAGGTTCTAGAGTTTGAGGCAGATCCTACACAAATCAAAAATACTAAAAATCAGACTAAAGCTTATAACTTTTCAATATCTACATTAAAGTTTAGAAAAGAATTTGGGTTCAAATTTAAAGATACCGTAGAAGGATTGGCTAATGAATTAAAAGATAGATGGGATGATATGGAAAAAACAAACAGAAGCGAGGCCGTAAGTTATGAGTGATTATAAAAATTTAGATGTATGTCTATGTTGTGATTCAGAGAACATAGAAATATTATTTAATTTGAATGAACAACCTTTGGCTAATTCATACCATAAAGAAGATGAGGTTCTGAAATCATATCCACTAGCAGTAAATTTATGTAATGAATGTTATCATATTCAGTTAACACATGCTGTTAATCCTGATTTGTTATTTAAAGATTATCTTTATGTTAGTGGAACTACACAAACTTTAAAAGATAACATGGAATGGTTTGTTGAGTATGTACAGAAAGATACTTCCTATACAAAAGGTAATAGTGTATTGGATATCGCTTGTAATGATGGGACACAATTAGATTATTTTAAAGAAGCTGGTTTTGATACATATGGTATAGATCCTGCTGAGAATTTATATAAGTTAAGTTCGGAAAACCACAATGTTACCTGTGATTATTTCAATTCAGACACTATTAGTGACAAAGTTTTTGATGTGATTGTAGCACAAAATGTTTTTGCTCACAATAGTAATCCAAAAGAGTTTTTAGATAGTTGTGAAAAAATAATGCATGATGAATCTGTGCTGTACATACAAACATCACAAGCAGAAATGGTAATGAATAATCAATTTGATACAATTTATCACGAACATGTATCGTTTTTTAATGTAAACTCTATGAATCAATTGGTAAAGAGAACAAATCTAAACTTAGTAGATGTAACTAAGACACCAGTTCATGGAACAAGTTATTTATTTAAAATAACTAAAAACAAAATTTCAGAATTAGGACTTCTAAATCATTTAGAGGAAGAGAAGGCACAAGGATTATACAATAAAGAAACATATGAATTGTATAAAAAGAATGTGATAAACATAGTTTATAATTTTAGAGATTTTATTGATAAATTTAAAATAGATGGATTTGAATTAGTTGGTTACGGAGCAGCTGCTAAAGGTATGACTTTCTTAAATCTTGCTGATGTTAAATTAGATTGTATTATAGATGATAATGAATTAAAGCAAAATCTATATACACCTGGCACAAACATAGTAATAAAACCAAATGGTTTTTTAAAACAATATAAAGAAGATGATAAGATATTATTTATACCTTTAGCTTGGAATTTTTATGATGAAATAAGAGAGAGAATATTGAAAACAAGAGATAATAAAAACGATATGTTTTTAAAATATTTTCCAAAGGTTAGAACGGAGACGAGATGAGTTACATAACAAACATTGATACATTATCAGCATTATTAGATAGATTAATATCAGAAAACATAAAATTACACTTCTTTAAAAAAGATGGTATTCTTGAAAACATAGAACATCAAGAGAAAGTTATATCTGAGATAAAAGAAAGATTATTTGTATTATTTGATGATGTCTATCGTGATGGTGAATATGATTATATATCAGAAAAAAGAACTTACAAGCCAGAAGATATAGTTGAAACACTTGAAGAGTTAATTCATAATGATATTACAACTGGTGAGGGTGATAGGGCTAATCTAAAAGAAGCCACATCAGACAATCCATCATTAGAACATTTTACGAGGAATCATAAGTTGATTAGAAAAGCTAATGAAAATAGAGCTGTTGCTAAGAATAAGTTAGATGAACAATTTAAAGGTTACATAGATGAGCAAAAAGACAATAAAAGTTAATTGTGAATTTGCTTCCGAATTAATATGTGTTATACCTTATGCTAATTGGTTACATGAAAACAATCAATTAGATGGTGTTATCACGAGTAGGGGTATGAAACCATTTTATTATTTCTGTGATAATGTGGAAGAGAGATTTAATTACAGAACATTTGATATAAATCAAAACGGACTAAATGATGTTCCAAATAATTGGGTTCACCATAATGCTGAGGCTGTATTTGGTAAGACCTATGATAAGATGACAGAAGATGAGCAGACAGAAGCAAATGGGGTATTAGATTATTCACAATTTATCCCACCACCATACAGAAAAGAATTTAAGTCTAATTCGTTTGACAATATAAAACCTTATGTGGTTATAAATAATAATTACAATATTGAGTTTGGAAATGATATAAAAGATTCAAGAAGATATTTTGATTTACAAACTTTGAGTGCTATGTTTTACTATTTTTATGAAAATGATTATAATGTTATATATAAAAGACCAAACAACACAGAGTTTACACTAGACCAAAATGAGATGGCTACATTACATGGTGGATATGAGTTAAAACAACGTACTGATGCTGGTATAATTAGTGATTATGAATTATGTGATTATTATGATAATGTGTTTAACATGAATGAACTTTTCATGGAACATAATAACTACAATGAATTTCAGTTAAAATGTTTTTCTAATGCTGAAGGGTTCATAACAACCAATGGTGGTGGTGGAATTTTAACTTGCTATTTTGATAAAAAAGTGTTATTTTATGTACCACATGGAAAAGAATTAAGAGATGGTTATTTGACGAAAGAAAACTCTTATGTCAATAAATTGTCCGATTCTAAAGTTCATGTTGTTTTAGATGATGGCGATACAAATGATTATACAAAAATATTAAATAAAATGAAGGATATTTTTTAATGAAGATAAAACAAAAAATAGGAATAGTTGGTAACGGATTCGTGGGTAGTGCTGTAAGATATGGGTTTTCACCTAATGTGGGATGTGATGCGGAAGTTAAAGTTTATGATAAAAATCCAAATAAATCAACCGACACTCTTTCTGATGTTATAAAAAGTGATATAATTTTCTTATCAGTTCCAACGCCTTCTAATTTAGATGGTTCTATGAATATAGATATAGTAGATAGAGCATTAACTGATATAGATGAACATGGTACAAATGCTGTTATTTTACTTAGGTCTACTGTAGTACCAGGTACAACTAAGAAACTACAAGATAAGTATCCTAATCTTAGATTAGTTTTTAATCCAGAGTTTTTAACAGAGAGGTCTGCTAACTTTGATTTCATAAATCAAGATAGAGTAATTTTAGGTGGAGATATAAATGATGTTGAGGTCGCTGAGAATTTATTTAAAAGTAGATTTGGTTCTACTCTTTCAATATTAAAAACAAATTATGAAACAGCAGAATTAATTAAGTATATGACTAATACATTTTTTGCTACAAAGATTTCATTTTTAAATGATATGAAATTAATTGCTGATAAAAGTGGAGTTATTTGGAAAGATGCTATTGATGGTTTTATTCGTGATGGTAGAGTTGGACATTCTCATTTAGATGTTCCAGGACATGATGGTAAGTATGGGTTTGGTGGTAGTTGTTTTCCTAAAGACATACAAGCATTAATTAACTTTGGTAAGGAATTAGGAATTGAGATGTCTGTATTAAAAGGTGCTTGGAAAACTAATCTAAAAGTTAGACCAGAAAAGGATTGGGAAAATTTAAAGGGGAGGGCGATAGTAGATGAAAACAATTAGTTTTATACAACCAAGCAGAAACAACCTAAAGTACCTTAAGTGGTCTTACAATAGTATCAGAAAGAATCTTGGATACCGACACGAGATATGCTGGGCTGATGATTTCTCAGATGATGGTACTTGGTTTTGGATGCAAGATATTGCTAAAAAAGATAAGAATGTTAAGATACATCGTAATGAAGGTCCTACAAGATTGGGACATACGATACTTTATGATACATTAGTAGATATGGCTACAAACGATATAGTGATGATATATCATGCCGATATGTATGCTTGTCCTAATATGGATGTGGAAGTTCTAAAACACTTGGAGAGAGGCAAGGTGGTATCTGCTACAAGAATAGAACCACCACTACATCCAGATGGACCCGAAAAGATATTAGTAGATTTTGGTATAGAACCTGAAGAGTTCAAAGAACAAGAGTTATTAAATTTTGTAAATGCGGGTGCTGGAGCACAGACTTGGGAAGGAATACCAGAGGATAAAACTACTGAGGGTATCTTTGCTCCTTGGGCAATATACAAAGATGATTTTACTAGTATAGGTGGACATGACCCGTTGTATGCTCCACAATCCAAAGAAGACTCTGATATATTCAATCGGTTTGTATTGGCTGGTTATGAGACAATACAGACTTGGAGTGGTTATGTTTATCATATGACTTGTAGAGGTAGTAGATTTAAGGATGGTGCTATGAGGAATCCTGCTGGTCAAGTCTTTATGAAGGGTAGAGAGAGTTCAGAGTGGTTAGCTCAGAATCTTAGGTCAACTCGTAACTTTATTCGTAAGTGGGGACACTTTGTTAAACACGATTCTTTATTACATCCAATAGTACCGCCAAAGTATGACGTAGGTTTTGTAGCAAAGAATTGTGATATGAATATGTTAAGAGAATTAGAACCTTGGTGTTCAACACTTTATACAGATTGTGAATATAAAGATTATATTAAAGAAGAACAACCTAATACAAAGTTTGATTTATTTGATAGAATCAAACCATTTGAAAACGAAAAGAACAACGGAATCATTATTGAATTTGATTGTAAACAATTAAATGCTGATAACTTTCAAATATTAGTGAATTTATCAGAAATACTTCAAGAGAGTGGTGAAGTAGGTACTATGGAACTTGAGATATTCAAATTCGAGATAAAATCTCTAAAAACTTATGAAAAAGAATTAATTTTG
>Ga0208669_1000190_pt1 | contig 25968 bp, 30 predicted proteins | sample 21_taG_FD_184095 | JGI IMG/M metagenome (GOLD analysis project Ga0208669, IMG submission 184095) | Marine viral communities from the Subarctic Pacific Ocean - 21_ETSP_OMZ_AT15319 metaG (SPAdes) (version 2) | ecosystem: Environmental > Aquatic > Marine > Oceanic | place: Pacific Ocean | collected...
ATTGTATCTCACCGAGACTATCCTGATACGTTATTGGTTCGTGCTCGCAAACCTGAGCACATACAGGACAACTTCCCTGAGGTTGAAGTGTATGTTGATGCGGGTGCCGACTACCCTTACAGGGCTAATGTATTGAGGACAGATACCGCTGATATTATTGCGGGTATACTTGTTGATATTCAGTATGACAATTTCAAAAACAATGTCGAAGACTATGACCTAGCAGATTATCTAGGTAATGTATGGCATGTAATGTATGGGTATGGAATACCACACCGCCCTAATACATCGAGCGAAGAGTGGTTAAACGAAACAGGAGGAATATGAATGAATTATAGCAAATGGAGAGACGCAGAAACATGGGAGCAATTAGGATTGATGGGCGACAGTTTATCTTTTACTGATGAAGAAATTATAACAAAACAAGGTTTAGGTTATACCAAACACTTAGCGGGTAGATGCTGCCCAATGGATGTAGCAGTAATCTATTCGTTACTAGATGCTGGCGAAGGTGTGGATATCACTGCTAAAGAATTACTTAACCCTTATACAAGATTGGCTTCATTCTTTGAAGAAGGTAAGATTGCTGATGGGTGGCATATCGAGAAGGATGGTGAAGATACAACGAAAACCCGTACATGGGTTTACTCAGATAACTTACGAGTGCTGTATCAAAATGAAAGAATATCAGATTGGTATACCGATAGAAACCACTTAGACTATTGGTTTTGTCAAAGAGAATTCGCAGCGTGTCAGAGTCACCCTAAATTACCTAAGTTAGTTCCTTACAACAAAGAAAACCTAAGAGTTTTCTTAGGTGCGTCCGATGATAAGACTACTATCAGAATGATAAACAAATCCCTCAACCGATTATTGACATCTGGTAAAGTTAAGCGAACCTCCCACGGAAGAGGTAGAACCTTCCAATGGATAGCATGGGGTTGGTTAGATGAAGTCAGGAAAAAGATACTTACTACAAGTGCTAAACAAAGAAAACTCGGTGATGTAGTTAATGGATGGGTATACACTAAAGGGCATGTTACACAATCTTACGGTATGGAAATACATAATCATGAATGGGAGCCTGAAACACCAGCCACATATTACAAGGTGAATATACTCACTCCTGAATTAAGAAGTAGATACGTCTATGACTCTTCTATAGAATGGAATTATGTATGGGAGAAACAATGGGATTCAGTCACACTTCCGTATTACTTCTTGGATGAATACTCTGCTCAAGTATACGTAAGTAAGTTACAAGAGTTAAACTTTGCACCTACTAATACATCACCTATTCATCGCTTGATGGACAGTGACTTCAATGTTGAAGCGACTGGTGTAGAATATCAAATAGAGAGCGTAGTGCAACGACTCATCATCGAAGGCAACGTAGATGTAGAAGATATCCAAAGTCCTAAGGAATTACTTTCAGACTTACTTTCATGTAACACTGATAGGTACCGTGAAATAAAACGTATGTTGTACAGTAAGGTTGACCAACTTACACTCTTGGAGGTGAAAGAATGAATATATTCGTATTAGACTTAGACCCAGTAGCAGCCGCACGTATGCACTGCGACAAGCATGTGCCAAAAATGTGCGTTGAAGCAGCACAGATGATGGCATCAGCCCTGCGTAGACATGATGCACCATCAGAAAGAATGCCACTAACCAAAGCAGGTACACCTTACAAGGGGGGCTACAAGCATCATCCTTGTACAGTATGGGCGGGCGACTCAAGAATGAACTTCATGTGGCTTGCTACTCACGCCTTGGCTTTGTGTAAAGAATACGAACAGCGCTTTACAGAAGGTAAAACAATGAATGTAGAACACGCATGTAAAGCACCAATCTTACACATGATAGATTGGATTGAGTATATTCCCGAAGGTGATTATACACCATTCGCTCAGGCTATGCCTGACGAATATCGTGATGATAATGCGGTCAAGGCATACCAAGCCTACTACCATTCCAAGCAGTTCGCCAAGTGGGAGAAGGGAACACCTGCTCCTGACTGGTGGCGAGGCGTGGAGGTGACGGCATGAGTAAGTTAATAGGATTAAAGGGAATGAAAAGTGGCTATGAACAATCATTGAAGGAAATGAAGAAAGCACTTGACGAATTACAATTTAGATACGATGTAATTCAAGAGCATTTAGAAAATGTCGAAGAAGCAATAGCACATGAAGAGGTGACGGCGTGAGGGAAATTATTGAATATAGAATCCACTATGGGGAGGATGGTGATTCACACGACATACTCATTTACGAAGGGAAGGATTGGCGTAAGTGGAAACAACACATTGGAGAAGAAGGAGTTCAATGGATTGAAAGAGTCGTTGATGAGTGGTGCGATGCTGATGGTGGTGTTATTGGTAGCGAATACGAAATACTGTGGGAGGTGACGGCATGAGTAAAGAAACACCTTGTCCTGTATGCGGTTGGTGGAATGAAAGAAATGACGCTTGTATCTATCATCCCGATGGCGTGGAGGTGACGGCGTGACAATAGTAACGGGTGAAGAAATAAGATTCAGTCATTTCAAGATAGAGTTTCGTGTACACTTTGGAGAGCATGATGAGTTAGACTCTCGTGACATTCAGTTTTATGAAGGTAAAGAATGGCGAGAGGTTCACAAGATTGTAGCGGAGTGTGAGGCTGGAAGGGCTGACCAATACGATGATGATGAATTCAGAATAATTTGGATTGAAAGATGTTCAAGGGCGACTGACCAATTCGGAGAATACATGGGGTGGGACGAATACTCAACCCTGTGGGAATGTGAGGAGGTGACGGCGTGACTGATGAAAGTTATAAGCGAATCATAGAGAGGGTGATTTACACGGTAGGTATCACCTTAGGTATTTCTTTTATATTATTCTGGATTGGTTGACATGCTTAAATGTAGTATATGTAATAGAATTGTTTTACCAACTGAGACTCTTATTGATGGTGATTTCTGTATTGAATGCTGGGGTGATGCAGATGACTAACGGTGGAAATACCGTTAGAAGCGTTATCATGGAAAAGATGCTTGAAGTGATACCACACCTTGAGAAGGAGTTTTCGGCAAGGCAGATGCGTGACGTTCTTGTATCACACAAAGTGAGAAGCGTAGGAGGTATTGCTAGTGTAGCATTCATCCTTAAGATTCACCCTTCCTTCGATATTAAAGCAGGCTCAGGAAATCATAAGAGTAACTTATACTATTATACAGGTGATGTAGATGAGTGATTATTTAACAGTGAAAGATAATTTAGATATTGAAAACTTCTCTCTAGTGATTGATGGCGAGGAGTTACTCGTAACATGCGAAGTATCAATGGAAGGTAAAGAATGTTTATTCGGTTGTAATAAAAATAACAATGATAATAAACTCTACATGTTAGACAACGGGCAATACCTTTACAAGGGGTTGTGTTGTGGCGTGTTTACTCTATTAGAGGTAAATGGTGAGGACAATGGATTGGCAACCAGATGAAGAAATGTTGGCATGGGGTAGAGAGAACTTTCTCGCTATCCCTGTAGAAGGTATATGGAGTCCTGAAGATGCAGGGGTTACATACAAGAAAGTGAGTGAACATAGTTTTGCATTGATGATGATGTATAATCATCCTGATTCGCAACAACATCATGAAAGATTAAAGGTCTTGATGGGCGAGTGCGGTTACGAAGTTTTGGAAGGTGACGGAGAGATGGTCACCCCTCCTCTTAACCCTCAGTCACACATTGAACAAGAGTTCATGATGAAGCAAGAGAGAGCACGCAACTGGCTTTGTCCTGATTGTGATTATCCTCTGGCTAACTGTGACCTTGAAACTCGTGTCGATGAATACGTAGAGAATGTTGAAGCCGAACTAAGTAATGGTGAACAGTTCGATATAGAACTATGGCGTTGCACGATTAAGTGTAGCGGATGTGATACTGATATCAACATGGACCCTAGTGACTATCATCTATTGGCTGGCGATTCTTCGTTCATGAGATGTGAAATTAATAATAAAACTTACATTGGTTTGGATAGAAAACAACTGAAAGAACTTGCCGATGCAGGTGTGTTAGAAGGACAAGTCCTTGGCGGTAAAGTCGATGGTCACAAAGTCCCTCCGTGGATGTGGGGTATGTATTGTCTAGTATTAGACAAATCACCTATTAGCATTAGAGGGGAAGAAGAGTGAAGAACTTTGAAAGGCGTCTTTGGGAAGACGACTCTAAAGTTCAAAAGTGGTCATCGGGTAAAGGGAAGTTACGTCTTGCGTGGATTGGATGGCGTAAAAGAAACTGGATAGACCTCAGAATCCTTAGAAGGGAAGATGAAGATTATGTTCATACAAGAGAGGGAGTGAGAGTTACTCCTGACCAATTAAGAGAATTACTACCAATTTTAAAAGAACTCCTTGACACTATAGATAATGTCGAGGAAGAAGAAGAAAGGAATAAATGATGCTGTTACAACGTGCTACGGTATTAATTTCTAAAATGCCTAATCTAAAACCAGACGAACTCACAAGAGATGAAGCACACGAACTGTGGGCTTTCCTCAATTCAGATAAGAAACTTTCAATTTCTAAATTAAGACTGAAAGTAAATCTAGCCGCTGAGTGTGGAGTATTCGTTGAGCAATTAGATGCTGTAGCGAATGGTGCTACGTTGGCTCAGGTGCTTACTATGGAGTCTTCAGATAGTAAGGGAAAGAAAGTAGAAATATCTTCAATTGTTAATCTTTTAACTACTGTTGATGAGAACTCAAAGGATTGGGTCATACCGTTATGTCACTCTTTAAACATAAACGAAGCCGAGTTAGTTTGGCGTTGGGCACTTAAAGAAAGGTGGCGTTCTATTCGTAATAGGATGGCTAGATGGTGTAAACATAATTCTGGTTTAGATGAAGAAGACATAGATGTTACCACATTAATAGATATAATTTACAATGAAAGTAAAATAGAAATAACTTCTGATTCGTTAAAAGACTTCAATCGACTTAAGGTATGGAAGTCATCCTCACCTCCTCAAGAGTTCTGGTTTGTGGGTCTATGCGATACACTAGTTCACTTGAGTAGTGGGATAGCGAGAGAGCGTAATGGGAAACTTCATGGTAAGTTCACCCCGTTACTTGACGAGATAGATTCATGCTGGTCATGGTGTAACAACAAACTAACTGAGGTAGAGGATAGGTATCATAACATAGAACAAGATATATCATTCTCAAAGTATCAAAAGCCGTTACCTATATCTTGGGGTGAAGTTAATACTGTTCTCACTGAATACCCTAAGGGAGGTTTTCTCATACTTCATGATGGTGAGTATTATCTCTATACAAACGGGACTACTCGATTCATAGTCCAAGCATTATCTCATCGAAATATAAAATCCATCGGTCATCAAATTACTTTCGGTGTTAAAGATATAATAGATTCTATAGAAGTAGGCACGATTGAACTACCTATCTTACCGTTTGAACTTGAGTATGCACTCAAGAAAAGAACGGTAAACGTATACGATACTCATTCTACTACCGAACTAAATGATTTAATTTTAGTGATAAAGTATTCTTGGTTACCTGAAAAGGGTTGGACATGGGTTTACGAGAAGGTAGACGAGGACTTAGGTATTGGTGACGTTGACCAATATACTGACTACATATTGACTACGGGTGAGGCATTTGAGTGACACGTTAAAAAACATAGGTCTGGGTATTATACTATCCTCCGCTCGCTTCTCTGTATCAGTGCCTAGAGTTCACTGGGGATTTGGTTTCACTGTAAATCTATACATACACTTCCCGCATAAAAATCCTAAGCAAGTGCTCTGTATGAAAATGTGGGCTGATGAAAAAGATTTACAATTAAAGAACAGGCTCAAGGGAAAGGAAGCGTGTAAAGATTGGTTGGGTGAACTGGAGCCATTTCTTGATATCCTAACTGACAAACGTGGTTATGACAAAATGAAATGGATGTTAGAGAATCCTATGCCACGTTGCACACCTAATACTCCTACCAACGTATTCTACGATTGGGTTGAAAAATGGGATGACTTTAATGAATCCTATATAAACCAACAAAGAGAAAGGGAATGATGAAGATGAACTGGAGTGAACGTATTCGACCTACCACTGTGTCGGAAATTGCGGGTAACAAAAGTTTCGTTAGTGATTTTGAATCATGGATTGAAACAGATAATTACCCAGCCGCACTTTTATTAGTTGGCCCACCGGGGACAGGTAAGACAAGTGCTGGTAATGCAATAGTTCACACCATGCTTGGTGAATGGAACAACGAAATGAATGTGCTTTGGACAAATGCTAGTGATGATAGGGGTATCTCTTACTTGCGGGAAAATATCAAGACCTTTGCACGACTATCTGGTATTGGTGTTTCTCGTAAAATCATCTTTTTAGATGAAGCCGATGGTCTGACAAGTAGTTCCCAAGATGCTCTTAGGGGTATCATGGAGAAGTATGCCAAGCGTGTTCTCTTTATCCTCACTGCTAATCACTTAGGTAAGATTTCCTCTGCTATACAAAGCAGGTGCAAAGTTTACCAGTTTCAAAGACTTAGTTCAACAGATGGTGCGGAACACTTGATGAGATTAACTGAATCATGTGGCGCACCTATAGAGTGGGAACCTTTCTATGGTGACGTAGTTGATTACGTTAATGGCGACTTACGTGCTGCTATAAACTACTTAGAGGCGTTACCCAAGAAACCTGATGCACTCTTATCACTAAGTCAACAAGAAGAAGTATCGGATGAGGATTTTTGGGATTCCCTTAGTAAGGGTAAGTTCTCTTACCTCTGCGATGCACTCATAGAAATAGCAACTGAGAAGTCGCTTGTAATAATGATGAACACATTCCACCGTTTTGTGAAGAAGCACATAGACACATCTCCTGATGTGGTGTTTGCGTCTTTCCTCGTATGGGGCGAGATGTATGAACACGTTTACGAATGGAGAGGTAGTGACGAAATGTTTGTTCATGTCTTGGTGGCGAAATTGAAAAAAGAAATGAGGTGAAAAAATGAATACTTGGAAAGATGAAGATGAATTTGAAAGTGGAGATAGCGAAGATAATGATACGATGTCATTACCGGATGGTGTGATGAGTAGAATTAACTCTTATGCTGAAAGAACAGGAACAAAGGTAGAAGATGCTACCCAGAAATTCCTTGATTACATAGCAGAAGAATACGGTTGTCAAAACCCTAATGAAGAAGATGAAGACTTGTTACTGGATTGGTCAGAACAAGTGTTCGTTCAAACAAGAAAAGATAAGAAGAGCGCAAGTAAACTCTCACAATGGGTGGGATGTTTCGTTGGTATCGCTCCGCAAAAGAAAGACCGCTTGAAAAATATCTTGGCATATTACACTAAGGAGTTCAAGCAAGACCCTGAGGGGACATTAGGCTCGGGAAGAGTAGGTGTCTACGAAGATGATGATGGTGCATGGTCATTGAAAACATCTAATGGTGTTGTATTACTTGATGAACCATCCAATGCAGACCCACCACATGGTTTCAAGGTTGGGAATGAATGGCTGTGTTTAACTACACGTGCTGGTAAACCTTCACCAAAAACCCGTATGGGACGCTACGCTTACTTCCTCGGTGGGGAAGAGAGTGACTTTGTATCTAATGGAGCAATCTCGATGTGGAGAGTAGACATCACTGGAGACAACGTAGATATGGAATTACAAATAGGTAGACCATGTAAGATATCTGTCATGCCTCCTAAGGATGATGCGAAGGATTTCTTTAAGACTGTTGTAACTACTTACGCTGACTTCGCTCCTGTATACACTGATGAGTTTGTAGGTGAAGGACTTAGACCACTACTACAACCTAGTAAGTTCTGGGTCAACCCAGAGTTCCACGACATGTATTCTCCAATTGATGATTTGGAAGAAGCCTTTGAGACTGGTAAGGAAACTGGTAAAATTGAGGGTGAAAGAAAAACATGGGGACCACTGATTATCACTAAGGGAACCATCACTAGCATGAGCACTGAGCCTCGTGATACTGAGTATGACCCAGACGGTTACAACTACAGTATGACCCTTTCAAGCAATATCACTGGTGACGTAGATTGCTGGATACCCGGTGCTGTCGGAGATATCACTAAACCATTCCAATGTGGATGGGGAGATGATGCATACGATTACGCTGAACTATCCACTGTCTTTGTCTTTGGCCGACTAGGTATGAAAGACCGTGATGGATTGCTATCACCTAAGATGACAGTCTTTGGAGTATACGCTGACCCACGACGTGTTAGACAACGTGTAAGCGGTGGGGATACAGGAGTGAATCAGTTTAACTGAGGTGGTGATGTCATGGGAGGTTTCGGTGCAACAGTAAAACAAGAAGAAGAAAAGAAAGTAAAGGCTAAGGCTGATACTGGTAACGCTATGTCGTTATCAGGTTCAGACCCATTTGTTGAACTTAGAGTAGAAGAGGCAGCACAGAAACCTTTGTTACTCAGTCATCAATTTGTAGGAATTGCAGCACATGAAGGTGCAGGTAAATCCGCTGCTGTATTATATGCTTTTCAGAATGACCCCGAGAGAACGGATGAAGATAAACTCGCAGCCATCGATTTCGATGGAGGGGTGGCTATGCTTAACTCAGCCATTTACAAGGATGATAAAACCATTTCATGGAATCCTTGGAAGATGGGTGTAAACGATAGAACCGCTTACAATTACCCGGGCACTCATCAACGTGTCATGGACATCATGAAGTATATCATCAGTGAAGTTGAAAACGGTGTCCCTTACTGGGGTGTGCTAATCAGTGGACTAGATTCATGGCTTGAGATATGCACAAACAACATGCGTATCGTTGACCTTAATCTAGCAAGTGACGGTATAGACTCAGCAGACATCCGTGGTGCGGGTGATGCCAAGCGTGTAGAGCGACAGTCTGATTGGGCTATCCGTAATACAAGATTCCATCAATTAACTAAACTAAGCCGTGACCTTGTTAGACTCGGTGTAAGAGTATATTGGGAAACCCACCTAAGGGCAAGCAATTTCTCTTACAAGGATGATGGGCCTACTACATGGCAACCTGAATGGGAGAAGAGAACTAATAATTATCTCCCTACAATTATTTGGATTGAAGGTGAAGATATATCAGACGATGAAGGAGTTGTCAAGAAGACTGTTTACAAAGCAAAGTTCGTTAAGTGTAAAACTAATCCGCAACTTGTAAATCAGTCTCGCATACTTTGGACCACGCATGTAGGTGGCCAACCTGAATGGAATGGTCTACCTGAATTATACGATGGGAGTTTGTAACTTACTCAATGTAGGTTTTGTACAGTAATGAAAAGGAACTTTCGGTATTACCCGTACAGCGGTATCCCTCCCGCCTTTTCCCCTACATTACAGGAGTTGATAATATGACAAAAATAACAGTAAATACAAAGAAGTTCCTAAACTTCCTGTCAGGATTTTGTAAAGATATACCTGACTTACGTATCGATTGTGCTGGTGCTAGAATTACTATTGAGATTGGATATGCACATTATTACCTTCGTAAACAATATTTACCTGTTAAAGTAAATGAAGAAGGTGCTATACATATTGCAGACTTAGATAAAGTCCTCAAGTTTTTGAAAGCAACTAAGCGTGATGAAGTTATCTTCAGGCAGGTATCTCCAAAGAAACCATTACACTTAGAGGCTGGAGGTAACAAACTCCAACTACCTAGCACAGATGATATAGAGTCCGGTATTAAAGCAGTAGTGATAAGAAAGTTCCTCAAGAAATGCGAAGAGAGTGGTTGGTCTGAACTTGGTGATATGTCACTAAGCACACACTCAACTATACCTACACATGATTTACTTTCGTTATCAGGAATGAAAACTTTAATTTCTAAAGATGCTCAATTTAAGTTGCGTATCCATTGTGGTGAAAATGAAATGGGTATAGTGGCTGGTAAAGCATCGAGTGGGCGTTTGTTTTCAACTGTTGAAGCGACTGATACTGATGGCCCTGCTACTACTGTAGAATCATATTTTGGAGAATGGTTACCGACATGTTTGAATTTCCTTGATGATGGGATTACACGTATGCATTTAGGAATCCAAACTCCTGTTATATTTGAGCAAGACAACACACTTCTATTCATCTTAGACGAGAGTGATGACTGATGATAATCGACTGGTTTTCGGATTTCTTCGATGACCCGCCTGTAATCTATGAGCGCACTCGTGGGTCTGATGGTGTATTACATGAGAGATACATCATGGAAGGAGATGATGATTATGTCAAGCCATCTTGTTGGGTTGCTGAGAATGCTCCTAAATGGATAATGAGTAGACTGAAGGCATACAATGCTACTGTTCATCCTGAGATTAAAGCAAAGGGAATAGATGGAAAAACAATACTGAAAGTAACTGTTGACCATCCCAATACACTTTGGCAAATAAAAGATAAATGTCCGAAGTGGACTTATGAGGCTGATTTAAATTACCTCGACCAAATCCTACTCACTAATTATCCTGATAAACTCCCTGAGTTCAAACCACGTATATGGTATTTTGACCTTGAATGGGATACAGGTGATGAAGACTTCACTACTGTAATGGCTGTCTCTGATTCATTCAGTCCACACCCTGTCGTGTTCGCATGGAGTCAGGCAAGCATCCGTGACACCATCACAAAGAACACATGGGTCGATAGGTATGGAGGTTACGAACTTCGTCTTTATCCTAATGAAGACAGGATGCATGATGGCTTCCTTGACTATCTCGATGAGTGTAATCCTGACATCTTAGTTGCTCACGCTATTGCATGGGCTGACCTGCCTCATCTTTACAGACGACTAGGAGCGCAACGTGACCGTCTCTCTCCGGTAAATCATTTCCACCCTCCTCCAAAGACTAGAGGTGCTTATCGCACTACAGCGCAGCCCATAAAGGGACGATTGATATTTGATACTGCTGCTCAGTGGACTGATGGAAGTGGTTTTGAATCTATATGGCAGAAGTCAGGTAGAGGGCAAGCACAATCAAGGAAGTTAGAATGGTTCGCTACTGCTCTCGGGCTTGGTGAAAAATTAACAAGTAAAATAGATGGTATGACTGTCCACAATGGATGGAGAGACTACTGGCAGGATTTCGTTGATTACTGTTTAGTGGATACTACACTACTTAGAAACTGCGATGAGAAGTTGAATTGTATATCATATCACATCGCTATGCAACAGTTAGCAGGTGTTTCCTTTGGAAGCACTCACAAAGTAAGTCGTTACTTTAGAGGGTTGATTGGGAGAAGGACTGACCTAAAGGCTCCATCATCTTACATTCAAGAAAGACCAGAGTTACAGGCTGCATGGGTAATGCCTCCTGTTCCGGGTCGTCATGAAAACGTTGCACTGAAAGACTTTGCATCTCTATATCCTAATATTATTACAAGTGCTAATCTATGTTATACGACACTAGTTGATGAACCCGGAGATAATATTTTAACAGTGAAAGTTCCACCAAAGTTAGATGACAAAGGGACCGCTATGCCGGGGACTGGTGGGACATTCCACTGGAAACAGGATGAGGAAGGTATACTACCGTCAGTGGTCAAAGAGATGCTTGCATTGAGGAAGCACTACAAGAAACTCATGAATGAGGCTGATGACCCTGATGAGAAACTCGGATTCAATATGTTACAGATGGCTGTTAAAGTTGCTGTCAATGCTATCTATGGGCTTACAGGTAGTAAGAAGGTAGCAGGGCAATGGGGTAGTTACGCAATAGCGCAATGTATCACTTATCTTGGTAGAGAAGCAATCACTATGTTAGTGGATGAAAGTGAGAAGCGTGGTTATAGAGCACTTGCCGGTCACACTGATTCAGTCTATGTTCAAGTCCCCTTCGACGAAGCAGAGGAATTATGCGAAACACTTACCGATATCGCACAGAATAAAATGAATCTACCATACCTTGATGTAGAGTTTGAAGCCTTCTTCCCGTATTGGTTTACTGCTGCTACTAAGAATAGAAACTTTGGAATTAAGTCATGGCCTCCTGAGGATAAAGGTGACATGAAAGTTACAGGGTTTGAAATGAAAGCAGCAAATGCTCCTCCACTTAGTAAGAACGTTCAGCGTGAAATTTTTACTATGATATGTAACGGGGCAGAAGAAAAGGAAGTTTTTAATAAAATAAGACCTATAGTAAAACAAGTCTACGCTGGAGATTGCGAGATAGATGACGTTGCTGCCTATGGACGTATACAGAAAGAACTCAAGGAATACGATAAGGTCGTGCCTAATACTGTAAAGGCTGCGAGATATTCTAATAAGTTCCTTGGCACTGAATATGAGAAGGGTGAAAGTATAAAGTGGCTTTTCATTGATGGGGTTCCTGAAGGTCAACCGCAGTGTAACGTTATCGCTTTCGATGAAATAGAACAACTTGATGGGTATGTCATAGACTGGCCGAACTGTGTAACTAAATGGATAACTGCGAAGTTAAAACTTGTTTATGAAACATTAGATTGGGATGTAGATAGATTAACAGTGAAAAGAATACCAAGAACATTTGAATCGTTAATGGGTGATACAGTATGAGTGCAATTGAAGATGAAGTATGTAAGAAAATTAAAACCCGCTCTGAAGTAGGTAAGGAGAAATACGGTGTAACTATGGAAGAAGAGGTTCTTTCTATACGTCAGTGGTTAGTCCATCTACAGGAAGAGTTAATGGATGCGGCTGTATATGTCGAGAAGTTACTGGGGATGGTAGAATGAGATGGAATCCATCAGGTGATGATAGTCGTCAAAAGATTGATGATTACTTAGAAAAGACAGGTAATAACAAAGAGGCAGAGTCATACAAGAAAAGTAAGTATGATTGGAATCCTAAAGTAGACCAAGATAAAATTCTACGTGTAACCAAATCAAGTTACGGCACTTTCAACTGGTGTGCCCATCAATACTATCTTGAGAAGTTCAAGGGTCTAAGAGGAGAGGAGCAACCTCACCATGTTAGAGGCAAGAACGTTCACGATATGGCCGAGTGGTTTTGGAATAACTTCACACTGAAAGATAGTGTACTAAAATTAATTGAACAAAATAATATTGACGATGCCATGGAACTAATGCATAGTGCAGTACCGTCTCCACCTGAGCCATACATGTATGGTGAAGAAGAACAAATCACTCAGTGGGTCAACTGGCAATTTTATAGACTGGTCCATTCAAAAGGGGTCAACTGGGAGCCTGTTGCGGTGGAGCCTAATATACAGGCTTCACGATATGTAGAGGTAGATGGAGAGTTTATCCCTATTCATATGAATGGATTTATCGATAGTATATTCGCTACAGATGAAGGTGGTTTTGCACCTATGGAATTGAAGACTGGTAAATATAAGGCTAGAAGTAAAGTTCCTTCAATGCGCAAAGAATTAGGATTCTACAAAATGATGATTGAGCATAGTCCTCACCAAGAGTTCCTCCCGGTAACTAATTGGGGTTGGGAGTTCCCGGGTGGGGGTATGGCTGATGGAGAAGGCCCTACCATCTTCTATGAAGATGCAAAGAAGGGTGGTAAATACGCTTTAAGAAGTGTCGAGAAGGGTTTAGTTAAACTAGTAAAGGCACACTTAGAAATGGATTTCGCACCAAGTCCATGGCTTGGAAAGAAGAAGGAAGGGGAGACAATCGAAGAGATGCTTGCGAACAATCGTATGAAATGTTCGTGGTGCGACCATGTAGAACATTGTTCTTTTTGGTCGATAACAGATGAATTCCTTGATGAAATAATGGAGGATTAAAAATGAAAATAAAAATAAAATTGATGGAAATGTATGTAAATGCTGTAATGGATAGAGAAGAATATATTGTAGAACTGAAGAAAGGCACTGGTTTTAGAGGTGGCTCAAAGGTTTTCAATAGGGTAGTTGGTAGACAAACTACACTGAATGAGTTCGTAGATTTAGAAAACGAACCAGAAATTAGTTTGCCTAAGAATATAATTTATTACCTAAACCCTGCTCATTTATTAGATGATAAAATATTAGAAACGGTAAATATAATTGTAAAAGATATTAACTCATACCTATATACTCAAAGGTGATACAGTGTCGTTTATACCCCTAGACTTCCCAAGGGAAGTTCTTGAAATCAAAAGTAATGGTGGTAGGGGTTGGCGTAGGCTTGTAAAATCTTCAGACGAATTAGAAAGGTATTGGCGAGGTAAATCTGGAAGTGGTAATGTATACTTTACCGCTTATGGTTTCACTAATACCGAAGCACCAAAACACCATCGGGTAGATTACAATACTCCTAAGATTCATCACTTTGTAATGGATTTCGATTGTAAAGATTTCAAGAGTAATGGTAAAGATGTTCCTTTCGATGTTCCTCATAAAGAGGTTACTAAGTTACATAAAATGTTTTTGAAGGAGAATATCTTACACTATGTCTGGTTTAGTGGTGGTGGTTTTCATGTATGGGTTCCGATATCAAAAACGCTTAATCCTAAAAACGGTAACGAACTTTCAAGAATAAAGTATTCAGGAAGATTACTAATTAATGCATGGGATAAGAAACTCGGTGGATTGAGATGTAACGACCCAACGGTTGCATTTGATACAAGTGGTATGATAAGAATACCTAACTCTTACAATGCTAAAAGAGAGTGCTGGTCCATACCCTTGGAGAGTAAAGATATCATCGAAGGGGATTATGATTACTTCATGGATAAAGCACAGGAAGCCTCATCGGGTTACATACCGATTGGTCATAACACTCTTGAATTTGAAGTAATCAAAAATCGTTTTATGAATGTCAATGATATCAAACCTGTTTATATCCCACCTGTCTCTTTTGAAAATCTTCATATCTTACCTTGCCTCGCTCAAGCAGCGTTAGGGGAGGGAAATCCAATTCATAGAGCAAGGTATCATCTAGCATCATACTTAGCGGATAGACTCCGTATGTTCTTCCCTGCTATACGTGTAAGTGATGTAGAAAAGAAAAAACATGTTGAACAGATAAGTAATTTTTGTGCTAGTCAAGGATGGGTGGATTACAAAAAAGAAAAAACAATTGAACAGGTTGAAAGCATAGTAACCAAAGGATACCCCCATGCGTCATGCTCTACTCTATACACTGAAGGTTTCTGTATAGGTAAGTGTCAATATTACGACGGAAGTATGGGGACTGAGGGGGTTTAATTATGCCAATAAATTGCGAAGTATGTGGTGGGAGATTAAAATCTACTCAGAGATTAAAACGTGCAATGGAGGCTGATGAAGGTTATTTAATCATCTGCACGATTTGTAGAAGTAATGCTAAAGAGTTACTTAATGATGATTACAGATGTACGAATGTCCGTGTAGGCGGGGATAAATGTAAAGCATTTAGATTCAGTAAAAAATCAGACTTATGTAGATACCATTGGGGGAAAGAAAATGCCTAAATACCCAGATTTAATTATAGATAGTAATGAAAGAGGTTCACTATGTGAATCTATAGAAAGACGTGCTAAGAAAGCAGGTATGTATGTAGTAAGACAGAACCTAATTGTAGGTGACTATCTTTTAGGTGGAGCATTGGTCGAAGCGAAATCCATTTCCGACTTATTCCAATCATCACATTCAGGTCATCTATGGCGACAGTTGGATAACATGGATGCAAACTTTGAAAGATTCTTTTTAGTTGTCCACGGAACTGTAGAAAAATATGTAGCAATAGCAAGAAAGAACGGGAACAACTTATCATATTCAAAAATTCAAAACGAACTTACTGGAACACTCGCACGTGTAATGAGTGACTTTGATTGTCAGATTTTCTTTACATCGAATACAAGTGAGGCCGCTCAGTTTGTAGTAAAGTTACACGAGAAGATACACAAACCAGCGAGTAAACACGGAGCACAATCCCTACGTAGGGTAGCGAGTAATGATTTACGATTAGATATGCTAATGACTGTACCGGGTATTGGTAGAGAAATCGCAGAAAGGATACTTGAAAAATGCGGTAGTATAGAGGAGATGTGTTTCCCTGAATCACTAAAACAAATAAAAGGTTTAGGTGATGTCAGAAGAAAATTAATTGTTAAAATACTTACAAGTGAAGAGCCTGTTAAACAGGAAAGAAGGAAGAAGTGAAATTAATGATATATAAACCAATAAAGAGAAAGAGAGTGTGATACCATGAAAGCAATAAATTACCAAGCAGTACAGAATTTCCCAATACTTGAAGCATACCTACAACACTTCTCCCGCACCTCGATGAAAAACGAGATACCCGGATTACTTTCATTCTTCTTTATACAAGGTCAAGTTCTCTTACCGTATGTAAGAATCCCAACAGGTGATTCACATCTCGATTCAAGAGTTCACGTGTTTTGGATTCAACCGAGCAGAACTGGTAAATCTATCGCTTGGGATTTCATTGGAGATATCATGAAGTCCATTGAAGTGCCTTACGATATGTTCTCTTCTGGCACTGATGCAGGTCTTATCGGTTCCTTACAACCCGTATTAGATGAGCACAATAAACCTACTAACGAATTAGAAACAGTCCCGGGTCTTCTTGCTGGGAGAAAAGGTATCAACTTCGATGAAGGCTCTATACTTCTTAATCCTAACAAGCACAGTCAAGAAACTGTATTGTATCTTCAAACTGCCTGTAACGCAATAGGTAGCGGAGGTAACATCTTAGTAAAACATATGAAAGGGGACAAAGTAGAATGTGAATCTTTAGTTTCTCTTTGGATAACTACGTATCCACCTAAGGGGGTTAAAGAGTATGTATTAACAAAAGGTATCTTTCAAAGAGTTCTACTGTACTGGTCGCATTGGGATATGGATATGCGACAAGAAGTAAGTAACAAGAGGCTTGGAACATTCTTAAAGAAATCTAAACATTTAGACTTGACAAGAGATGACATAGTTGATTACTTTAAGACTACAGAAAAAAGGGTTCGTGACCGTCTGTTAAACTTGAGTGAAACCTCTTGGACTGAGTGGTGTGAGATGGGTCGTGAGGGTCAGGAAGATATCGCACAACAATACATGTGGGATATGTTTACAGCAGGACCAAATTACTCCACTGCGTTATACCAAGCATCTGATGAAATTTTTGAAAGGCTGAAGAATATGGATGCGAGTATGTCAGAAATCGTGGCATCGTTTACACCAGCCATAGAAAATTATCTTGGTATATTTTCAGTTCACTTTGCAGTGTTAGATGAAAAATGGGAAGTTTCAGATAGACACGTGGATATGTCTAAAGAAATTCTATTAGACTTATTCGATAATATGATTTCATGGCTTGAAGATTCAGTAGAGATAGGCGGTAACAAAGCCAAAGAGTCTAAGATAATTGATGAATTGGTTCACGCCTATAGCAGTTGCACTGAGTATGAGTTGGAAGGTCATGGGGATGGATGGCGAAGGAAGTCCGCTATGATAAACCAGTATACTAACATCACTGGTGTATCGAAAAGCACCGCTGATAGACATTTCAAAGATTACAAAGCAAAACTATTCAAAAGCAGAAAGAGTGGGAAGCGTGTCTTTTTAAGGCGAATAGGCACCAAGTGATTAGAGAGGGTGAAATATGAAGTGTAAAAAACCGTTAGTCCATAGACCTGAGTTTGAAGGTAAGCATGACTGTAAGCATTGTAAACGTGAAGAACTAAAAAAGTGGAGGGTTGTATTTGAGTGACATACTATCATTAGATATTGAAACTTCTAACTACTCTTGGGAAATAGGTGGATGGGATAAAACCGCTTCATTCGATACTTCAGTTGTGGCTACATGGGATGGGGACAAAGGCACAGTATATTGTAACAAGGCACTTGATATCGATGCAACTGTTAAGGCGCTACATCCAAAAACATTGGGTGACGACTTATTAGAACATGTCAATAAGGGTGGTAAAATCATTGGACATAACATCAAAGGATTCGACCTTCCTGTTTTACGAGACTCGTTAGATTGTTGGACGGCGGGAGATTTGCTAGGGAAAAAAGATAGCATAATAGATACAAGATTACTTACACAGAAAGCATCGTTACCATACGGCCCTGTAGTGACTAACTTAGGTATGCTAGTAAAGACCACTTTAGAGGACAATAAATTAATGAATAGCGAAGATGCGCCGGTAGCATGGAGGGCCGGTAAATACGACGAGGTGGCAAAGTATTGCTTAAGCGATGCTCGTCTAACTTACGACTTTTACAACTTTGGTAAGAGTGAAGGTTTTATTCAAACAAGAAATTTAGAAACAGGAGAAATAATAAAAATAGAGGTTGATTGGAAATGACAGAAATTGAAAGTACAAAAAGTAAAGCGCAGACGCATAATATAAAAGCGGCGAAGACAATAGCGGAGACTGTAAAATCTACGTTAGGACCGATGGGGATGGATAAACTAATGATGGATGGTGGAGGTAATGTCATTGTCACAAATGACGGTGCAACTATTCTCCGTGAACTTGATGTCTCTCACCCCGGCGGTAAGATGATAGTCGAGGTTGCTAAAACTCAAGAGAGTTTATGCTATGACGGTACGACAAGCACTGTCATACTTGCAGGTCAATTATTAGCCAACAGTGAGTCTCTGTTTGAAAAGGGTCTACACCCAAATGTCATTTGCCGTGGTTACTATGAAGCAACACAAATGGCAATAAAATACCTAGCAGAAAACATTACCATTGAAAGTAATAACCGTGAAGATTTAGTAGCCATTGCGAAAACTGCTATCACTGGTAAGACATTAGAGAACGCTATTGATGATGTAGCAGAACTCTGTGTCGCTGCGGTAGAGAAGGCAGGAGATGCTGAGTCGGTGAAGGTAGTATCTTTCCCGGGTGATTCAATCGAAGATTCTTTCCTACACGAAGGGTGTGTTGTCAACAAGGACTATGTGTTGGAAGGCGATGACAAATATGAAAACCTAATTCTAATCAATACAGGATTGGAAAATGAAAAAACTGAAGAAAACATTTCACTACAGATGAACCCTGATTCATTCCAAAGTTACAAAGCGTCGAGTAAGACCGGTTTAATCGATACAGCAAAGCGTATTGTAACTATGCTTCCCAAGGGCGGAGTGGTATTTGTAAGGGATAATGTAAATGATTACGTATGTTCCTACCTAAAGAAGAATAATATTATGGTAGTAAGACGAGTTCCTGAATCAACACTACGTTCATTATCACGTGTAAGTGATGCACCTATATTCCAAACTCCTGAAGAAGTCGAGTTCGCTGCACCAGTTACCGTAAATAGAGAACGTCATAGTGATGTATGGTATTTATTTGTTAGTGGTGAAAAAGAAAGCAGTGTCGCAACCCTCATACTAAGAGGTGCTACGACACATACACTTGAAGAAGTAGAGAGAGGATTTGACGATGCCCTTGGAGTAGTTTCATTGGTAATGAATTCAAAGGAATATGTAATCGGTGGAGGAAACTCCTATGCACGTATGTCAGCGCACCTACGTCAACACGCAGCAAAGATAGGTGGTAGAGCGCAAATGGCTATTGAAGCCTTCTCTGATGCCTTAGAAATCATTCCTGCTACCATTGCTGAGAATGCTGGTCATGACCCCTTGGATGTCGTCCTCGCTATGAGACACGAAATCCTCCAAGGTAACTTAGAGATTGGACCCGATGTAGATAACGGCGGAGTTTGTAACATGCTAGAGAAAGGGGTTATAGAACCTACATCTTTAGTAAAACAAGCAGTGCAAAGTGCTAGTGAAGTTACCAATTCAGTTCTAAGAATTGATGATATCATTGCAAGAAGACCATCACAATAACTGTGAAAGTAATGGGGCCTCATCATGGGGAGACTTATAGACAAGTTGAAGGTAAAATGTAGAGCATGTACGCACTGGCATATCGCCCGTCGTATATCTGCACGTTATCTCGATGATGAAAGAGAACGTTTTACATTGTTGCAGTGTCGTAAGTGTGGCCATTTCTGGCAAGACTCAGCGATGAAGTAATCAACCTGCTGCTTGCCAATAAATTACTTTCAGAGGAATACGAACCCTAATGTAAATGTAGCAGCACTACTACCACCACTATTAGTAGCAGTAACTTGTAATTCATATTCTGCCGTATCCCCAAAATTTGCTCTATCGTTTATAGTGAAATTAGCCCCAGTCCAATTTTGAGTAGAAGGTGGTGTTGGGGTAGAAGAAGTTACTAATCCAGCACTATTATCATTTACAGTTATAGCCCATTGCCAAGAAGTAGGTGTTCCTCCACCAGTAGTATCTCCATAAGCACTTATAGAAACAGTATTTCCTGCCGACCATGCGACCGCTAAATATTCTTCGGTAATGATTTGTCCACTTGCACCACCAGTTCCTGTGAAACTTACTTGGTCAGCATTTCCACCTGAATCTTCTACTCTTGCGCCACTAGGAGCGGCAACAGCAGCAGCAGCAGTCGTAGCCACACTACCGAACCCTAACATGGTATAACCGAAAGAAGACATCAGACATCATTCCCTGCATCCGTGGTATAGTATAGTTTGATGCCGAGTAATCTTGCATCTTCGGCGGCAGTATCATTACTGTCATCATGAACCCTTGAGATTTGGAAGAATGTCAAATCTTCTGCGGCTGGTGTGCCTGCGATAGTCATTGCGGAACTTTCAGCAGTTACCATCAATTCATTCGCCGCTCCTTGGTTTGCATCATCAACTACAATTTGTGTACCAAAGGCGAGATTAATTGTTTCGTTATCATTCATACCACATGCTCGCAATCCCCAAGAGACACCATCAGTGTCAGTGGCGGTTGAACACCAATATGCTTTGAATGTCACTGTTCCTTCATTCCATGATTTAGGGAATGCGACTGTAAATTGGGCAGACTCGGTGGCTCCATCATCAAAATCTAAACACTTTAATTCAGGGCCGTTTGATAACTCAACTTGAGTTAAGGCAGAACAACCGGAAGTGGTGTTAGGATACATAGCAGCCGCAGGAATCCACATAGTTCGCTTACCACTTTTAAGAAAAATCGTATCTGTTCCAGCACCATCAATCATGTGTAGTTCATTATCTGCATTGGTGTATAATTGTCCTCTATCAGCAGTATTTGATGGTGCACTTATTTCATCTAAAGATAATGCTCCTTCAAGGGATAGTGCTGCGTTACTATCGGGGCTTGTAGTCCCTATACCAACTCTACCTGCACCATTTATACGCATACGCTCAACTGGCTCAGAGCCTTCACCACCTTCTGAACCGTCATGCGTTCCAAATGTCATATAGCCGCCTTGACCGCTGCCCTGATATGAAAATGACTTTATGTTAGTTACGACAGTAGGGCCATCACCATTACTATCAGCGTTATGAGCCTCTATTCCACCAATTAAATTATTTGCCCCATCTTGACCTGAGCCACTTAATCTAAGCATAGGCCCATCGTCTTCAGTAAGGTTTTTTATTTCCAAAAGTGTTTGTGGAATAGCAGTTCCTATACCAACTTTACCATCAGATTTAATTCTCATTTTTTCAGTAGCAGTTTCACTCGCTCCTGTTTTTAAAAGTAAATCTGTTGCATTTACAGTATCGCTAAATGTACCAGTTGCTAGTGCTTGAATAGATGCACCCACTAAATCCGAATCCGCCCCCGTATCTAACGGGGCTTGAAAGTTAATTTGACCTAATACATCATTTGCTACAACACTTGGTTCCTTCGTTGATAAAGTTAATACTGCTCCTGTGGTAGTTAAACCGTCTTGTATTTCTAAAGATGATGAAGGAGTCCCAGTCCCAATACCTACTCGATAATTAGTAGCATCTGTTCTGAGCAGGTTATCGGCAGTATCACCTTCAACCCTAAAGTCGATATTATGTTGTGTATCGTTTATGACTACTTGGCTAGTTCCTGCTCTAAGACGGACAAACTCACTAAGAGTTCCTGCTTTTATAATATTAAAAGTCATATTTCCGTCTTCTGTTCCATCGGAAACATCATCCATCCCACCTTGTATGGTAGCATATTCAACGTCTTGAGTATTATCGTTTTCTCCTCTAAATTTAATCTCTCCTATTAATTCATTATCTAGTGGAGTATCGCTACCATTTCTGTATAAAATTAAATTAGGAGCATGAGTAGAAGCATTATCCGCAGTGCTTTCAATTGTAAGTGCATCACCAACTCCACTTGTAGTAATATGAATTTCTGATGCTTCTAAAACTCCATCATTTACTCTTACAAATGTTGGGTCAGAAGCGTGACTTACAGTACAAACAAATCTCCCATATCCACCTGCACTCACTGTTGAAGTTGTTGAGTTAGTAAGAGCAAAAGTTAAGTCATTACTTGCATGAAGATTTCCTATTTCTATAACATAACCAGCAGGGAAAGAACCACTGGTAGTTACTGCACCACTACCACCGGGTGTTAAAATCAGTATATTGGCATCAGCAGAAGTTATGTCGATACTCGTTGCGGTGCTTGTAAGTATTCTATCAAAAACAGACCTAGTGTATCTTGCAGCGTTGGTAGCACTATAATACAAAACATCCTTTTGATTATCACCAGCAGTTGTACTACTTATTTGGGAACCATGTGTTTGCCATAAAGCACCAAATCTTGAGCCGGTAAAATCACCAGCCTCATCTCCACCACCATGTAAATTATCAAGTTCAGTATGTAAATCAACAGGTGCGTTTGCTGCCCCAACTGCACCAGTGGTGACAGGTGAAAAGTAAAGCGGGGAAGGGCGCACGAATGCTCTTTTATCGTTGATTTCTGTTATACTTACCTTTAAGTTTCCTCCACCAGAAGAATATACAACTCGTAATACAGCAAGAACTACACTTTGTTTTACAGTTAAAGAACCGTTAGGAAAATTCAAAAATGAACTCGGAGCAGATGGGTAAGTGTTTGCAGCAGCCGTTACCGGAGAACCTAATTCCCAGTATATATTATTAGCATCGCCACCATCACTCGATACATATACTACTACAAGTGCTTCTTGTCCTGATGTTAAAGCAGACGGACTACCTGTTTTATGATTACTTGATGACGTGATATCTATATCAGCAGAACTTCCCGGGCCACCAGCGAATGCATATAGTAATCCATCAATTACTGCATGACCGCCTGTAACTGTAAATGTGTAAGTATTTGTAACTTGTTCGCATATACCGGGCAAATTTTCAGGTACACTTCTATTAGTTGCACCATTTGCTGTGTCTTCTTCAAGTATAACTCCGTTACCGTGAACACCCTCAAGGATATTTGTTAGTGTGGGTGAAACTATATGGTCACCATCGGCCAAACCATCTACAGCACTCGCAGTGCCGCTTAACGCAGCCAAGTTATGGTTAGTGTGACCGGATAAAGGATTACCTGTCATCATGCCACCTCAATAAGAATCTCTATTTTAACTTCGTTATTTTCACTCTTAAGGAATTCCTTAGTAGTATATCGAGCAACAGGAGTGAAACTATCACTACCACGATATTGAATATAGACTTCTTTTATATTTTCTGTAAATGAATTTGCCCTCTCTAATTTTGCTTCTACGAGTAAAGTGCTGTCATCTACTATGGTAGTTTTTGGAGTTAAAGTAACAGCCGGACGACCTGCTGAACCATCATCAGATGTTGCAGGTGTCCCGTCAAAACCTACGATAACTTCGTTTATATTGTCTGCTATTGTTTGTAAAAGCACTCTTCTTATTCTATTAGATAATGGCATATTAATACCTCATTTCCTGTTTTTTAATCGTCCCAATGGTTAAACCGTTCTTTCCTATTACACCTCTTGACGGATAACCGCCAATCAAAAACGCATCTTCACCAATCTCTCTCACTCGATAACTTGAATAAATGTTTACCTTTATACTACCAAACATTGCTATGTTTTCTTCTTTATTTTGAATGTATGTTGAAGGACTTACAGTATTATTTTCAAATACGACGCCTTCCTCTACACCTTGTAGTATACCTTCTAATCCTACATCGATACTTAATAATGAAACATCACTCATTTTAGTTGTTACGTTATGTTTTATTTCACTAACAACATATTGCCTGTTACCATAGTTCACCGCCATACCTGCTCTTACCGGTAATAGATTGTAATGTCCTGTACTTTGTATTGCACCTTGTTCTAAAGAATAACTACGTAAAACCTGCCGTGCTACTCTTCTTGCAGCAAGTGAACTTCTTACAGTCATATCTGTAATAACTCCTGATGCCTCTCTGACTTCACCATTTACACCGCTTTGACTTTCAGTATCATCTAAAGTGACAACTACATTATCATTCAAGGAAAGCGGTAATCCTTGCACCGTAACTCTATTGGGTGTATTAGTTATCTTATCCGCACTTTGCCCTCCAAATCTTAAGTTAGGATTTATTGTATATGGGCTTTCTGAAAAATTAATTGGGACATATAGTAAATTACCAAATCTATCAACCATAACCATTCTTCCATCGTGCCTCGATAAAAATCGTAGTGCTGTCATGATATTGACATTATGGAAATCTTGCCCTATGAACCTCGTCGAATGATGTTTTCTTGCAGTAGAATTCGCTGTGCTACTTAGACTTCTTCCTATGTTAGCGCTATTTATTCCACCACTTACTGTTTGAACTATCTTAATAGCAAAATCACTTGTTCTTAATCCTACATCAATAGGTTGACCGAGTTTTACATTATCCCCATTAAACCCTATATCTCTTAATTTTCTACTTTTCATATTTGATAAGTTTAACTTTACACCATGAGTAGCACTTTCTACTGTTGATGCAGTTAGTCTATCCTTTGAATTAGAACTGTCATAAAGTAATACAGGTTTATTTGTAGAGGAGATTTTATCATTAATGAAATAAGGTGAATTCAAACTAGTATGTCCATCAACGCCTTTGTGAATAATCTGCACGTTAGATTCACCCTCAACAATTTCAAATTCATTTTCGGGCATAATTTGAAACGTATTAGAATTCGATTTTTCAATTGTAACTTTATTCTGTATACCACTAGTGACATCTAGTTTAGCAAAATGAATTGCATTATCCACAAAGACTGGTTTCCTAACATTCTTTTCATACAATGATGTATCGGTGTTATGCCTCCCAGTAGCAGTGTTTTTAATTACTGTCATGGTAAATCACCACCATCGAGATTTAAATCTCCTTTATGCCCTTTAGCGTGTAAGGATTGACTAAACCTTGGTTGAACAGAGAAATCCTTTCTTAGATGTGATACACCTTCTTCATCTTGGAATGTTCTTCTTCTTGAAGCATCAGAGCGATAGTGTTCTAGTGTGTTTTGACTTATCATTACACGTGTCACTTCATTATCCACAGTTGTAGAATCGTAGCCAGATACTCCTGTACCTAATATCTTAGGCCCTTTACTTATTGGTCTAGTATCACTTGCATTTATGTCCATAAAGTATACCGGTGTATAAGGAGCATTAGTATTAGGACTTGTAGATGCCATGAAATAACCACCACCTGTTGCTCTGCCACTTGTAGTTTCATATGTGTATAAACCGTATCTACCACCTGCTGTAGCAGCGAAGTAATTACTACCGTATTGAGGAGAGGTTGTTGCTAGATTCAAATTTGACCTGAACATTTCCACGTGTTGTTTATCTAATAATCTTACAGGTTTTAGCATAAATGAAATTGATTTATCATTCGTGTTTGCACGTTTCGATGCACTATTGAATACATTTGTGACATATGGATTACTTCCCTTACCTACTGGTGGGCCGAATATTAGTGTTTGATTTGTCTTTGCCCCACCCGTTGTTGAAGCAGATAATTCAAATGTATCAGCATCAGTAATACTCGCTACTGTAGCACCACCCGGTATATCTGTTCCTGTTACAGTCATACCTACAACTAATTTTGCTGTTGAGTCCATTTCTATTGTAGGGTCATTATTATAATCACAAGTAGCATCACTGAATGAACCCCAATCTGTATCATTAATTGGTGAAAGGTAATTCTTAGTTTC
>Ga0208669_1000193_pt1 | contig 25519 bp, 23 predicted proteins | sample 21_taG_FD_184095 | JGI IMG/M metagenome (GOLD analysis project Ga0208669, IMG submission 184095) | Marine viral communities from the Subarctic Pacific Ocean - 21_ETSP_OMZ_AT15319 metaG (SPAdes) (version 2) | ecosystem: Environmental > Aquatic > Marine > Oceanic | place: Pacific Ocean | collected...
AGCACAAACCTTTTCTATCGGACAAGATGTTGCAACCACAGCAGATGTTACCTTTGCAGAAGTTAGTGCCAGTACAATAGTACTCGGTAATCCAACCACTTGGAGTTCTGCAGGAATTAGTGGGAGTCTTTCAGTAACGGGTTCGTTAGTTACCTCTGGTGATTTAACTGTAAATGGTAATACAACTATTTTAGGTACTTTAACAGCACAAGAATTCCACACATCATTCACCTCAGCATCTATTATATTTGAAAGTGGTAGTACTAAACTTGGTGATACTGTAGATGATACTCACGAAAGAACTGGTAGTATGACTTTGAGTGGTTCATTTAGTTTAAATGGATACCAAGTAACCGAAATATCTAATGATACCACTTTAAGTGACCAAAGTGAAACTGCATTAACAACAGAATATGCAGTAAAACAATTTGGTGCAAGTCTAACTACAGACCAATCATATTTAAGAAAACAATTTCATAAAACCGCGACCACAATTCTAAGTAATAATACGGCTAGTTTTAACGCGGTAACTGCATCTGCACCAATTACATTAACGAGCACAAATGAGGGTGATTTTATATTCTTTATCAATGGTCAGTATATGGAACATGATGCTTTGACTGTTGCACAAAGTGGTTCTCAATTTTTACTACAAGTTGATACAGGTAGTATTGGATATTCATTAGAAAGTGATGATGAAATTTTAAGTATTGGTAAATTTAATTCGTAGGGAGTAAAATGGCAAAAAATTTATTTCAATTTAGAAATCCATTGACATTCTCTGGTTCAAGTGGTTTTACCGTCAATAATCCAGGTGTTAATATAACTGGAGTTGATAGAAAAGATTTTGTTTTCAGTATTGGCCAAGATGTATCCTCTACCTCTGATGTAGTTTTTAATCAAGTAACACCAGATAAAATTATAATAGGTTCTGTGGATTCAACACATATAGTGTGGACAGATAAATCTGTTTCTGCTTCTAATGGTACATTGACTCAAACAGCTGGTGAATTTTTTAATATTAGTGGTGATTTAACTGTTCCTAACTTAACATTAACAGGTGAATTTACAACTGATAAAATAGAGGCACAATTAACTGGTTCGAGTACAATTTTTGAAAGTGGTAGTACAGAGTTTGGAGATACGATAGATGATACTCATGAAAGAACTGGTAGTTTATCCATAAGTGGTTCTTTTAGTTTAAATAATTTTTTAGTTGATGAAATTTCTAATGATACTGCAGATGATGGTGGGAGTCAAACTGCACTCTCAACTGAAAAGGTATCATATAATGCTTTTGGTGACCAAACACCTGGATTTGACTTTACGAGAAAGAAATTCGCACATACAGGTAGTTTTGTAAGTTCCACTACATCAAGCTTTACTGCTGTAACTGCATCAAAAGTTGCAACATTAGATGGAGTAACTAAACACGATTTTATGTTTTTTAATAAAGGGATGTTAATGGAATATGACGCATTAGATATAGAACAAAGTGGTTCAACTTTATTATTAAAAATGAATATTGGTTCAATGGGATATGGATTTGATAATAATGACGAAATAGTGGGTTGGGGCAAATTTAATTCGTAAATACCACATTGGTTTTACCATTTGTTGATATTTATAAGTATGAGAAAAAGAAGTTGGCCCAATAGAAAAAATCGTCCGTGTCCTGATTGTGGGAAGATGTTAACCTACACAAGAAAAGACACTTTTGATAGGGCAATGGGAAATAATTCAGTATGTAAGTCTTGTGCACAGATGGACAGAAAACTTACATTAGAAACTATTGAGAAGATGAAACAACCCAAGACCATTGAACACAAGAAGAAAATTTCTCGTAGTATAGAACAATGGTGGGAAGAACGTAAACAACAAGAGATAAACTATGGCTTTAATAGACAGCAAACAACTAAGTAAAGACCTTTCAGGTTCCTTTGGAATTAATACAGGTTCACTATTCATTAGTGGTAGTGAAACACCCACGAGTGGAGATTATGTATTAGTTACAAGTGGAAGTGTAAATACGGCAGGTGGTCGTGTTTTTGAAGAGGGAACAAGTGTTGTGGATACTGCTACAGCGTTGTCCATAGTATTTGGAGGATAATAATGGCACAAACCTTTACAAGTGCAGCAACAGGTTCAAGTACGACAATAACACCACTTTATACTTGTCCCGCAAGTACAACTGGTGTTGTTCACGCCGTGTATGTGAGTAACATAGATGGAACTAATGATGCTACGTTTAATTTGTCAGTTAGTGGAAGTGCTAATTTTCAAACAAGAAGATTTTTGATGAAAACCGTTGATGTACCAGCAGATTCAACCGTAGTGTTGGAAAAACCAATTAATTTGGGAGCGGGGGATAAATTAGAAACTCAAGCTTCTGCGGATGATGATTTAGATGTATTTGCAAGCATATTAGAGATAACATAAGGGATTTAAATGGCTGATTCTCTACAAAGACTTGGAATAAACCATCTCAACCATAAACTTAAAGTTAAAAAAGGTGGGATTGAAGTTACTAATGGGAACATTAGTGGTTCTTCTACTACAACTGGTTCATTTGGACATATAAAAGTACCTGATGATGGAAGAATTTCCATCGGTGATTCAAATGATTTACAAATATATCATAATGGTAGTCATAGTATTATTAGAGATCGTGGAACTGGTAATTTAATTTTAAGAACAAATGTATTTCAAGTTAAAAATTCTGATGATACTGAAACGATGTTACAAGCAAATGCAGATGGAAACGTATCATTACGCCATAATAATAATCAAAAATTTGCAACTACTGCAGATGGTGTAAGTGTTACAGGTAATGTTGAAGTAACTGGAAACATGACCACAACTGGTGATGTAATCGTTGCAGGAATAACTTCAAGTGGTGATATAGTAACTCAAGGTGATGTTATAGCACAAAATTATATTGTTAGTTCATCTGTAACCTATATGACACAAAGTTTTGCTAGTGGTAGTAATATTTTTGGTAATTCTATGGATGATACTCATGTGTTTAGTGGTTCTTTGGATATTACTGGTTCAAACTTTATATCTGGTACTTTAAATGTACAATCAGAAGGAGTATATTCAAGCTCGACAGCCATTTTTACCAACAATATTACAAATGGATATCCAACGTCTAACCCGTGGGGAAGTAATTTAGAAGGTAGTTATTTTAATAATTTTGATAACACTACAAATGTAAGTGAAATTTTAAGGTTCATGTCTGGAGTGTTAAGTCATTCCTTAGATGTTTCAGATGCCGCACCAAATACTAAAACTTGGGCAAGTGTAGATACTAATGAAACTAATTTAGGTACTACCGATAGTGTAGATGGATATTTACCACAAAGTTACGATAGTTCAAATAATACTATGAAATATTTAGTTACTAAGAATTGGGTAGCAGAAGGTGGTACAATTTTTAGTGGTATTTCAGCATATCATGATAATGGTTCAACTTATAAAATAGATTTTGATTCTAATAGTGGTGGTGGTGATGCTAATAGTGTTTCCTCATCTACCGATTTAGAATTATTTGGTTTAGGTGGATTAACAAATGGAGGGGCTACTCAACTTGATGTTAAAGTCATTGTAACTCAATCATTTAGTGATACGGGTAGTATAGCAAATCCATCATCTTCTTTTAAATATGCATCACAATCTTTCTTAGATATATCATTAACGGATTTTGGTACATCTAATGGTGTAACATTAGCAAAAATTAACACGACACAACCAGCAGTTATACCAGCAGGATTTCAAGATGGTAAATTTGTAGATGTGGGTGGAACTGATATGACTGGTTCTTTGACGAGAAAATATCACGCATCAAAAACAGATTTTACAAGTGTATCTTCAAGTGGATATTATAATTTTCATGGATTGAAAGTTGGTTTGGCAACTGGTTCGGGTAATTATACATTTAAAGATGGTACAACAAAAAATAATTTTTGGGCACCAATTGACCAAATAGAAAGTGATATTGGAAGTAATACGTTAGGAATAACTTCTGTAACTCAAAGTTATGTGAGTGCAACATCAAGAAGTTTAAGTGGAGTTCCATATTTAATTGGGGCGACCTATCATTTAAGTGCATCAGTTCACGGATTATTTAATCCAATGTATGCAGCATCATCCACATTAGTAGATGATAATATCGGTTCACTTGGAATGTCAGGAAATGAATCCGTATCAGCAACATCTGGAGTAGATGGATTGAGTACAAGTGGTGGAACTATACAGACTTCAAATGCAGTTGTTAGTATTTCTGGTTCAGGAGGAACATTACGAAGTACATCGGTAGTTCCAACAAGAACTGATGTATATAGTCATAACGCAGTTTATACACTAAGTGGAACTACTGGAAATAATACTTCACAAACTGGTGTTAGTGATTCATCATTTACAATCGGAATACGAGGTAGAAATAGAGCAAGTTCTCGTTCTACTCTACAAACAATGACATATTTTTATCATAGTGGAAGTACCTTTGGTCAACATGCATTGAGTGGTTCAATGGCAGTCTATCAAAGGACTCAAGGATATGATGGTGGTAGTTTAACAGGAACGAGTGAAGCATTTACTGGTGAAGATTATAGAATAGTATTAGATGATAATGTAACAGGATTTAACGGTACGGCCTTTACTACAAGTTATGTATTGAATAATTTGGGTGTGTATGATTTACAAGTAAAACCAGGATATTTAGTAAATCCAGGTGGAACATATAGATATTGGTATCTAAACAATTATCATAGTAGTGGAACATACAAGTATTACATAAGACGATTCCAAATAAGTGGAACGAAATCAAGTATGACGGTTAATCTTAATAATAATACATTGGTTAATTGGAAGGCATCTACTGATGATAAAGTAGCTTGTGCAATATTATTTAAGAGTTCTGCAAGTGGAAGTGGTACTAATAGTGTACTATCAAGAGCTAGAATTTATGATCCGAGTGAAACCACTGCAAACTTAATTTCTTCAAGTGTGGCAAATGATAATTTTTTAAATCCATTTAGTTCCACAATAGATTTATATGGAAATACTGGTGGTAGTGTTGGAAGTAACACTTATACAGTTCCAATAAGAAATAGTGATGGAATGTATTTGGATAATGATGATAACGAATTATACGTAATAGTAAGATATACAGGTGACCCGACACCAATAGATGATATTACATTAACCTTTAGTTAGAGAGAGATATGGGATTTATAGATTCAGGTTCAAAATCAAGTAGACTGTTAGCGTCAAGAAGATATACGCATAACACATTTACGACTGCACAAGAATCGTTTACGAATGTGCTTGATTTAAGAGCCGAAGAAATTTACACACAGGCACATTATGTACCATCGAGTGGATTACCATTTAGTGGAAGTTCTCAACATGGTTCAATCCATCAGGCATCGGGTTCGAACTTAATGCAATATTGGTATAGACATAAGTTGACTCCTTCTAATACTAATACTGAGGTATGGTTCTTTTTAAATCCTACAGGAAGCGATAGTGGAATCGGTGCACAGTTAATTGATGATAATCAACAAACTAATTTTATTTCACCTAAATATTCTGTATCTTCTTTAGCAAATGCAACTACAGAAGATGATACTCCAGGATATGGTGTAATTGTTTATAAATCTTCAACTTACACACAAAGTAATCAAACTGGTTCACTTGGGGCAAGTGATATAGTCTCAACAAACGATTACATATTTGATTATAAAACTGGTGTATTACAATTTTTAAGTTCTGACCACGATCCAGCATCAAATGAAGTTGTGTTTATGACAGCATACCAATATGTTGGTAAGACATTGGCAACGGGACTTGACCTTACTGGTGATATTACCGCATCCAATATGTTATTGAGTGGAAATATAACACTTGGTGACGCTGATACAGATTCAATACAGATAAACGCAGAATATAGTGGTAGTATCATACCTGATGTGGATAATGTATTTGACTTGGGTTCAAATTCAAAACAATGGAAAGATTTATACGTAAACGGAACAACTAATTTAGATGTAGTTGATATAGATGGAACACTTGATGTAGCAGGAATAGCAGATTTTCAATCAAGAGTAGATGCTCAAAGTGGATTAGATGTAACGGGTTCATTTAATTCTTCTGGTGAAATTAGTGGTTTAAGTGGATTAGATATTACAGGTAATGTAACAGCAAGTGGAGCCGTAAGTGCAAGTGGTAATTTATCCGCAACTGGTGTAGATATCGATGGTAACGCTGATATAGCTGGGACTTTAAATGTTGCTGGTAATTCTCAGTTTGCACAAATAACTGGTTCATCTATAAGTGCAAGTGGTGACTTAGTTGTAATTGGAACTGGTTCTATGGGTAAGGTTGTGGGTGATTTAACAGAAATAATTGATGTAACTGTAGGTAGTGCTGACGATCCTCCTTTTAACAGATATGTTTTTGAAGGAGAGATGACACCAAACTTCACGATTGATGAGGGAAAAACATATAGGTTCGACCAATCAGATTCCTCTAATGACGGCCATCCCTTTAGATTCAGTACAACGATAAATGGGACACATGGTGGTGGTTCTGAATACAATACTAATGTTGGTACAAGTGTAGTATCACCTGGTAATTTAGGTTCTTATATTGAAATAAAAGTTGATAAAGACACTCCAAATGCATTATATTATTATTGTTCCTCACATGCTGGTATGGGACAATCTGGATTATTACAAAAAAATGATTTTACAAATTTACACTTTATAAGTGGTTCATCAGTTTCAAGTGGTTCATTAGGTAAATTGGTCGTAGATGGTAAACTTTCGTTACCTTCCATTAGTGATGTTTCAGCATCACTTGCAGCAGCTATTGCGGGTGGTGATAATTTAGGTAACCACACCGCTACCCAAGACCTTAATATTGATGGTAATAATATTACTAATGTTGCTAATATAACTAACACGGGAACAATTACTAATATTAATACTACTCATGTCTCCGCAAGCGGAAATATAAGTGCTAGTGGTGATATATCTGTAGATAATTTAACATCAGATGGTAACATAACAATCGGTGGAACTCTTGAGGTACAAGGTTCAACCATTACAATTGAGTCTAACTCGACTGTAAACCAAGATTTAACAACTGATGCAAATCCCACATTTGCAGATTTAACCTTGACTGGAGATTTAACAGTACAAGGTGATACCACTACATTATCTACAACTAATTTGAAAGTTGGAGACCAATTTATATTCACAGCAACTGGTTCAGCAGCATCTAATGTAGATGGTGGATTGATTGTACAGAGTGGTTCAGCAGTAGATAGTGGTTCTGCTATATATCACGACACACAAGATGAAAGATGGGCAGTTGCTAAAGGAGTTGCATCAGATGGAACTGCTGTAACACCAACTGCATACGTTACCACGACAGTAACGGCAAACCATAATCCTAATACCACTTCAGGTTCTTATGGTGTTGGTGAACAATGGGTAAACACCACTACAGACGATATATGGATAAGAGTGGAGTAATTAAAAGTGAATTTTATGATATTTATTAAACAGAAAACTTATTGGCCTATTTTAAATGAAATAGGAAGTGGGCTCATAAAGAGTTACCAACCGTAAGGAGATATATTAAATGCCAAGTTGGAAAAAAGTCATAGTATCTGGTAGTGATGCAAGTCTAGCGTCACTTTCTACATCAGGAGCAATAACTGGTAGTGTTATTAAGTCTATTGGGGCAATTAGTGGATCCGAAGTAAGTGCAAGTACTTATTATGGTGATGGTAGTAATCTTTCGGGACTCGCAACATCAGCAGATGTTAGTGGTTCTTGGGGTGGAGCTCTTTCAGGAAGTTTAGATATAATAAGTGGTTCAGCAGCATCAACTGGTTCGTTTGGAAGAGTTGAGGCTGATGATTATGGTGGTAACGCAATAACAATACAGGCAATGGAAAAGGCTGTTACGATAACGAGTGATGGTTCTGATACATTATCCTTACTTAATATCAATTTTGTAACCACAAATTCAGGTGAACTTGTATTTTTTGAAGAATAAAATTATGGTAATGAAATATTTAATATATATGAGGAATTTCAATGGCTAAATTACATAGTGCGTTAACTAACGCCGAATTACACAATCCGAAAGGTATAACCTCCAATTCAACTGCATCGATACTGGAGTTGAATCAGGCACAATCTGCAATTAGTTCAAGTGCAGATTTCGTACCAACAACCAGTGAAACCTACGATTTAGGTAGTGCGACACAAACTTGGAAAGAAATATTTGTTGCAACTTCCTCTATAAATTTTGTAAGACCAGACGGAACTATTTTACAACAAATCAAGGCAGATGAAGATGGTGTTATATTTACAAGTGGTTCTGGAGCAGCTGCAAATATTAGTGGTTCAATTATAAGTGGTTCTTCATTACATATACAAGGTAATGCTAAAGTAACTGGTGATTTAACACTTGGTGGACAAATAACCATTGGTGATTCGGATTCTGATGATGTAGTAATGGAAGCTGAATTTTCATCTTCATTAATTCCAAATGATGATAACTCATTTGATTTAGGTTCAAGTGCTAAACAATGGAAAGACATTTATGTAAATGGAATTGGTTATATTGACCAACTCGGTACAGACGGAGACGCTGTAGCAGCATATATAAGTAGTGGAGAAATAGATGGTGTTACTTTAGGTGGTGAATCACAAGTAACCATCACCGATGCTGATATTAATGGTGGTACTATTGATGGAGTAACAATAGGTGTCAGTTCGGCAACTACTGGTAATTTCACAAATATATCAGGTTCAGTCGTATCCGCGTCAAATGCTATCTTTACTTCGGCCGATATTAATGGTGGAACTATAGATGGAATAACCTCATTGACAGCAGGTGGTAATTTAGATATTGGAGCACACGGATTTAGAGCAAATACCTTAACAGCTGATAACCAAACTTCTGGTAGAGTCGCTGTATACGGAACTGCCGGATTATTATCAGAGGATAGTGATTTATCATTTAGTGGAGCAACATTATCCGCAACAAATGTTACTTCAACTGGAACAATTAGTGGTTCAGCAGTTTACGGTACAACACTTGGACAGAATACTGGTGGTGGTCTTAAAACTATATCAATTGAGGCAAACTCAATTATAAACCAAGACTTATCTACAGATGCAGATGCTACTTTAGGTACTTTATCGGTAGGTAATGTAACCTCAACGGGCACAGTTAGTGGTTCAGCAGTTTACGGTACAACACTTGGACAAAACACAGGTGGTGGTCTCAAAACAATTACTTTAAATGAATCTTTTACAATTGGAGATGGTAATGATGGTACATTAACATATAGTGGAGCATCTAAAACACTTACTGTAGAGGATGACTCAAGGATAAACCAAGATTTAACAAGTGACGCATCAGTAACATTTGCAGGAGTAACTTCCACTGGAGATATAACTCTAACTGGTCAGGCAACTGATGTTGATTTGATTGACAATAACGCCTCTGCATTATCATTTGATGCAAGTGGTAAGAATGGTATATTAGAAATTGTCACCACTAACGACGCAGAAAAAGTCAAGTTAAGTGGTGGTTTAGAAGTTGAAGCTCAAGTAACTGCATCGGGTGGTGTTAGTGGTTCATTCGGACACTTTACTGAGATTAAACGTAGTACAGGTACGGGTTTACATGAATTAGTATTAAATGAAACTCTTACTGTTAGTGATGGACAAAACATTGTATTGACTGGAGCTGGACAAGCAAATACACTTACAATGAATGAATCTCTTACAGTTGGTGATGGAAGTAGTGGTACTATAACTTATGGAGCAGCTTCTAAAACTTTAACAATTGAAGATAACGCAACAGTAGACCAAGATTTAACAAAAGACGCTGATGTACAATTTGCATCAGCAACTCTTACAGGAAGATTAACCGCACAAGAAATTATTGTGAGTTCTTCTGTAAGTTATATCACCGCTTCATTCGCAAGTGGTAGTAATATATTGGGTGATACTACAGACGACACCCATAAAGTAACTGGTAGTTTACAAATAACAGGTTCGGGTGATATTGTTGGAAACTTTACTGTCGGTACAGATAGTGTATACACATTAGGTGCAAGTGGAACACAATGGTCTAATATATTTACTGATAATGTAACCTTAGATGGTCAAGGTAGAATAGATTTAGATGATGATTTAGATACATCAATTCGAGCATCAGCGGATGACGTTATAACGTTTGAAGCAGCAGGTGCAGACCAAATACATATTAAAGATGGAACTATTGAACCAAATACAAATGATGATATAGCACTTGGTACTTCATCAAAAATGTTTAGTGATTTATTCTTAGGTAGTGGTGGAGTAGTTGATTTCAATAATGGAGATATGACTATAGTTCACTCATCTAATAAATTGGTAATCGGTGGTGGAGAACTAAGAGTTGCTGGATTGATTAGTGGTAGTACAGATTTATGGGTAGGTAGTAATTCAGCCTACATGAGTAGTTCTCAAGGAAGTCTTAAACTCACAGGAAATATTGTTGAAGTGGGTAATATAACTTCAACTGGTACTATAACGGGTTCAGCAGTTTATGGAACCACGTTAGGTCAAAACAGAGGTGATGGTCTTAAAACTATAACGATTGAGGCAAACTCAACGATTAACCAAGACGTTACGTCTGACGCAGATGTTACCTTTGGTACTTTAGCAGTCGGTAATGTTACTTCAACTGGAGTTGTAAAAACATCTGGAACATTGAGTGGTAGTGGAGATTTTGTAGTGGGGGCACTTGGTGGAAATTCTATCAGTGCTTCGTTCACTGGTGGAGACGCTTCAGTTATATTTAGAAATACTTCAGGAACCACTAATATATCTGGTTCAAGTGTAAGTGCATCTATCGGAACATTTACTACGGCAACCATTGAGGGTGGTACAATCACAGGAATTACTGACTTGACTGTAGCCGATGGTGGTACAGGAGCAAGTACATTAACTGATGGTGGTGTTCTACTTGGAAGTGGAACAGGAGCGATTACAGCTATGTCAGTTCTTACTGACGGACAGATGATTGTTGGTGATGGAAGTGGAGATCCAGTAGCAGAAAGTGGAGCAACATTAAGAACTTCAATCGGAGTTGGTACAGGTGATAGTCCAACATTTACAGATTTAACTTTAACTGGTGGAGATATTACACTAACAGCTGGAGCTACCGATATAGATTTAATAGATAACAACGCAAATGCCTTAACATTTGACGCAGGAGCAGGTGGTACTTCAGTATTAACAATTGACACACGTAATAGTGCAGAAAGAATTGTTGTTGAAGGTACTGTAAGTGCAAGTGGAGACTTCCTTAGTAAATCAACCTCTACTGGTTCATTTGGACATTTAGATGTCTCAACTATATCTGGTTCGGGTACCGTTGGTACATTTTCTTCGGTAACCATTGTTGATACACCACTAGCCGTATCAAGTGGTGGAACAGGAGCAGAGACCTTAGCAAATAAAGCAGTATTGATTTCACAAGATAGTAGTACTGACCAAGTTGGTACGGCCGTAATGGATGATGATGGTGAACTTATAGTTGGTGGTTCAAGTGGGCCGGCAGTTATGGCAGCAAGTACTTTAGCATCAACTGGTATAGACGCCGCGGTTGGTGATGGTACAGTTGCTTTAAGTACAAGTGCAGCACAAACAGGTATATCCTCTATCTATAACACATCATTAAAAGTTGGTAGAGATAGTGGTGGTGATTGGATTGATTTTGGAACTGATGATAATATTAAAATTTACCTATCTAATGTTGAAGAGTTTAGATTGGCAAGTGGTGGAACATTCCACGCTGATGGTGACGTTGTTGCATTCTCATCTACCGTGGCATCCGATATGAACTTGAAAGAAAACATTACAGATATGAAATATGGTTTAGATACGGTGATGCAACTTCGAGGTGTTGAGTATGATTGGAAACGAAAAGATATGGGACATGATGTTGGTGTGTTAGCACAAGAAGTTGAAGCTGTCGTTCCTGAACTTGTGAAAGAACAACAAGGATTGAATGGTAGAGGAAAGTTTAAGTCTGTAGACTATAATAAATTAGTACCAATTTTGATAGAATCTATCAAAGAACTAAAATCAGAAGTTGATTCGTTAAAACTTTTAAATGAAATAGATGAATTAAAAGATTAATTTGAAAAATTAGTATTATATATATTATTAATATTAAAAGGAGTTATAATTATGCCAAAAGAAACAGTTAAATTACAAACTATAGAACTTGATTCAATAAGAGAAGTACAACAATCTTATAAAGACCTACAAACCACAATTGGTGCCGTTTATCTTAGACGACAACAATTAGACATACAACGAGATGAAGTGGAAAATCAATTGATGGAATTGGAAGTACAATTCACTAATATGAGAAACCAAGAACAAGAATTGTTAAAAAATCTCGAAGAAAAGTATGGAAGAGGTAGTCTTGATGTAGGCAGTGGTGAATTTACACCAAATTCTTAAAAAAAACTTCTAAGTATATGTATTTTGGGATTTTAGCCTTATACTTATATAAGATAAAAATTGTTTTATTGTAATCCATAATAAATTAAATAAATAGGAGAAAAATATGGCTGAACGAATCGTTAGTCCAGGTGTATTTACCAGAGAAAGAGATGTTTCATTTCTACCACAAGGAATTGGTGAAATTGGAGCAGCAATAGTAGGGCCAACAGTTAAAGGGCCGGCGTTCGTTCCGACAACTTTGACGAGTTTTTCTGAATTTGAAAATACTTTCGGTGGTTTAGATACACGATTTTATGTACCATATACAGTACAAGAGTATTTTGACAATGGTGCACCAGCTGTAACTATAGTAAGAGTTTTAGGTATCGGTGGATATCAATCTGATTCACTTTATATAAGTATTTCAAGTTCTACTCAGAATTCAGTTGCGGCAGTATTAAAACCCTCAAGAAAAAGTCCAAGTTTAGATATTGAAAGTGGTGGTCAAGCTGTCATCAATGATAGTCAAAGAACTTGGAGTGAATTCATGTTTACAGTAAATAGTGTGGCATACACAGCCTCATTTGATACTGGCTCTGATAGTTACCTCACAAAAGTATTTAGTAGTGATCCACAAGACACCAATAAAGATTTGTATGTGTATAAAAACTTTGAAACGTATCAATGTGAAAAGGGATTCTCTTCAACAGTAGGTTCTGCATCTTTAGCAAGTGGTAGTGGAGAAGATTTCACACACGATTACTCAGTTGCAACTACACCTTACATCATTTCACAAGAAATTGGTGGAAGTAGAAAGAATTTGTTTAAAGTTAATACACGTTCACATGGTACGGATATTAATGATAAGTACAAGTTGGGTATTGCTGATTTGAGAGCAAAAGAAGATATTGCTGGTAGTGACTTTGGTGATTTTACACTTAGACTATTAAAAAATAATCCAGGTGAAAATGATGACGGACAATTAGTAGAAGAGTTTACAAATCTTAACTTTGATCCTGATTCAGTAAACTACATACCAAGACAAATTGGTGATAGATACGTAACAATTGATTCAAATGGTAAACTCACCTACAATGGTGACTGGCCAAACAAATCACCACATATCTATATTAGTGATTATGAAACAGAACTTGAAGGTATTAGTGGAGATGCATTACCTCATGGATTTGCAGCAGTGACTAATCCTGTATTACAAACCACTTCAGTTCCAAGTGCTAGTTTCCAAACAAATCAGTATACAGATCACATTACTACTGGTTCTGGTAGGTTTGATACAAATGAATACTATGGTTGGGATTTTAATAGTCAAGATAATAAAAACTATCTAGCTCCATTACCTGCAAGTGCAGGAACTGGTAATAATGTTGTGTTCACCTTAGAGAATATGGTAGGTACAGTTGACGCTAGTGAAATCGGAGCAGACACATATTCTGATGGTACAGAGGCAATCACAATGACACTATCCGCTAAAGAACAGAGAAAATTCGCTGTTCCTTTCCAAGGCGGTTTTGATGGAGATGATCCAACTACATTGAAAGCAACTGGTACTGATATTTCAACAACAAACCAACAAGGATTTAATTGTACTAATGCAAACGCAAGTGGTACAGTAGCTTACAAACGAGCAATTAACGCTGTAAGTAATCCTGATGAGTTTGATATGAATATGTTGGTAACACCTGGTATTATACACGAGTATCATACTCAAGTTACTAATCACGCTATCTCAAAAGTAGAAGATAGAGCAGACACATTCTACGTAATGGATGGTTCAAGATGGGGACGTTCAGTCACTAACGCTGTTGGTGATATTAAGTCCATAGATACTAATTACGCGGCTACTTATTATCCGTGGGTTAAGATTCTTGATCCAGTCAAAAATAAACCAATTTGGGTTCCACCATCAGTTGTGATTCCTGGTGTTATCGCTAACACCGATAGTGTAGCACACGAATGGTTCGCACCAGCTGGTTTAAATCGTGGTGGATTGACAAGTGTATTGGAAGCAAAAACAAGACTAACACATAAAGAAAGAGACACACTTTATGAAGGTCGTGTTAATCCAATAGCTTCATTCCCACAACAAGGTGTAGTGGTGTTTGGACAAAAAACATTACAAGGAAAACCATCAGCACTTGATAGAATCAATGTAAGAAGATTGTTAATCGCTTTACGTAAGTTTATTGCAAGTTCTTCAAGATTCTTAGTGTTTGAACAAAATACAGCAGCAACGAGAAATCGTTTCTTAGGTATTGTTAATCCATATTTGAATTCAGTACAGGCTAATAGTGGTCTAAGTGCATTCAGAGTGGTAATGGATGATTCAAATAATACACCAGATGTTGTTGATAGAAATGAATTAAGAGGTCAAATCTTTATTCAACCTACAAGAACAGCTGAGTTTATTGTATTGGACTTCATTGTTCAACCAACAGGAGCTACATTTCCTGAATAAGTTTATTTTATAAGTAAACTGACATATAATGAAAAGCCCCAATTTCGGTTGGGGTTTTTCTTTTTTTAAAAATAACTTCTATAAAACTTCAAAAAACAATATCTTTCCTTAACACTTTTTTTTAAGAAAGTGATATTTATATATGTAATAGCATTTAAACGGCATATTAACAGGAGAATGAAAATGGCCGAGATTCTGAATCAAGACGAAATCTTTTTTACACCGTTTGAACCAAAAACTAAAAATAGGTTCATCATGTACATTGAAGATATACCCTCTTACTTTGTAAAGGCAATGGCAAGACCTAACATTACTTTTGATGAAATAGAATTGCATCATATCAACACCAAAAGATATCTTAAAGGTAAAGCTACTTGGGAACAATTAGAAATAACTCTTTATGATCCTATCGTTCCAAGTGGAGCACAGGCTGTAATGGAATGGGTAAACCAACATCACGAAGCAGTAACAGGTCGTGAGGGATACTCAGATATGTATAAAAAAGAGATTAGATTTAATCTATTAGGGCCAGTAGGTGACAAGGTAGAAGAGTGGGTATTACATGGTGCATTTATTCAATCAGCAAACTTTAATGACTTAGATTTTTCAAATACAACGGACGTCGCTGATATTACTCTAACACTTCGTTACGATTACGCAGTATTGTCGTTCTAAAATAGGAGAATAAAAATGACTGAATGGTTAGTGGCAAATTGGGAATACGTTTTGGTAGTTCTTTACGCAGTAGAGAAAATCGTAAAACTTACCCCGACTAAATATGATGACATCATATTCGATATGGTTCTTAAACCAATTAAGGATAAGATATCACCATCTAAATAAACGACCAAAGGTTATAATAGTAAGTGGTTTTAATTTCAAATAGTATTCAAAGGAGCTAAATATGGCTGAAAATCAATATGATTTTCCTACTGAGGTATTAGATTTGCCTTCAAAAGGATTATTATATCCAAAAGATAGTCCACTTTCAAGTGGTACTATAGAGATAAAATATATGACTGCAAAAGAAGAGGACATTTTAACCTCTACTAATCTGATTCAAAAGGGAATTGTTTTAGATAAATTGTTTGAGTCTATAATTCCAGATAAATCAATCAAGTTAGATGATATGTTGATTGGTGATAAAAATGCGATTATGTTGGGTGCTAGAATTTTGGGATATGGTAAAGATTACACCGTAGAGATTGTAGATCCTGATTCTGGACTTAAAAAGGAAATCGTGGTGGATTTAAGTACTTTGAAATTTACATCACCAAAAGATTCTATTTTTGAAAGTGGTGAAAATAAATTTTCATTTGAGTTACCCAATTCAAAACGAGTCATTGAATTTAAATTATTAACTCACAAAGATGAATCAGAAATAGAACAAACGGTCAAGGCACTAAAATCTATATCAAAATCTACGGGCGTAGATCCAACACTCACCACTCGTTTAAAACAACAAATCATTTCTGTAGATGGAGATACGACTAAAAAAACAATAAATAATTTTGTTGATAATCAGTTTCTCTCTTTAGATACAAAAGAGTTTAGAAAGCATGTAAAGTCAATCACACCAGATGTGGATATGACTACAGAGTATGTTAGTGGAATAGGAGAGCCCCATACGGTAGATATACCGATAGGGGTTACGTTTTTTTGGCCTAAGTCAGAGTTATAAAAAATCAATACACGATGAAATATTTTCATTGTGTCATTTTAGTAATGGATTCACTTTTAATGATTTATATAATATGCCAGTCCATTGGAGAAGATATTATATGAATAAGTTGGTTGAGATTAAAGAGAAAGAAAGTGTTGCATATAATAAATCATCAACCACACAAGAACCACCAAAAACCATTCAAAGACAACTATAATTGGAGATTATAAATGTTAAAGATTCTTTCTAAGTTTTATAAGAAAATTAAGTTTTGGATTAAATTTAAAAAAAGTAAATACAAAGATCCATTTATATACAAATGAAAGTTTTATGTATTGGTTGTAGTTGGACGGATAAATGGCCAGATTATTTAAAACTTGTAAGTCCAATTAAAAGAAGTTTACATGGTAAGGGATTATCTTTAATTGAAAAAACAATAAAAAATTATCAAAACAATGTTGAGATAGAGGCTGTAGTGTGTCAATTACCCACACCTATCAGGACATTTTCACGTGGTGATACGAAACAAACACACCAAAATTTTGTACATTCTTTCCAACAAAACAAACAAGATTCAATTGAAAAGTTATTAACTGAATACAAAGATTTACTTTTGGATATTAATAATTTACACTCTAACGTAATTTTCTTTCTATATAATACTGGTGGTTATCCATTAAGACATCCATTTGATTTTGGAGAAGATATAGATAATCAGTTTGTTAAATTTTTCCAAGATAACAATATGAAACACATTCATTTGTCTTTTGAGGGTAAGTCTGGTTATTGTAAAAAAGAAGAAGATTGTGATGATTTAGATTACAAAAATTATGCAGAAAAAAATATGAAACGTGGTTTGACAGGTAGAAGTAATTTATCTAAAAAGTATTGGGTTTGGCAACATCCAAAAAATAGAATTATTTATGATGCTCATCCAAATGAAAATGCAGATAAAGTTGCTGCAAAAGTAGTAGAAGAATATATAAATCAACAATCATGATAAAAAACCTCAATTCTTATATTTATTACTGAGATAAATCAATCGATATAAATGGAGATTAACAATGGCAAAACTTGACTTAGCCGAAGGCGTTCTTGATAGGTTTTATAAAAATGTTGAAAAGAAAATCAACAAGATGAAACAAAAAAACGCACGAAAAGTCTTATCTGATCCTAAAACTAAACGGGAGTTAGAAAAATTTGTTAAATCATTAGGTAGTTTAGAAGACGCACTCAGTAGAATACCAAAATAATAACTTAATCTCTTTCAATATAACATATTATTTAAGGATGGCTAGCCCCATATGGATCAAGCTCAATTTAATAAACTAAAACAAGATCAATTAGACCTCGAAGTCAGAATTAATGCCGAGTTAGGTAAGGGTGCTGGTGCAAAACAACAATTCATAACAGACCAGAGAAAAATCCTTAACAATAACGCAGAGATTTTAAAACACGAAGAAAAAAAACGTAAAATACAAGAGGACGTGACCAGAACACGTAGAACTCACAATAGTTTACTAAGTGATACAACAAATAGTCTTGTACAACAGATTAAAAATCTAAGAGAAAGTCAAACTGCAAATCGAGCCATATCTCACTCCATTAGAAAAACCAAAGATTTCAGTAGTGATTATTCATCCTTATTATCAAAAATCTCAGAAACAGAGGAACACGTTCTTAACAGTACATCAGCTAAAAATATTGTGGATTATGATTCTAAAAAGGTTCAAGAAGAAATTTCAGAACTTCTTAAAGAAGCTGGGAAACTTGCTCCTAAAGAATTAAAAGTTATTAAAAAAAGGTTAGGTTTACTACAACAAGAAAGTGAAATAGTTGGAGAGGCTGCCGATAAAGTTAAAAGACGTAATAAACTTCTTGATATGGCATTGGGGACGTTGGGTTCAAGTGTTACTGCATTCAAAGATATGGGAAAACAAGCTAAGAAGTTTGCACTTGCAATTAAAGCCAATCCACTTATGGCCATATTAGGAGCACTAATAGCTGTAGTTGGTTTTTTCGTTAAGGGATTTAAGGCAGCACAAAATTTTTCTGAAGAATTAAATGCAGGTCTTGGAACTTCTATAAAACTTGCAGCTGTTACTGAAACTATGCCAGGATTTCAACTACAGGCTGCAGCTCTTGGTGGTGATATTAGAGAAAGTGCAAAGGCAATTTTCACTGCCACGAGAGGTACTCGTGATGTAAATAAAGAAAACGTAAAGGCCTTAACAACATTAGCAATCAAATCAGGTGCAACAGAAGAAAACATAGCAAATATGGCTAGGTTATTTTCCGATATGGGTAATACTGATTTCACGGGTGGTTTGGAATTAGTTAATGCAGTTACTGAGTTGGCTGGAGATAATCTTGTAGATAGTGGTGTAGTACTTCAAGATATGGCAACAAGTGCAGAAGAGTTTGCAGCCTACACCGACTCAAGTATGAAAAATATTGCTATGGCAGCAGTTCAAGCAGCAAAAATGGGTGTAGAGTTGGCAACAACTTTAAAAATTACAGACTCATTATTAGACTTTGAAACCTCTATAACTTCTGCTATGGAAGCCTCGATGATGATTGGTAGGAATATAAACTTTGATAGGGCTAGAATGTTAGCCATAGATAATGATATCGTGGGGGCCACAAACGATATAATTCAACAATTGGGAAGTGCAGAAGAATTCACTCGATTAAATGCAATACAAAGGAAAAAATTAGCATCTGCAATTGGAGTTGAAGTGGGTGAATTAAGTAGGTTGGTTGCAGGAAAACCTTTAGAAATAAGCACAGAAGAAAAAGAAACTAAACTACAACAACAATCAATAAGTGCAACAGAAGAATTAACAAAAGCAACAAAGGAATTAACAAGGGCCTTAGGGGATAATTTAAAGAAGGTTGGTGGTGATGTTGCACCTGCAGTAACGGCAGTTGGAGCAGCGACCAACAATCCAGTAATGGTTATGTTGGGACGAATGTTGAACTCACAGTAAAGAATTAACGGATAATTAATTATGTCATTATTAGATAGATTAAAATCAAAAGACTTATCAAGTTTCGATTATACAAAAATTGAAACATCTCGTAGAGAACCGAGTAACGTTAAGAATTTGCCCACTCCACCAGCTCGTACTACTGAAGTAACCACAACGGTTGTTTCCTCTAACTTTTCAAAGTTGGCAAACGCAGATAGAGGAAGTAATGATGTAAAACAACCAAGTGATATTTATCTATCGGCACATAGATTTAATGATGGATTCGGAAACGTTGCCTTACAGGTTATTAAAACTGCTGAAGATTTAGAGAGATGGGCAAAATGGACTATTACACCAAAAGGGATTATTTTTAACATTAAACAAGCAATATTACAACGATTTAATGCAAGAAAAGAAACTCGAATATACAATCCATTGGGATTTTTTACATCACTTCCACCTTATTTTCACGCACCACGACACGCAAGGAGTTTACGTACTGCTTTAACGGATTTAGTAAATCCACCTAAATATAATCCAGAGTCAGAGGTTACTAAAAATACTGATGTAACACCTGAGGCAAGTGGATTGGGGAAGTCTATTACAAACTTATTTAAAAATCTGGATGGTGGGGGTGAAAAGGCAAAAGATTATGGGTTTAGTAGTGGCCCAATAAGAACCTTTAATGGTGGTAATCTGTACGATGTTACTGTACATAATGCATTACAAGTTCCTTATGGTGGTCATAGTACTCGAACGGGAACGAAAAAACTTCCAAAGGATTTTATTAAATTTAGAATCAGAGATTTAGTAAATGGTAAGTGGTTAATATTTCCAGCACATTTAGAGAATATAACTGATACTGTTAGCCCTCAGTTTAATACTGAACGATACATTGGTAGACCTGATGCTGTTCACATTTATACGGGTACGGATAGAACTGTATCATTGGATTTTAAAGTGGCAGCATTCACTAAACAAGAAATACCAATCATACAAGAAAAAATGAATTATTTAGTAGGACTTGGTTATCCATCATTTAAAAAGTTGTTTCAAGGTGATGAGTCTACTCGTCCTGTAGCACCTTATGTAAGTATAACAGTAGGTGATATGTTTAATGATACACCAGGTTATTTTAGTAGTATTGCAATAACGGTGGATGATTCAAGTAATTGGGAAACTGACGATGGATTCCAAATACCAATGCATTTTGCAGTAACTACTGAATTTACCCACATTGGTAAATACTCACCACAAACTCTTGGTAAACATTATGATGTTCCTTTTTTACCAGAACTACATGATGTTAAGAGTGGAATAAGTCCATATTTAGACCAAACTAAAAAAACATCTTCAACTGCATATAAGAAAAAATATCCATTTCATGCACAAATGAATGCTAAAGTAAATCAAAATAGTATAGAGAAGAGTGAATAATGAACAGATACAGACACCAAAGAATAAAACTTGATAAAGAAAATGGTAATAGAAAATTATCTTCAATTGAGTATGCAAAAATATCACCAAAAGATAGTGATATATCTTATGTTGTTAAGTATGGAGATAGTTATGGTTCTCTGGCTAATAGGTTTTATAACGATACAACTTTTTGGTGGGTTATTGCAAGAGCCAATGGGGAATTCAATGGTGATTTAAGACCTAAGATTGGTCGAAGAATAACAATTCCAACCGATATCTCAGATTCAATCAGAGAATTAAATAATTTAAATTCAAGTAGAGAGTAAAATGTTTGGTGACTTTATACATCCAAATATACAAAGAACTTTATTCCAAAGAATTGATGCTCTCAATAGACAAGGTGGTGTATATTTAGGATCTGCAACTGATTCCGTATCGGATTACTCAAACCTTACACAACAAGAAAACATTCTTAGTAATACCTGTTGGGCAAAGGCCATTTCCGCAGTTCCTAATCTTGAACGTGATTCAAATGGAGATATAATTGATGTAAAATCCACCGAGTTATTTGAATTAAGTTCTTATGTTAAAGGTAATGAGTTTGAACCAGCTTTATCTATTAGAAAGAACGATTCCGATAAACTCTTTCGTCCTCACAATGGAATCACCTCAATAGAATCCAGTTATTTAAATCAAACCACATTATCAACCACAATCACTTGGACTTTAGGTGATATAAATGAATTTGAAATATATCAAAATGCATTTTTAACTATTGGTAGAATGGTAATGGTCGAGTTTGGTTGGTCTGCTGAAAAACCACAAGAGATTTCCACTGCTGAAACTTCAGAAGAGATGCTTGACTTTTTCAAGGCAAATCAAAAAAAGATAGTGGAATATGGTGGTGATTACTTTGTTACTTGTGGTACGATTAAGAATTTTAATTTCAATCTCTCTGAAGCTGGTAGATACGAGTGTTCAACCGAAATAGTCTCAATGGGACAACAATTATTTAAATCACCAATCGGAAGAAATGATGATATTGAAACACCAAGTTTAGTTTTTGATTATCAAACAAAAGAACAAAAAAGAATACAGGCTGGTGTGAATAAAGCTATACAAAACGTAGAGAGTAATAGAGTCCTTGTAGATAAAGAAAAAGAAAAATTAAAAGAAGCAATTAAAGAGGCACAAAAAACTTCTTTTGAAAAAATAATGAGTGATTTCAATGGTCATATTATGAGAGTTCCGAGTGCTACAACAATAGAAAAAATTATCAAAAACTTTGATTGGTTTCCACCATATAAAAGTGAATCTGAAGAAGAGAGTAATGATAAAAGTAAATCATATTTAAATACCGATGGACAAATTCATATTAGAGGGAGTAAAGGTTGGTGTACTTGGGGTTGGTTTGAAGATAATATCTTGAATACCCACTTTGGTTTAATCTTACCAAAATCAGGAAAAAATGAAAAAACTGGTGTAGATGACAAATGGATTGCAAGATTTAATAGTTCTTTTAAAAGTCTTGATTTTGATGGATATGAACCAAACCTATGTAAAAGTGATATAAACTTATTCACTAAATCCTTTGATATAATTTTTCCTGGTAAAACAATTGAGTTTGATAAAAATGTTTATGAAAAAACAAAAGAGACAGGTAAAAGAGGACTTGATAAATATGAAGAAGTAATAGAGGTATACTCCTCAATTAACAGAAGGTTCAACAAGTTTGAACCAGATATTTTTCAGAATGAAAGGGGTATCATTCGAAATATTGTTTTCAGTGCTGACATTCTTCAAAAATATTTTACAGGTACTTCGGACATTGGTTCTTCTATTAAAGCTTTTTGGGCATACGTAAGTGCTCAGTATGGTGGGTTTTGGGATTTTGATGTATTACAAGGTACAAACGACACCACATTAGTTGGAGTTTTTGATAGAAAAGTAACGAGAAAACGAGTCAAAGAAGTTTTAACTTTTCCTGATACAAGGAACAAATCCACACGAAGTAATTCAGATAAGTCGTTTGAATTTAGTGTTTATAGTAAAGACTCATTATTAAAAGAACTAACTTTTTCTACAAGTATATCTGCTGAAATGATGACTCAGGCAGCCCTTACTGGTCAAAATAGTGCAGAGGTAAGAAGTGGTGTGTATGGAGATATCCAAAAGGATATGGATTCACAACAAATGCAAGTATTTGCAGCACTTCAAAGTTATAATTATGTGAGTAAAAAGGTACAAAACGCAGAAATAGATGCACTAAAACTACAACGAGATGAATTATTAGGTGATGTAACTACACCATACATGAATGGTCAAGTGGCCTTCAGAGATAAAACAGGAGATTTAAAAGTAAAAACTGCACCAATCACTCAGAGAGCGACTCAAAAAACAAATGAACAATTAGCAGTGATAGGGGCACTTGATGATGAAGATGAGACTGAAAAGTATCAATGGTTTGACACCACTAAGAGTTTGAATGAAAGAGGAGTTATTTATAATCCTGACGGCACCATGTTACCTCAGTACACAAAAACAATGGATTACTTTATAAACAAAACAGATAAGTCCTTTAGATTAAACGATATACCTATTCCATTTACCTGTACTTTTAGTTTGAGTGGAATAGCAGGAATAAAACTATATGATTATTTTACTATAGATTATATACCTGAATTATATCGAGAGTTTGCAGTGTTTCAAGTCACGTCAGTAGCTCATACAGTAGGCACTGATGGATGGAATACTCAAATTGAAGCGATGATGAGAGTTAATACTGATGATCTTGCAGAGAAAACTGGTTATGAAATTCTTGATAAAGTTAAAGACCAAATTCAATACATAGATGGACTTAAATTCGTAGAGGTGATTAATGAGCTTTCAGATGATGTAGAGGAACAAGATAAAATTGAAACGGAAACTGGTGGTTTTCAAACAAAGGCGGGTGAATCTGCAAATACAGCTGAAAACAGAAAAGTTTACAAAGACTGGAACGATGAACAAAAAGATAAAATACCAGAACTCGTGGATAAACTTTATAATGCCATGGCAGGAGGTGGAACAAGAGAAAAAGAAGTTTATAGGGTTTTTGAACATGCCATGTATTGGGAACCAAAAAAGTACAACTTCAAGAGCTTTCTGGGTAAAGATGAGAAACGAATCATATTAAGTGCTGACATTCGTCAAGAAATTACAAAACAATTTAATAAAAAATATGGAACTAAAAAACGCCCTACCCTTGAAAAGTGGTTTAAAAAAGAATTCAGTTTTGGAGAAGAGAAGAGAGTTCTTCGTTACTTAAAATAATTTTAGTTTTTGAAATTAAAGTTATATATATATTATTAAATAAAGGTTATTAAATGATTCTATGGTTTACAGGTCAACCAGGTTCAGGTAAAACAACATTGTGTAAAGAACTTCAAAACAGAGTATTTTGCACTTCAAAGAAAATTATACATCTCGATGGTGATGACTTACGAGATATTTTGGATAATCAAGACTATTCAGAAAAAGGACGTAGAAAGAACATTCAGTTTGTCATTAATATGGCAAAGGTTATGGATAACAAAGGATACTTGGTATTAGTATCTTTGGTTTCACCTTATCGTGATATGAGAATCGGAGAAGTTTTTTATTTACATTCTAAACGTAATTTACGAAAAGAATATCATGTTGAAAATTATGAACCACCAACAGAAAACTTTGTAAAGATAAATACAGACAACACAATAGAGGAGTGTATAGATGAAATACTCAATGTTTGTAGGTAGGTGGCAACCTTGGCACAAAGGTCATCAATGGTTAATTGACCAAAGACTAAAAGAGGGTAAAAATGTTTTAATTTGTATTCGAGATATGATGCCAGATAAGAATAATCCATTTACTTGTGAAGAAGTTTATGATAATTTACAAATTCAGTTAAAAGAATTTATAGAAGAAGGAACTATTAAAGTTATGATTATACCCGATATAGAATCTGTAAATTATGGACGTGGTGTTGGATATGATATAATTGAACACGTACCACCAAAAGATATAGGTGAAATATCTGCAACCAAAATAAGAGAAACTAAACACTTCGCGGATGGATTCCACGAAGGAGAATGGGAGAGAGATTAATGAAACAATCAGAAACATTTAAATATATTGTTGAAATATTAAAAGAGTTTGGGCCATTACCAACAAGGAAAATTTCGGATGAGATGTTTAAACGGTGTGATACAGATGGATATGATTTTAGATGGGGACAACAAAAACTTAAACGAGATGGTATTATTGATATTGATAAATCTGTAAAACCAGCACTTTGGTATTTAAGATGAAAATTGATGTATTAGATAAAGGTTATATTGAATTAGTAGATACACTTGGTGATGATTTAACACCAGTAAATGCTGCTAGGGTTTCGTTTGGTGGTAGGAGTGATATTTTTGAAGAGAAAGATAGAAAG
>Ga0208669_1000194_pt1 | contig 25494 bp, 46 predicted proteins | sample 21_taG_FD_184095 | JGI IMG/M metagenome (GOLD analysis project Ga0208669, IMG submission 184095) | Marine viral communities from the Subarctic Pacific Ocean - 21_ETSP_OMZ_AT15319 metaG (SPAdes) (version 2) | ecosystem: Environmental > Aquatic > Marine > Oceanic | place: Pacific Ocean | collected...
TCTCCAACTCATCCATCTTCCAATACTCAGGCCAGACAGGTGCAGCGTCATCTGATTCATGGTCCATGATCGCTGGAAACTCAACCACGTGCCACCGATCAGCTTTCGCTTCTTTCTGTGAAGCGACCAAGGCTCCTGTTAAATCTTTCGTACTCCATCTAGTCATTACAACAATAATTTTTCCACCAGGTTGTAAACGCTGACGTGGACCTGATGTGTACCATTCATAAGCTTTCTCTAAAGATACTTTAGACATTGCATCTTGTTCCGAATGTGGGTCATCAATGATTAGAAGATCTGCACCACGACCTGTAATTGCTCCACCAACACCAGCTGCAAAATATTCACCACCTTGAGAAGTTTCCCATCTCCCTGCTGCCTGACTATCTTCACTTAGTGTTGTATCAAAAATTTTTCTATAATCCTCACTATCAATTAGGTTCTTTGCTTTACGACCAAATCTTATTGCTAGTTCTGCCGTGTGCGTTGCTTGAATGATCTTTAACTTTGGCTCACGGCCCACCATCCATGCTGGCAATAAGTATGACGCAAATTCTGATTTGGTATGCCTAGGTGGCATGTTAATAATTAATCTATTTATTTCACCTGTGGCTAGTTCATTAAATTTTTTTGCAATGTGCCTGTGGTGGGACCCCTCTACAAAATCTGGCCAAACGCATTTGACAAAAGAAAGGAAGTCATCTTTAGCTTTATTCCGTATCTTTTTTTCAGCGTGTAATACTTGAAGTTGTTTAAACGTCTTCCGTATATCAGCAGGTAGTTTAGTTATATCTATATCATTCGGTTTCATAAAAAATTTTTATAAAATTTTTTTGGCATCACTATGGATGTTTGATAAGTTTTTTACAGCCTATGACAATATAAATCAAGCATATATATACATACATTAGGATCCCTATCTACGCTAAAAGGGGGGTGGGGGGCTTCGCACTCTGAATGTTTGGTGTCGCGTTGGTACCTCTATCATTAAATAAATAAGCACGCGTCAAGGATCATGACCCACACAAACAAAAAACGCGACCCATGAAACACGGGTCGCGTTAGTTAACTATTGAGAGATTATATATTGTTATTGATATGGTGTAAGGTTCTAAAAAATATTACTACACCAGATCCGATTATTATTAATGGAATATAAGACGGCATTATTAATTCAGCATAATTGCTAAACAAAGCAATCACGCCCAAAAACATTAAGCCGAAACCAGATAACAATCCAAGTATTAAAAGAGTTTTAATCATGAAAAATTAAACTCTAATTGTTTTGGTGTTTCTTGATATTCATTAACTTTAATATCAAAATCATAGACATAGCTACTAGCCTCAATGCCCATTCTATAAGATTTTAATTCTTGCTCAGTTCTAAAACCATAAGTTCTTTTTTCCCACTTATAATCTGGTTTAGGTTTTTTCACCTTACCATATTCAACATCCATTCTATATTTCATGTTTCATTGTCCTTGTTTCGTTGTTAATTTATTTTGAATAATTTCAAAATATATCTTGATTATTAAACTAATTTAAAATAATAATCAAGGATAATAAAGGATATAAAAACAAATAAAAAAGGACAATATATGAAAAAAACACTAAAACAATTTAGTCTATATACATTTAATGTAGGCAAATTTTGTTCAACTGAAACAGATAGCCTTGAACAAGCTATTTCTAATTTTAATAAAAGATTAAATTTAGATCATAACGGGTATCATCATCCTAATATGGACTATAATTTTGAGCCTATTAGAATTATAACTGAACAAAAAATTAATGATAAAATTGAACTAGATAGATGCAATTCCGAAACTATCTTAAAATTCAATATGGATAAATTAAATCATTTAATTTTAAAAAAAAGCGCTTAAAGTTTCTTGAGCCGTGTATCATGGTACACGGCTCATCATCCGTAGGTTATGGCCTTTAAAACCTACGGATAAGATTTTATTTTTATTTTATTATTCAAGGCACAAGCTAGAAATTTCACTCAATAACGCTCAAGCTAAAAAATTCCATGTTTCAAGGCGCAAGCGCCCTAGATCATGGCGCACGGATCACAGAAAAAGGTTTTTGAAAAAGTTTTACAAGGTCAACGGGTCTCGGCTTTTTGCTGGTTAATAACTTAATCGCAACGGGGTCAAATCAAATAGAAATTAAAAGAAAATATATATTAATCAATACTAATTTAATTAATAGGTGGGATCAAAATTCGAGGTTATTGACAGTCCATACAATAGTTTTTATATGCCATATAATCAGCCCTTAAAGGTGTTAAACATTTAAAGCAACTGCCTCGCATATCCTTAAATTTACCATTAATTGAATGGGTCACGCCATAAGTAAATCGCAATTTGTCAATATTCATTTGTTTAAACTCATGTAATTCGTGAGGTAAAAAGAAAATAGTAAAGTCTTTTTTAGTTAATAATCTATTTTCTTTTAAGTCTTTTATATTCATCATATAGTTTTGACAATTCATAAGTGTTGCATTTGTCTATATATTTAGTCAATTCAACTCGCATTTGTTTACGCTCTTCAAACGCCCGTTGTTTATTACTATCTATTAATTCAAAATGATCTTGTTTTAATTCAGTCATGATTATATTCTTTAAAGCATTTTTTAATAAATTTTTTTAAATCAATAAAAGAATAATCTAAAGTGTCTAATGTTGTATGAGTGTCTAATTTATTTAATATTGTCCACTCAGTATCAACAGCTTTAATTATTTCTTTTTCTAATTCAGTTATTGTCATTATTTCACTTCTATTTCTTTTGTTAAGATTAGAGGTTTATCTTTTTTTATTTCACAACTGACGTAAGCCTCATCATCATCATCAACTTTAATAGTACCAATACAAACTGTGTCTTGATATTGGTCGTATTCATCTTGACCAGATAAAACTATTTCTGTTGAAAAACTATCATCAACAACATCAACTTTTGCATTGTCAAGATACTTCTCAAAAGCCTCATCTGAATTATCAGCAACAACTTGGAAAGTTAAATATCGCTGAATTTCTGTTTTAATTTCATAAACTTTTTTGCCTTTATCTGTTTTAAAAAACATTAAGTCTTTATCTACATTTACTTTATCTATTGGTTTCATATTATGCCCCTAATATTTGTTTTCTGGTTGAATTCATCGGCGTTAATTCATCAGCATATTTTTTAGCTTTTTTTAAAACTTCACTAGCTTGTTTTTTAGTGATGTTATTAACAGCACAAATAATGTCTTTATTGATCCATTTATTCGTTTTATGATATGCAATTAAAACATTATGAATTGCAAACGATATATTTTTATTTTCATCTAAGTCAAATTTTCCAAAAAATTTAACACTATCTATTGGTTTCATATTATCCTTTTGTTAATTTATTTCTTTATATAGGGGATAATAGTTTATTATCCCCTATTGTGTCAAGTGTTAATTGTATTGTTTATTTTGTAGTCTAAGTTGTTTTGTCTTATCCCATATAATATTTACACCCGCCATAATTTCACTTAATTGGGCTTGTAATTGCTCGGGCACGCCACATTCCCAAATCTTATGTTTAGAGGCTTTTTTATATAGTTTAAGTTCTTTTAACTTTTTGCCCTCGGGTTTATTCTCGACTTTTTGCTGAGCAATAAATTCAGCAAATTCTCTTAACTGATCTCGGCAATCCTCGGGTGTTATGCCCCGCCCGTAATTATCACTTCTATAATAATTATCTCGGTCTTTTTTATCTTTAAATTTATAAGATAATTTTTCTCTCAAATTACTATCTTTAATTTTACCAAAAAAAGTCACGGCTTGACGCTGAGCAATTTCTAAAGTTTCAATAGCTTTTTGTAAGTTATTAATAACCTTATCAGCTTTTATTTTTTTTGATAAGTACGTCATGGCGCTTTCAGTTTCCTCAGTTAAAACCGCTTTAAGTTCTAACTCAGCCATATTTATAATTGGGTCTAACTCTTCATCGACCCGTTGCTCCATTTTTGTAATTTGATATTTAGTCGGGTATTGTGTTTTAGTCATTATATATCCTTTTTGTTATTGTTAATATATTATCCTTTATAGTCCTTGACAAACATAAAGTCAAGCATTATATATAAAAATGTTATTGTCCTAACACCCGCTATTTATGGGATAGCGGGACAATAAAAAGAAAGTTATAAATTATGAGATACAAATATAAACCACAAAAAAAGCTTTTAGGGTCTTCAACCTTTAAAATGCAAAAGTCAAAAGGATATAAATATTTAAGTGAAATATTACATCTTGCACCCTCAAATATAGGCGGGGTTAATATATGCCCAAATGCAAGCCCCGAGTGTATAAAATTATGTTTAAACACAAGCGGGCGGGGTCAAATGACAACTGTGCAAAAATCAAGATTAAATAAAAAATATTACTTCCTAGCTGATAGGCTTAAATTCTTAAATCATTTAGATAAAGAAATTAAATTAAGTTATGAGCGGGCAAAAAGAAAAAAATTAAAATATACTGTTAGATTAAATGGTACTAGTGATCTTCCATTTGAGCGTTATAAATTAGAGAACGGCAAAAACTTAATGGATAATAACCCACAAGTTCAATTTGTCGATTATACAAAAGTGACAAATAGATTAGATAAAAAGAATAAAATACCTAAAAATTATGATTTAACTTATTCACAATCTGAGAATAATTTAGATGATGTAAAAAGAATATTAAAAACTAAATACAATATTGCAACGGTATTTAGAAAAAAATTGCCTAAAAAATGGTTAGGCCGTAAAGTTATAAACGGGGATAAGCACGATTTAAGACACTTAGACCCGAAAAAAGTAGTTGTAGGTTTAATTGCTAAGGGTAGAGCAATCAAAAATTTTAATGGATTTGTGCAAGATGTATAATTTTGTGCGGATATTGGTTGACTACCAATTAATATATAGGCGGGGTTTGAAGTTTGGGTCGTTTACCACTTCTACCCCGTTTAAAACTAACAAGCGACAAGCTCAAGCGACAAGCGAGCAGGAGGGATAATATGATTAGAATATATGAATTATCTTTTGGACATAATTCTAAAACAGATATGACAACTATATTAGATCATAAAACAAATACAATTATAGCAGAATTTGATGATTATAATATAGCTACATATTTTGTTAAAAAATGTTTTAAATTAATTTTAAAAGATAATGACAGAGATGGTTGGTTATATACATTAAAACAACAAGCGAGCGAGCAGAAGGGATAATATGAGTAGTTTTGTACAAGATTGGAAGTGTAGCAAGTGTAAAAGTGATAATTCTTGTTATGAAGATTTTAAAGATAGCGAGGAAGGATATATTTTTGAATGTAAAGATTGTAAATATATGGAAGTGTATAGAGAAGATGTAGACACGGGCAAAGTTATTGAAAATTATGCAGGGTACGAGCATTATTATAATCAACAAGCGAGCGAGCAGAAGGGATAATATGGCAAAAGAAAAATATAAAATACCAGAACATTATTTTTGTTTAAATGATATGACACCCGCATTTGAAGTTGAAGAGTGTATAATGCAAGAGTGTGAGAGCGCAGGCTTAGACATACGAGAAGATGAAGACCTTGCAGAAGAGCGGGGTTATGACCGAGCGTTTGAGGTTGTTAACCCATACAAAAATAAACTTAAAAAAGTTTTAGAAATTTGTAAAACTAATATGAAAGTTGATTGGGTTAGTGCAGATATGGAAGTCTGTGAAGAGTTTGGAGAAATTGTTAAAATAATAGAGGAGAAGTAATGAAAAAATATACTAAAAAAGATTTTTTAGAATATGCGAGCGCATTTGATTACCAAAATGACATAGATGAAGGAAACATAACGGGGTATAAAACAGATAAAGAAATAAAAGATGATATGAAAAAATGGAATTTAAAAGATTTTCATACTCATTTTGGTTTTAGTCATTTTAATGAATATAGTGGTGATCATAAACTAAAATCTACAAGCTAGACAAATACTTTACACAATCTTCAAGCGAATCAACAATAGGATCAAGCGATGACAACGATGAATCTACAAGCGCAAGCGATTGCTTGCCTTCAAATAACAAATGCTTATCCTTCCACTGCACAAGCACAAAAGAATTCTTAGGATGGGTGACATGAAACGATACTTGATGAGGGGACAGGCGAGCTCTATTGCCGTTAGCTACTTTTAATTCTACAGTGAAAAAGTTGCAGTTATTATTATAGCCCAATAGATCGGGAGTACCAAGTAGGCTAAGGTTTTCCAACCTAGTCCAAATGATATCTTTTGAAACACTTTTAAGTTTTTTATATAGTTTAGTTTCTGAGCCCACAATTTCATTAATAATCCTTCTGAAGTTTATCTGGTAAGATAAGACTAGAAGGTTTTTCGGTTTTCATAACCAATCTGTGTGCACTATGACCTGGCTGACCAATAATTGGATGTGCATTTTCATGTACTTCCATTCTTCTGATAGCGTGTAGCTTTCCTTTAATCTCTACATAGATAACGGCATTCTTAACTGCGTCACTACCTTTTGTAAAGTTGCTTAGAAACAACTGCAAGTCTTGTACTCTCATGAATCTTTTTGTCTTAACTTAGTTGACAAGTCCTCTATCACTTTTCTGTATCCTTGCAAGAGATTTTTATTAGATTCATTCTCTGATAATATTTTTTTGAATTGAAATACTTCTTTTTTTAAAACACCAACCAAAAACTCATACCCTTTGATAGTTTGTTTTAATTCATCAATCTGTCTGGTTAAATCTAGCTGACCTCGATCTTCTTTTATATTAACTTGAAACTCATTTTCATGGGTCATATCTTCCCCATGTTCTTTTAAATGTGTATATGTGCGTTTCTCTTTCATTATTGACTTTATAGGATAATTACTTTAAATTGTCAAACATGGGAGTTCCAAAAAGATTAACAGAATTACAGCGTAAGTTTGCTGAAATACTAGTATTTGGTGACAAAGACGGTAAGCCAGTGACAAAAACTGAGGCGGCAAGATTAGCTGGCTTTAGTGAGAATAGATTAAGTCAAGAAGGATACGAGTTAACAAACCCCAAATATCATCCACTAGTTGTAGACTATATAGGCAAATTAAGAGAAGAAAAAATACAAAAATTTATGGTGACATTTGATGGACATCTTGCAGAGCTAGATCGTATTAAAGAAAAAGCATTGAAGAAGGGATCCTTTTCAACAGCAGGTAATATGGAGATAGCTAGAGGAAAAGCAGCAGGATTATACATAGATAGAAAAATTATTAAGACAGGTAAGTTAGAAGATCTATCTGAACAAGAGTTAGAAAACAAAATGAAACAAATACTAGAAGACTATGCACCTATTTTAAATGCAAAACAAATAGACGGAGAAGTTATATCTTCTGAATCTTCTTCACCCACTGACGAGGAATCATCGTTCGATCCCCAAAAGTAATACCATCTTCATCTTTGTCATAAGAAGCAAACATCTTAATTGATTTATCATCTTTTGAGTACAACCAACCTTCGTTAACTGGAAAGGCAAGTTTCATTTTATCGAACTCTTTTTCATTAGCCCAAGCCGAGTCACTTACACAGTCGACCCACTCCACTCTGACTTTTTGAAAAGGTATATCAGGAGTTGTTATAGTGTTGATAGCTTTACGTCTTTTCCTAGGCATATCTCCATATATCACCCCTATAAGAGATGTACCAGATAAATCACTTAACAATTTTCCCATTTATTTGTCCTGGCTGGCACTCCTGTACTCAGTTTGGACTAACCTTTTGTATAAAAATAGGTCTAAATGACATAAATTTCTGTCACTAAAACAGTTTCTGTCACTAATTTTGTCACGTATTATTGTTGTATACCAACACTAATAGCTCATTCTGACACTTTGACACTTTTTTTTCGTGTTTTTTTTTAACGTCTCTCATTTATCTGTGACATCTCTTATGTATTGTCTATGCCTTTTTTTGGACATAATATTTTCTCATTACTGCCACTTTGTCCTCAGCTTCTGCAATAATTTGTAATAGTTTGTCAACTTCACCAGTAATATCTATGTGTTCTGGTATAATTATATTATTCTCGTTAAAAGACTGTATCTTGTATAATGAGTCTTCTATGGTTGCTTCATATCTCTTTAGAAGCGTTCTAAACAACATATCGTTCATTTTATCTCCTTTAATATATCTTTTAGTTTTATAGCCAATAAAAATTTAGCTTTCTGCCTGCATTTTAATACTAAACATTTAATTTTATAAATTAATTTACCTTTTTTTGTCATTAAAGTCCTCTTCCTTGATATCAACCTTTGCCTTCTCTTTCTCATCAAACATTAGGTCATGATACATGTCCAATCTCTTCAAAAACTTATGTTTCCAGGCCCTTAATTCATGATCCGTGATCCGAAATTCCTGATAAAATAAGTCAGGAGTACATACCATGATCAACCCTTGACGGATATTACTCTTGTATACATAATCATGGGCCATGGCATATGCCGCAATTTGAAGATAATAGTCTTCAATCCACTCTTCTTTCTTAGGTCTATTAGATTGCTTAAAGTCTACAATAGTCTCCATACCATTGTGATTACATACGAGGTCAGTGCTCCCAGCGTACAACCCAGGATAAAACAACGTGACTTCCGAGCCGTAATATTCCGTAACATTTGATAAACCCTTCTCAATAATTTTGTTGGCCATGGGACGCGCCTCCTGTCCGATCCCTGTAAGATCATCGTACCCAACTCCTTCCACATAAGACTCGAGGAATTTGTGCATAGCTGTCCCCCTAGAACTACTATGAATTTTGATTCGTTCTGCCTCTGATTCTCCAACTTTAGCCTTCCATTTTTTTAAAAAATCTGTGTTTTTGGTGGCCCCTAATATCGTAGTCACAGACGGAAGTCTATAATTACTTATCTCATAAACTCTTTTTCCAGTATCACCATCTGTTATTTGTTTACCACTAACGTATTGGAATCTTTCTTTAAGAGGGATCTTACGTCCAATGTTGTTATACTCTTCGCAGTCTTTATCATTCATCATAACTTCTTTTTTAACTCCTCCAGATATTGACTATTCTCTTGTCTCCTAATTAAGTCTTCCATATCCTTGCTTTGTTTATTTCTTAATATTCTAGCGTGTTTACGCCAAGCCCAAGAATTAATTTCACCTGCCCACTTCATTAGAAAGTGTAGTCCTTGGTATATATATTTATCAAACATTTTTATTCCTCCTTTTAAAGTCTGCTAAATGAATTATGTTATCAGCGTTTATTTTTTCCTTAGTGTAGTGTTCAATTACTTGTTGTATCTTATGTAGTTTAGTATGAGCAAAGGGCCAAAGCAAACAACACACATAAAATGCATCCCGAAATACACAACGCCATCTCCATTGTTTAAGATACGGTGTACCATCTTTACGGTTTCCTTTTATAGGTTTAGGAGTTAATGTTCCAACTTTTAAAACTTCATGGAGCCAGATTAATACACTTCTATCAGTCATTGTGATCTCCATATTAATACGCATAGAATTCGTGGTTCGATATCCAGGTTTACCCTTATGTTTCTTTTTCTTCTCTAAACTTCTTTTAAAATGTATGGATCCTTCACCATCAAAAAGCCCTGCAATATAAGCCTTATCTACCTCACTTACCATTCTTTACCATTATTCTAACGACCGTAGTCCAGGGATTATAATCAGCTTTAGTGCACTGATTGAGCAGGATGATCAATACCAAAATCCCCATTATCCTCATAATCATATATTTCCCCCTGCGATTCACAGTCAAAACACTGATAAATCTCTTGTTCATTATCAAAAATATTAGATACTTTTATAAATCCATTTCCCCTACAAGTAGGACAAATATATACTCTTTTAATCTTTTTTGAATTGTCCATTATACTTTTTTGCTTTCTCATTTGCTATTGCTTCGATTGTTTTTGCTACACTTAACTTTGCGTCAGGAAGTATCAGTTTAGATAATCTCTCCAAGACTTTGTATGTTTCTTTAGATAGTGAAACATTTCTATATTTACTCATATCAGTCATGTATAATACCTTTCATATTTTTATTTAATATAGATCAGTTTATAGGATTGTCAATGACAAAATTTGTTTTATTAATGGTTTTATGTAGTGAACTTGCGTCTCATCAGTGCAAGATTATACCTACACCTAACGTATTGTTTGATGACTATAGTAGTTGTATAATTTATGGTTATGATTACTCTTACAAATTAATAGCTGGCTTCGACCCAGAATGGACAAACAGTATGAAAGCTTATACCAAGTTTTCTTGTGAGGTTGACAAGATTATTTAATGTTGATAGAGGTTAGATCTTCTCACCATTACCTACCCTTTATTTTTCCCTCTTAGGGTAGGTGTTACTTACACATACAACCAATAAAGTTTCCACTATTATCATTCATAATATGTAAATTTAAAGTGTTAACATATCCACTTAGTTTGAGTCTCAACACATCACATAACTCAAAACAATTTAATTGATCAGCCAATACTATTCCTTCCAGTATTTTTTCTGTCACTGGAATTAGTTGATACAGTCCGTCGTTCATTATTATTAGATCCATTTAAAAACTCCTTTAGTTTTTTATACCACAAATCTTTATAAACTTTATCTTTTGTTTCGTGATAAAGGTTTGCTAATGTGTCTAGTTCCTTTGATGTACTCATTGTTTCTAGTTCCCCATAGTATAACATTTTTAAGTCCTGGTGCTTTGATGTCCATATGGACACCAAAAGATTTCCAGGCCTTCTTCATGATATTAAGTTCAAGTAATAGGTTAGCCCATTGTCCTTGGTTCGTGCACGTTGTTTTAATGGTGATTGTTTTTTCTTTCATTTTTCTTTCTTAGTTTTACAACATTTTTTCCAAACATTTTATTTGAAGTTTCAACCCTCAATTTTCTTGCGTCTTTTTCTAATTTTTTCTCTAAGTTTGGATCATCGTGTTCTGCTTGCATTTGTTCACTGCTTTTAGGACAACCCATTATATAACTGTAGATAAATTTTTTACTATCATCAGTTTTTTTATGAACATTATCAACTTGATCCTGTATCCATGATTGAAGATCTGTAAAATAATCTAACTTTGTTAAAGCATCCCAATGTTTAAAACCACCTCCAGTGATATTAACTCTTTGCGATCCAATAAAATTATCAGATTCATCTCCATCATCGTTATGATCTATGTTGCCAAAGTCATCATCCCAATAAGTTGTAATAGTTACTTTCTTTATGTAGTCTTTTTTAGTCATTTTTTTCTCCTGTATTTATTTCTAATAAGATACTAGGATATTAAATGATAGTTGTCAACCCTGGCCCTTGTATCTTGTCATTTTTTTCTGCCTCTTTTCCGCCTTATTTAAACTTTTCTTGTGTTGACGGGGGCCTCTTTTCTTAGGTTTATCTCGAGGTGTAAAGAATTTAAAACTTTGTCTAGCCATTCTTCCATTCTTTTACAAAAGCATCTGCATCTGTAGGTTTTGTTATGTGTGGTAGATAACTTATTTTACCGTTGACGTGTTGTTCTAGATCTGCACCACAGTTCATGCATCTATATAATTCATTACTTAATCCAACTAACATAGTGAACTCACTACATGTTGGACATTTACCATTTACTACTTCTGCTGAAATTTTTACCATTACTCTAATATTAGCTTTTTTATAGAGAAAGATCCATCTATATTTTTTTCGAGCTCAACCATCGACTTGATGCACTGGTACTTTATGTGCGATTTAGCTTCACGTCTAGCTGTACGTGCCCCTTTTAAACAATCAGACATTGATGTTTGCAAACGTGCCTCCTTGATCTCTCCGTGTACAATCATAAGTAAAGCTATCGCTAACTCTGTCATCAATGGGCTCCGTTACCGTTTGCTCTTACCTTATCTTTTAATGTCTCTACATCTATTAACAATTTTTCAGTTTGTTTTTGTATAAACTGTATGTTTACTTTGTTGTGCATCATGTCTTCAATTCTTGTTTCAATCTGCTCTACAGATTTATATAGATCTTCGAGTAAAAAATGTTGTTCCTGGTCCACGGGGACCTGTTCACTTTTTTTTAACAAATCATTTTCAAACAACTCACGTGATGTCTCGAGCGATACTAGTCTCGAGGTCAGCTCTGTATATGCAAATACACCCATTGCAACTAAAAAAATTAATGAGGCTACCGTTTTCATCGGCATCTGCACAGCAGCTTCCTCAGATATGTTTAAAGGTTTTTTACTCATTTATTTTTGGTTTTGGTTTTGGAAGTATATAATCTTTTTTATCAATTTTCAACGATGGGTAAGAGGCTGGTCTTACAAATATAGCCAATAAACACAACAAAAGTATTAGCAATGCTGTAAATCTGTAGTCCATAATGAGTCTCCATATTATTTTTTTTCTTCCATTTCATAGAAGAAATTATCTGTGTCTTCTGTTCTCCATTTACCTGAGTCTTCTACATTCCATTCATTAGTTTGTACTTTCCAGTCAGGAGTTTTATCCTTAACTGTAAATGAAGGTATATCCCAGATTAATCTATTGTTTGGCTGAGCCGCATAATTACCGTCATCTAACGCCAATATATGAGCGCACTTATGTTCGTGCGGTACTTCCGAGTGATCGGTGTCTACTATATTACTCTCTGGATGTGCAAAGTCAACCGTGAATAAATAAGACCCATGATGCCATTTTTTATCTTTGCCTATGTATTTTCCGTGTTGTCCACCTAAAATATCATAACTAGTAACAGCAGGATAATAACTAAAAGAATTCCAAAGCTGGAGTTCATCAAGTCTTTTGGTGGGAACAGACTTGGGTTCATAACCACGTTGAATAAATGCCGTAATTGGGAGACGATAAAAGATTGCGCCATTTTCCATAATCGCATGCCATAAGATAGCACGACCTGTAATACAGGTAATGCCGAAGATAATACAGTCTTCAACTTCTCCGTGATGTTTTTTAAGATCATATAAATACTCCCTTTTTATTTGTGCATATTGTACAGGAATATTTGCGTTTAAGTAAGCCATAATTTATCATTTTATATTACCCCAATTTGGTCCAGATTCATAGTCTACTTTGTTGGGAACCTCTAGACTAACAGCATATTCCATAATTTCTTTTATTTTATTCGCATGTTCTGAAGACTCTATAGATATATCAAGTTCATCATGTACTTGTATATGCGGTATGATACCTTCTTTATATAATTCAATCATAGCTTTTTTTGTCATATCAGCTGCTGATCCTTGAATTAATTTATTTAAAGCTTTGTAAGTATAGGCTCTTTTAATCCCTGGTCCATGTTCCAATAACGCTGCGTCATGTGTCATTGCTTTATGCATACCAAACATATTCGGCTCCCATAGATGGAACCTACATAGTCTTCCAAGTAAAGTTCTTATCTGACCACGTTGCTGTGCTCTCTGCATTACGTTATCCATTAGTTGTTTAACAAAGGGAACTCGATCATGGTATTGTTTGAATAAACCATCTGAAGTTTCTTTATCTACCCCTAGTTCAGCCTGTAATTTATTTTTACCCATACCATAGAATAATCCTAAGTTAATAGTCTTAGCTTGAGATCTTGGTATGTTAGCCATGTCTGCAACTATAGTATGAAAGTCTGTATTAGGATCATTATTATAGGAATCTAATACATCATCAACACCGTATAAATTTTGTAATGCTGCATAATGCACCACCAACCTCGGTTCTTGCTGAGAATAGTCAAATACACCCCATGTATGGCCTTCCTCGGGTATAAATAAAGACCTAATCATTGGTCCAAGTTCCTTGTTTCTTGCAGGAATTTGTTGAAGATTAGGGTTAGAATATGAGAATCTACCAGTAACAGTTCCACCATTATCCCCACGTAATTGATTAATCTCTGCATGAATTCTACCTTTATGTGAATGTTTTAATATGGTATCAATAAATGTTGTATGAGCTTTATTTACTTCTCTTGCTTGTGCAATCTTTTGAACCACTGGATGTGGATGGTTTTGTAAAAAATTTTTAGTAAAAGAAGGAGCAGATGTTTTCTCAGTTACGTCATAAGGTAATTTTAGTTTCTCAAAAACTTTGGCAATGCTTCTCGCTGCCCATATTTGAGGTTCTATGCCTGTTTCTTTTTTCACTATTAGTAATGCTGATTCTTCTCTTTCAACTAATTGTTTCTTTAATTTACTTGCTGCTTGAACGTCTACACGAACTCCTAAAAAACGCATATCAACGAGGCAAGGAAATAATTCTGTTTCCATATCGAAAATAGATTGAATGTCTTGGTTAACTATTTCTGTTTTTAAATACTGCCATAGTTGTAATGTAATAGCTGCATCTTTTTCTGCGTATTGACCTACATACATTGCAGGTAATTTATACATCTCTCCTTTAGGATCGATTCCCCACTCTTTTGCTGCTGCATATAAAGCTGCCTCATCTTTTCCTGTACCAACATATTTTTTAGCACAAGTATTTAAATCAAAACGAAATTGATTTTCATCACATAAAGCTGCAGCAATCATTGTATCTACAAGTCTACCCTTGATACTTAAACCCATAGATTGAATCCAACATACATCATACATTGCATTGTGAAATATTTTTACAGCATCAGTATTTAAAACATCTTGAAACCATTTAAGAACCATAGTCCTATCCATATTTCCACCACCGCCATGAGCGATAGGATAATATCCACACCAACCTTCAACAGCAACTGCTATACCAACAACTTCTCCTTTACCAATAATTGCTCCAGATCCCATCTTAGTTAGTTCAGGATCCTTAGTTTCTAAGTCAATTGCAATCTCATCATACTTTGATAGATCAGGAAATTCTTCTGGTGGTAGCCATTCTGTTTGTGGTTTAAATATTATCTTCTGCATTTTTATTTATCCTTTTTACGTTAGTTAATTGTTCCATATCCTGAAAGGGAACCATAGTGATTTTATCAAGTCTACCTTCACGTTGATAGATTTGATAAATTCCTTTTCCTTTTTCAAAATTTTTTTCAGTTAATTTTTTAGTAACGTGATCTAACAATTCTTGTCTTTGAATTAAAAGCCAGTGATCCGTTCTTTCAAATACTATGTAGTCTGCTTTACCTTTTACCCAACCAGGTTTACCTCTAACATTAGTTCCTTCAACCCAAGCAATATCATCTTGCTTTTTATTATCCCAACGATTTACTTTCTTCATACCTTTGACATCAAACTTTAAAAGCTTACCATCTAGTGTACCTTGTACATCCCAATGCTCATGCATATCTTGATAATCATTAGCCCATTTTGGGTCCTCTAAATTTTTAGCAAAGTTTTGTTCTATTATTTTTGCTCTTGCTCTAAACTCTTGCCAACTCATGAATAGTCCCTCTCTAATATCATTTCTAAATAATGTATTGCTTTTTCTATATCTTGTTCTTTTCCTTTTGACTGGTGTCTGCAAATATATTTTATAGCATTGCCCTCAGCAAATAATAATTTGTTTTCATTTATAAATTCTGCTGGTTGAATTTTCATCGAACGGTAGTGCTTCCCGCCAACCTGTTCATCTAAAGAATTGTATGTTGTTCCTTTAAACATATCTTTGTCTGTCATAATACCTCCTCCATTGGGTAACATTTGCTATCGTCTTTTGGTCTTATAATATGTAAGTGTTCCTTTGTTCTAGTTGCACCTACGTAAAATAATCTTGTTTCATCATCTTGGTTCTTGTCATATGATTTTTTTGTATTAAAGGTAAGATCAGTAAGTAAGACTACGTTGTCTTCTTCACCACCTTTAGCACTATGAATGGTTGATAGTTTGATCCGTGGTTCTTGATTCAACATCTCTCCATTACGTTTCATACGTCTTATATAAGTAATTCTTTTCTCTCCAGCTTGATCAAAAGCTTCGTACCAAATCTCATTAGTTTGAAGTCCATAGTCATTATGTAATTGGTCATAACTATACAATCCATTCTTCACCATTGATTTTAATTTATCCTTGTTCCATTTCTCTTTACTGATGTACTTTGAAATATTTTCTATTTGTTTTGAATCAAGCATCTGTCCTTTAATTAAATATTCCCAGTTGGTTGCAGCGATTTGAATATCTTTTTCATAAAGTTTTTTAAATCTATTCTCGTAATAAAAACCTTTGTCTCTTAATGTTTCTTCTAGTGCATCCAACATTGATCTTGTTCTAGTTAGCACTAACCATTTACCTGTTGACATATCTACATCTTCAAAGTGATCATAAGAACTTAACTTTCCTTCGTGTTGTTTAGGGTTCCAATTTTTCTCTACTCTATTATTAACTCTACCAATGATCGAGTTTGCTAATTCATGTATCTTTCTTGGAACTCTTCTAGATTCTTTTAGTTCAATAATATTTCCTTTTTGTGCAATGAATGAATCAACATCTGCACCAGCCCATCTAAACACAGCCTGGTCATCATCTCCTGCAATAAAAGAATCAACTGTTTTATCAGTAATATGTTTAACCATATCCCATTGCATTAAAGATAAATCTTGAGCTTCATCAATAAATACTACATCAAAGTTTGGTGACTTTTCTTCTTTGATAAAATTTAAAATCATATCGTTGTAGTCGATAAGATTATATTCTTTTTTATATTGTACTAATTGTTCACTTAAATGAACTAGAGTTGAGTATTCAACATCTTGATTGTGTTCTTTTAAATTATACTGTTCGTCGATTGTAATATTTCTAAGTTTAGCTAAATTAATTATTCTAAGATAATCACTTTTCGTTGAAAACAATCCAGTCTCTTCTTCATCATAATCATTATAGTCTAGAAACAAATGTTCTTTTCTTCCCAAATCTTCGTAGTGTCTCTTCTGCATTACTTGATTCTTTTTTAAACCCAATGATTTAAAAGCTAACGAATGTAGTGTTCTAAAATATGGAAGATCGTCTTCTTCTAAATTAAATTTTTTCATTGCTCTTTCTTTAGCCTCATTTGCAGCTTTCTTTGTAAAAGCAAAGTAACCAATTCGATCTGGATTAGTTGTCTTTAGATATTCATCTACCTTTTCTAATAATGTGTGTGTCTTTCCTGTACCTGGTGGGCCGAATACAATTGTCTTCATTAATAAGGATCCTTTTCTTTTAAGGTCTTAGGTGTATGAGTTTTATCTGGTTTCTCAAATGCATCTACTACCATAATTGTTGGTCTTTTCTTACCAATTACAATTCGATCATCACTACAATCACAATATTCTTTCAACATTTGTTGTGTAACTTGTGGTTTCTCTGGCCATTTCTTTCTAAGTAAATGTCCATGATAAAATTTATGAAATATAAATTTATGTTTACCTTCTTCTGTAAATACATTTCCATTTAAAATATCTTTCTTAGTAGTTTCTGCTGCAGTTCTGTTGGTACAAAACTCTTCTAAATGTTCTTTTAATTGATCTATCATTGAAGAACCTACTGGTGCTTTGATTATTTCAATACCTTGAAGTAACATATCAGTATACTTTTCAAATTCTTTGACCGTGATCCGTGGTGGTTTCTTATTGATTTGTTTTACAACAGTTCTTCTAAACAATCTTTGTTCCATTAAACAATCGATGTTGTCTAGCTTTACTCTATCCCCATCTACATTAACCCAATAATAAGGTTCATCTAGTTCTACTTTTTGTAGATCAGATAGTATTGGAAATACTGCGTCTCCACCAATACCATATTTTCTTGTTCTACATAATTTTTTATCACAATGATTACACATTGGATCTTCGTTACATTTAAAACCTAAATCTTTACCATCATTAAATTTTATTTTACCTTGAACAATTCTATCTTCCAAAGGTCCTGAAGGATGTTTTTCAAAGTATTTATAATTAAATGCATTAATTTTTGCTTGCCAACTATCTGGCCATTTTCTTTTTGCATATTGAATATATTGATAAATAATTCTATCTCTACCATCTTTAATTTCTGTTTGTGTTAATGATTCTAGACAAGGTGGACCATCACTAAACTCAGAGTCAGGTCTTTTAATTGTTAGTTTTTCTAATTGTTCTGGAGTAAGTTTATATAAATCATGCAGTAAATAAAAACGTTCCAGATTAACAGCTTCACCTTGATCATTAAAGCAATATCTTGTTGTTTTATCACCATTAAAGTATGGTAAATTTAGAAAGTTTCCTGTATCATCTTTGGATTTTAATTCTATTTGTTTTGGAAATACTTCTGATCCGCCGTAACCCAATACTGCACTAACAGATACTAACTTATCTCTCATTAGTTTTGCTTCAACAGGAACTGTTGTAAAACAGAATACATGTGCACCACCTGACTTAGATCTAAATACTAGTAAAGGTAAATCTAAACTTTTAATTTTATCTATTAATTTTTTGTGATCAAAACCTGCATAAGAATCAATATCAACACAACCCCATTTACAAGTATTATCTTCGTTAATCGGTATGATACCTAGACTAGGTTCTGCACCGTTTAAATGGTCTTGCCACATATTATCTGTGACCATACCTCTTTGTACAAAAGATTTACCTTTGATCTTTTGACCATCGGCACCTTTCTTGTCTACGTATGTCATACCATACGCACGTTCTAATCCTGAGAATATCTTTTTAAACTTTTCCATAATATTTAAGCGGGCGGGTCCACTCTCGCTTTACCGCCCACTACCTAGGATACTGTTTAGTATGGTGATTTTTCTGTTGTCTCAGTTTCAGAGTCGTGTTTAATTTCAACCTCACCTTTGCCAACTTTTTCAGCAAAGTCTTTAGCGATATTATAAACACTAACGTCTGATACAGGTCCAATTTTAGTTACATCCCAACCAAACCATGTTCCTTTATCATTAGTCATTTGAACTGACTTTAGATTATAAACGTGGCTAAATGTTGGTGGAGTAAATAAACCGTTTTTACCCTGCATCTTTATAGACATCATCATAGAGTTCCAAGTTCTACTTACTTTCAACTGCGTTCTTGTCATAGACAATAAAGCAGTAGATGGTACTGACCCTAAAGTAACAACAAAATGATTTGCTGTATTCTCAAGATAGTTACCATTAGGTAGCCTGTCTCTATTCATTTGGTCTCTTGTAGATGTTTTAACAATAGGATCTTCTATTGAGTACATCTTTACAAGACCTCCGCCTTCTCCTCTATCTTTCCACTCAAGAAATTTTCTATTGTAGAAAGCAGGGATTACATTAACTCCTCTTTCACCATTAAATAATTCTTTAGTGACAGAGTTTAATATCATCCCAGGTTCTGCGCCTTCAACGTATTTACCATCTCTCTTATTTATCTCTGGAGATAACTGTCCTAAGACTTTAAGAAAGGGTAAGGCAACATCGTCCTGACCAATATTCTGTGCTCCTGCGTTAGCATCAGCTTCAAACATATTTGTAGCCAATGCACCTTCTTTTTTTTTCGTAAGGTTTGTTTCTTTTGACATGATTATTTTTTCCTTTTTATTGTTGTCTTATTTCCAACAAAGATGCTGAAAATTTCCGTAGGCATTTCTTGACCTGCCTCAATACGTTGACGGACCAACGCTTTTAGAGTCATGGGTTCAACCTTTAATTTCTGCGCAGGTTGAAGACCCTGACTCTTTGCAAGTTCAGCATATTCTGCTGCCTTGTTGTCTTCTCCACGGCCAAAAGATACTACCATTTCGTTTTTGATAATGTCTCCCAGACCATTTTGTCGAAGCCAGTTAAAAGCCGATTCTCTATTAGCCACTGTAATGGTAGCATTATAGAACGGCTTAACATCAATCATAGAACCATCCATTAGTTTAAGTTGGGATAGACCCATCTCAGACATCATAGTAGGAATTACCTCTGCTGATATAACGTCTAAATCTTTTTTCTTTTTCTTTAAGTTCTCTTCGATACTCTCTATTTCTTTTACTAGAGATTCCATCTTCTGAACTTCATTAGATAGTGATTTTATATTTTCACTCTTATCTAATATATCTGTTTTGTCTTGCTCAAAGTTTATATTATTCATCTATTTCTCCTCTTTCATATAAGTGTATTTCTATTGGGTAGTATTTTCTTTCTTGTTTGTCCCACTTTAATACTTTAAATTTACCGTGGGTAATATCAGATACAATAGAACATGCAACACCTATAATTGCAGGATCTCCTGTAAGTAGTAAATAATCTCCTACCTTAAAATTTTTTAAACCTTTTCTTAATTTAAAAATTAATGGGCCAGGAGAGAAAATCATTTGAGAAAATTCTGGTAACAAAAATTTAAATTGTCCATAGTTAGACGCACCCATAATATTTATTTTAGGGTTGCCCGACTGTGTACCAGGAATTTCCTGAATAACATATACAACTGGTGTATGTGTTTTTACTATATTTTCATATTTCGTACTTTCTGACATTGACAAAACATATAACATCAATTATATAGAAGTCAATACAGAAAGAAGAAAAATATTTATGAATTATAAATTTAAAACGAAGCCGTATGCACATCAATTAACTGCATTGGAAAAGTCATGGAATAAAGAAAGCTATGCTTATTTTATGGAGATGGGTACAGGTAAAACAAAAGTATTGATTGATAATATGGCAATGCTTTATGATAAAGGTAAAATAGATGGTGCTTTAATTATTGCACCTAAAGGTGTTATTGGTACTTGGTATAATCAAGAAATTCCAACACACTTACCTGATCACATAGACAATAAGGCAGTAATGTGGCAAGCAAATATTACTAAAAAACAAAAAGAAAATTTAGATGAATTATTAAAACCAAATAGTAAACTTCATATTTTAATTATGAATGTCGAAGCATTAAGTACATCTAAAGGTACAGACTTTGCAGCATCTTTTCTTAGAACTCACAATACAATTATGGGTGTAGACGAATCAACTACTATAAAAAATTCTGCAGCCAAAAGAACTAAAAATATTTTAAGTCTTTCTAAATTAGCAAAGTATAGAAGAATTATGACAGGTTCTCCTATTACAAAAAACCCATTAGATTTATATAGTCAATGTGAATTTCTTAGTCCATGGTTATTGGACTTTGCATCGTATTATGCTTTTAGAAATAGGTATGCTGAAATGAAAACTATTCATGCACAAGGTAGATCAATACAAGTTGTAAACTTTTTTAAAAATATTGGCGAGCTATCTGATAAACTAAAGGGTTTTTCTTATCGTGTACTAAAAGAAGATTGCCTAGATTTACCTGATAAAATTTATGTCAAAAGAAATGTTATTCTTACTGAAGAACAATCTAAGTTGTACAAACAGATGAAGACTATGGCTCTTGCTATATTAAATGGTAAGCAAACAACTACGGTTACAGTTCTAACCCAGTTAATGAGACTACATCAAATTACTTGTGGTCATTTTACTGCTGATGATGGTAGCACTCAAAATATTAAAAGTAATAGAATAACTGAACTAATGAATGTCTTAGAAGAGGTAGAAGGCAAAGCTATTATCTGGGCTAACTATCAAAAAGATATGTCTGAAATTAAAAAAGCTATTGAAAAAGAATATGGTGAAGGATCCGTGGTCGATTATTACGGACTCACTCCACAAGAAGATAGGCAACCTAACATTAAACGTTTTCAGGAAGATCCTGAATGTAGATTCTTTGTTGGTACTCCTCAAACAGGAGGTTATGGTATTACATTAACTCAAGCAAATACTGTTGTATATTATTCTAATGGTTATGATCTTGAGAAAAGATTACAGTCAGAAGATAGAGCACACAGAATAGGTCAAAAAAAATCTGTAACATATGTTGATTTAATCTCAGAACAAACTGTTGATGAAAAAATAGTTAAAGCTTTACGTAAAAAAATTAATATTGCATCAGAAGTTATGGGTGAAGAGTTAAGAGATTGGATATAAGTTTTAAGAATGGGATCTATGAGTACCCTTGAGGCGAGTGGTAGCGTCTCGTTTTAACAAACGCCGTTGGTTCGGTCCATACGATCCCTGGTTTTCATTACCGTTAAACCAACAACTGCCACATTAAATTAGATCTACTGCTTTTCCAATAATTGGTTTGTATTTAGTTTTTTTATCTTCACGATATGCTCTTAAATATTGATGTCTAGGATTAAAAGGTATGTAGCTTGCGTGAATCCATCCCGAATTAGGTTCGCCAGGAGTGTAGTACTCGAGGATCAATTGATCTACCTCACAATTCATTTTAACCCAGTCTGCTACTTCAGCGTTGTCGACTCCAAGACATTCGAAATCAACGGCCTCAGCTTTTGAGTGCTGACTGGTCAAACTCGATCCTATGGCTACGCACAACTCAGGTGAACGATAGCCGCTGGTAACTTTTACTCTACCGAATTGGTCACGCACTGGCTGTAAAATATTTTCACACAATGCTTTTAATTTATCTATTTGATCCGCGTTAGGTTCGTTGTCTATACCTTTACGTATAGCTGTGTCTGATTTAGTAAGCTCCTGAAGAGAAAAATTTCGTGATAATTGCATATATTTTATTTTGTGATATCTGTAAGTAAAATTAAAAGCACGGCTCCCATACCGCCAACAATCCAATATTCTACTCGTTTAATTCGTTCTTGCATTTCTTTGATCTGATCAAAAGTTTGTTTCTGCATAATTCTACAAAGTTTTTCGTGCGACTCAATTTTTTGTAATGCAGATTTTTTAGCCATTATATTGTAACCCCCGCTACAATAGAAACCCGATAGGATAGACCTATCACACCGCCCAAACTTTTAATTTTGTTTATCATTACGTTGTAAAAAATTCCTCTATTAGTTTTGCTCGTTCAGCAGTGGGTAGATTAACATTATATCTAGAAGCTGTCGACCCTGTATTTTGGCTCTGTACCACAGCTGGATTAACGGATGCTGGTGATGTTAAGTTAGGTGTCGTGATCCGTGATTCTTGTCCCGTTATTTGTGGTTCTGGTATTTCAAAATTAGGAAACACTGGGTTATCTTCTAATAAATTAATAGATCTATTTTCAGATATAATTTTTCTTAAAAATGGAGAAGCAATCATGTATGGATTTTCTGTTTCAATACCTTCTTTTTCATTTAAATCTCTATTTATTTTTCTCATTCTTTCCTGAAAGAAATTACTAGGTTGTTTAGGAGTGTATACTCCTCTTAATAAATCATTGATTACAGTTTTTTTAATACCTTTTCTTTTTTGAAGTTCTCTTCTTATTTTAGAATTAGTCATACCTAAAGTTCTAGCCGCTTCAATGTCTTGATACATTTCTTTTAGTGTAGCAAATCTTCTAGACTCTGAATATTTATAAGAATTAATAATATCTTGTGGACTAACTCTTCCACCTTTTAGCAGTGGTGCAATAAATAAGTTATCATCTTTTTTAAGTTTGGAGCCAAATCTTGTAGTCATATATTGTAAAGATCTTTCAGGGTCAGATTGAATACTTCTAAATCCAGCTAGTCCTGGAAGCTCATCTTGTAAATTAAATGTTTGTCCATATTTTTTATCAGCTAATCCTCTCGATGCTCTTTCTAATCTTTTAAATTGAGATATAGATCCAGGTGCAAGTGACTTAGCAATGTGTCCAATTCCTTTAACTGCTTTTACACCAAAGTCATCTTCTTCAGACCAAACTCTTCTACCACCTCTACCAATACCTCTTCTAATAGTAGAATCTAATAATGCTTCTGTATAAATAGATTCTGAAGCAAACGGCTCCATTAGTTCATATAGACTATCAGACATACCTTTTGCTAAAGATTGTTTTAAAGATTCTTCAGTTACATCTCCTTGAGTTAATGCACCCATTACTGATCTAAAAGGTCTTGTTAAAGTATCGTATGCATTTGAATAACTAAAGTCTACATATTTTAAATATCCTTTTTCATTTCTACCTGTTGGAAGAAGAGTGGAGTTTTTAGACCACTCAGGAACCATTCTTCTAAGAGCATTCATCTCTTCATCAGTTACATCATTTTTAGCTTTAAATGTTTCTGCTAATGCATAAGGAACACCACCCACAGTCATTCCAAAACTAGTTAATCTTTTTAAACCAAGTTGCATTAATTCAGGTATTTCTGGACTTGCAAATGTTCCTTTACCAATACCTGCAGTAATATCATCAATAGCACCTGTAAATATATTATTACCTGTTCTCATAATTTCTAAAGGAAAAGCTATAAAGTTTCCAAATGGCGATTGTCTCAAAGCTTTTGCAGTTCTTCCAACATAACCATAGTTAGGAACTCTATTTCTTGTTAAACTACCAGCTACTTCATCTAAAAAATTATCAAAACTTTCTGCAGCATACTCATCTCTCTGTACTAATTTTCTAAAATACTTACCTCTTGTAGACTCTTCTGCTAAAACTTGTTTATAATTACCTTTGTTAACATTTAATGTTTCTGCTAATTTAGAGTAACGATTTCTCTCCAAGTTCCAGTTTATAATTTTCCAAAAATCATCTTCAGCAACATATGCATCTTGAGTTTTACCATAAACTTTTAGTAACCTATCTTTTAAATTATTTGTAAGATCAGTATATACTTTTGAATCAGCAGCAGCTGGGTTGTTTAACACATCTTTTAAAAGTCTTTTTGCTTCACCAACTTGAACCTGACTATCTACAACACCTACTTTTAATAGTCTTTCATATAAAGCATCGTCTGCTTTAGTCATTGTTCCTAATATTCTTTTACCTGTTAGATCATAAGATTGTTTAAATACACCTTGTCCGCCCATAGATTTAGGTAGCAATGTTTGAACATCGCCATAAGTTGGAAAGAATGCACCATTAGCAGATACAAAAGCTCCAGCACTAATAAAGTTTCTAACGTGTGTTATTGGTGACAAAATTGTTTTTGCAATTTGTGATGCAGCTTTTGGTGCAAGCACTGCATATTTATAAAATGTACCTACTCCACTTCTATTTAACCAGTTACTAGTTGTGTCAAATATTGAATCGTAAAAAGGTGTTCTAATATATTTACCTTCTAATGGTGATAGACCTTTTGTCGATGAACCTGGCTCTATATATTTAAATTTTAATGGATCTGCTTTTTGTGCAGTGGATAGTTCATCTGCACCAAATATAAATTTATTTGGTCCTTGTGATCCTGTTTTTGCAATATCATCTAAATATTTTAAAGTATAATTTAAGTGTCCCTGTTTACTAACTGTTGTATAAAAACTATAAGATGGATCTTTAATTAATCCAGCAAGTTCTTCTTGCCATGGTAATAATACTTTATTTTTTAAAACTGAATCTTTAATAACAACAGAATCAACTTCTGCTTTTGTAGCTTTGTTTAAAACATCCCCTGTTTCATTTTTTAAATTTAAAATATCTACTTCATCTACTGATTTAGTTTTTAAAAATTGATTGACTTCATCTGTTGCCTCTTGATTTAATTTTTCAAGAACTTCTTTTGTGGGTGTTGTTTTATTTAACTCTTGATATCCTTTTATTTTATTTGCTTTAACAGATTCAATTGCTG
>Ga0208669_1000196_pt1 | contig 25322 bp, 11 predicted proteins | sample 21_taG_FD_184095 | JGI IMG/M metagenome (GOLD analysis project Ga0208669, IMG submission 184095) | Marine viral communities from the Subarctic Pacific Ocean - 21_ETSP_OMZ_AT15319 metaG (SPAdes) (version 2) | ecosystem: Environmental > Aquatic > Marine > Oceanic | place: Pacific Ocean | collected...
ATATAATATTGACCATGACATGGTTGTTATATCTAAGACTGGACAAATTGGAGAGATTTATGAAATACAAAATCTTAAAATAGCTTTACCTAAACAAAACAATGTTCATAAGTTTGAAGAAGACAAATGGACTAGGTTTGATTACCCTAAAGTATTAAGTAAAATAAAAACAGTGTTTGACTGGAGAGAATATCCAGAGGACTTTAAAGAAAAATGGTATGATTACATTGATGAAGAATTTGCTCGTAGAGAAGAAGGTTTCTGGTACTTTAATAAAGGTATCCCTACTTACATTACTGGCACTCATTATATGTACTTGCAGTGGTCCAAGATTGATGTTGGGCAGCCAGATTTTAGAGAGGCCAACCGTCTCTTTTTCATATTCTGGGCCGCATGTGTTGCAGACTCCAGGTGTTACGGTATGTCCTATCTCAAGAACAGACGTTCTGGCTTTTCGTTTATGGCATCCGGAGAGTGCGTTAACATGGCGACCATATCAACCGACGCACGTTTTGGGATTTTGTCCAAATCTGGCGCCGATGCTAAGAAGATGTTTACCGACAAGGTTGTACCAATATCCGTTAATTATCCATTCTTTTTCAAGCCCATCCAGGACGGAATGGACCGTCCAAAGACCGAGCTTGCCTACAGAGTCCCCGCGTCCAAGTTCACACGAAGAAGTATCGTCAAGACCAGCGATGAAACCGGTGAAACCCTCTCGGGTTTGGACACCACAATCGACTGGAAGAACACAGGCGATAACGCCTACGATGGAGAGAAACTCAGGCTCCTCGTCCACGATGAGTCGGGGAAGTGGGAGAGGCCCAACAACATCCTCAACAACTGGCGTGTTACGAAAACCACCCTTAGATTAGGTAGTAGAGTAATTGGTAAGTGTATGATGGGATCAACATCAAATGCTTTAGATAAAGGTGGTAGAAATTTTAAAAAATTATATGATGACTCAGACGTTACAAAAAGAAATGCCAATGGACAAACACGTTCAGGACTCTATTCTTTGTTCATTCCTATGGAGTGGAACTACGAGGGATACATTGATTCTTATGGCCACCCTGTCTTCGAAACTCCATCAGAAAAAGTGTATGGACCTCATGGAACACCAATCACAATTGGGGTTATTGAATACTGGGAAAATGAGGTAGAAGGTCTTAAAGATGACCAAGACGGATTAAATGAATTTTATAGACAATTTCCTCGTACAACTAAACACGCGTTTAGAGACGAGTCTAAACAATCTTTATTTAATCTAACTAAAATATATCAACAAATAGATTACAACGAAGATTTAGAAAAAAATTCAGTTGTAACTACAGGCAGCTTTAGTTGGGAAGATGGAATTAAAGATACAAAAGTTATATTCGTTCCAAATAAAAATGGTAGATTTAAGGTTTCTTGGGTGCCACCTGTGCATCTACAGAATCAAATATTTATAAAACACAACATGAAATACCCAGCGAATGAACACATAGGGGCTTTTGGTTGTGATAGTTATGATATATCAGGCACAGTAGATGGTAAAGGTTCTAATGGATCTTTGCATGGTTTAACTAAATTTAGCATGGATGAAGCACCGTCTAATAACTTTTTTTTAGAATATATAGCTAGACCACAAACTGCTGAAATGTTTTTTGAAGATGTTTTAATGGCTTTGCATTTTTACGGAATGCCAATATTGGCAGAAAATAATAAACCAAGATTATTATACTATTTAAAACGTAGAGGTTATAGGAATTTTTCTATGAATAGACCTGATAAATTAAAATTATCTGTGACAGAAAGAGAGATTGGTGGAATACCTAACTCTAGTGAAGATATAAAACAAGCTCACGCTTCAGCTATAGAAACATACATAGAAAATCACGTAGGAAGTTTAGGAGAAAAATTTGGAAATATGTATTTTCAAAGAACACTAGAAGATTGGGCTACGTTTGATATTAACAATAGAACTAAGCACGATGCTTCTATTAGTTCAGGATTAGCTATAATGGCTTGTAATAAAAACAAATATAGACCAGTAAATGAAATAATTAGAGAAAAAGTTTCTTTAGGTTTTTCAAAATATAACAACAAAGGAGATTTTTCTAAAATAATAAAATAAATGATTCAAGGAAATTATAACAGTGGTTTTCCTAGTCAGGTAGTACCTGACGCAGAGAAAATGAGTTTGGAGTACGGTACTCGCGTAGGTAGAGCTATAGAGTATGAGTGGTTCAGAAGTAATAGAGGTGGTGACAGATTCTCTATGAATTTTGCTAATTTTCATAATTTAAGGTTATACTCTAGAGGAGAACAATCTATACAAAAGTATAAAGATGAGTTATCTATTAATGGTGATTTGTCTTATCTTAATTTAGACTGGAAACCAGTACCTATTATACCTAAGTTTGTTGATATAGTCGTAAATGGTATGTCTCAAAGAGATTATGATGTTAAAGCTTATGCTCAAGACCCTGAATCACAAAAGAAAAGAACTAATTACGCTGAAGGTTTATTAAGAGATATACAAGCTAGGTCATTTTTGCAAAAAGCAGAAAAAGAAATTGGCATGAATTTATGGACTACATCAGCTCCAGAAAATTTACCAGAAAATAAAGAAGAGTTAAGTTTACATATGCAGCTTAGCTATAAGCAGTCTATTGAAATAGCAGAAGAAGAAGCTATATCAAACGTAATGGCTCAAAACAAATATATACAGACTAAAAAAAGAATGCTTCAGGATTTGGTTGTCTTAGGTATTGGAGCGGTTAAAACAAACTTTAACAAGTCTAATGGAATAACAGTTGAATACGTAGATCCTGCTAATTTAGTATATTCTTATACTGATGACCCTAATTTCCAAGATCTTTATTACGTAGGTGAAGTTAAAATGATACATTTATCTGATCTTCAAAAACAATTTCCAGATTTAACACCTGATGAACTAAAAAGAATTGAAAAATTTCCAGGAACACAAAACTACCTTAGAAACTGGAACGAATCTCCAGATATGGTTGCTGTTTTGTTTTTTGAATACAAAACTTATAGTAATCAAGTATTTAAAATTAAACAAACAGATCAAGGTTTAGAAAAAGCATTAGAAAAAACAGACTTTTTTAATCCTCCACCTAATGATAATTTTGAAAGAGTATCAAGATCTATAGAAGTATTATATAGTGGCGCTAAAGTATTAGGTATTGATAATATGTTATCATGGGGAATGTCACAGAATATGACTAGACCTTTTTCTAATATGACTAAGGTTAATATGAATTACCAAATATGTGCTCCTAGAATGTATAGAGGGCGTATAGAATCTTTAGTAGGTAGAATAACAGGCTTTGCTGATATGATTCAATTAACACATTTAAAATTACAACAAGTTATAGCAAGGATGGTGCCAGATGGTGTTTTTGTTGATGTTGATGGTTTAGCAGAGGTTGATTTAGGTAATGGAACAAATTATAATCCACAAGAAGCGCTTAACATGTATTTCCAAACAGGTTCTATTGTTGGTAGATCTTTAACGCAAGATGGTGATCCTAATAGAGGTAAAGTACCAATACAAGAGCTTCAAACGTCTAGCGCTAATGGTAAAATACAATCACTTATAGGTACTTACCAATATTATCTTCAAATGATACGTGATGTAACAGGGCTTAATGAAGCTAGAGATGGTAGCACTCCTGATAAAGACGCTTTAGTTGGTATACAAAAAATGGCGGCTGCTAATAGTAATACAGCTACACGTCATATATTGCAATCATGTTTGTATTTAACTGTAAAAGCAGCTGAAAACGTATCACTTAGAATAGCGGATATGCTTGAGTTTGATTTATTAGCGGATACTTTAAAGAAATCTGTTAGTAATTTTAACGTAGGTACGTTAGAAGAAATGGCTAATTTAAATTTATTTGAGTTTGGCATATATCTTGAACTACAACCAGACGATGAAGAAATAGCTAAGTTAGAAGAAAACATACAAGTAGCTTTACAATCAGGTCAAATATTTTTAGAAGATGCTATTGATATAAGACAAATAAAAAACTTAAAATTAGCTAACCAAATGCTAAAAGTTAAACGTAAAGCTAAACAAAAAATGGATCAAGAGATTGCGCAGCAAAATATAGCGGCTCAATCACAGGCTAACATACAAGCGCAAGAAGCATCTGCTTTATATGAGGTTCAAAAGCACGAAGCTATGGCGGCTTCAAAATTACAAATCGAACAAGGTAAAGCTGGTTTTGAAATACAAAAAATTGAAAAAGAAGCTCAAATAAAAAAGGAGTTAATGGAGATAGAATTTCAGTACCAAAAACAATTAGCTCAAATAGACAAAGGATATATGAGTGCTAAAGAAACAGAAATAGAAGATCGTAAAGATAAAAGAACAAAAATGCAAGCAACACAACAAAGTGAAATGATTGCGCAAAGAAACAATGACTCAGGTCCTGTAGATTTTGAATCAGGTAATGATAGTCTTGGTGGAATAAACTTAAATGGCTTTGGTCTTTAAGTAGTATTATTTATTAATTTTATATTATTATATTATGTCAGAAACAAAAACAAACGATGAAGTGATAGCTGAAAACCCTATTGAAAGAAGTGGTGAGGTTAAAACTGAAACAAAAGCAGATTACAAGGTTGATTTAAAAACAGGGTCAACAACAAAAAACAAACCATCTACTGTTACAAAGGTGGATTTAACTAAAAAACCAAAAGAAGATGCCGTTCAAATCGGAGAAACAAAAGAAGTGGTTGTGGAAGAACAAACCGGAGATAGCCTTAAAATGGACGAACAAGTACATGAGTCCAGCAAAGCTACTGAAGAGTTTAAACAAATCCAAGAAATAGACGAAAAAGAAGTTAAACAAGTAGAGGCAACAGTAAAAGAAGCAATAAGAGATGAAAAAGTACTAGGTAAACAATTACCAGAAAACATCGAAAAACTTGTTAATTTTATGGAAGATACAGGTGGCACCGTGGAAGATTATGTCAGATTAAACGCTGACTACTCTAATGTAGACGGTAGCGCTTTGTTAAAAGAATATTATAAAAAAGCTAAACCACATCTTAATGATGAGGAAATAGGTTTCATCATGGAAGATAATTTTGAATATGATGAAGAAGTGGACGATGAGCGAGACGTCCGAAAGAAAAAACTTGCTTTTAAAGAAGAGGTTGCAAAAGCTCATAGTTATTTAGAAGATTTAAAAGGTAAATATTACGACGAAATCAAGTTGAGACCGGGCGTTACCCAAGAACAGAAAAAGGCTATGGATTTTTTTAATCGATATAACGAAGATCAGCAAATTGCTTCACAACAACACGAGGACTTTAAAACTAAAACTAAAGAATACCTCTCCGATGATTTCAAAGGTTTTGATTTCAAAGTTGGAGATAAAAATTTTAGATACAATGTTAAAAATCCAAATGAAGTTGCTGAATCCCAGTCAAATATTTCTACGTTTGTTCAAAAGTTTTTGGACAATGACGGAGCAGTTAAAGACCACGAAGGATATCACAAAGCAATATACGCTGCTAGAAACGCTGATACTATAGCGCAACATTTTTACGAGCAAGGCAAAGCCGACGCTGTTAAAGATGTAGTGTCTAAATCTAAAAACATTAATAACGAATCTAGGCCACAGCCTACAGGAGACGTTTTTGTTGGAGGGTTTAAAGTAAAAGCTGTTAGTGGTTCTGATTCTCGTGGACTTAAAATAAAAACACGTAAATTTAACAATTAAAATTAACAATTATGGGAATATTAACTCCTCAATTTGGTAGTTTAGTGCCTTCACAGTCACAACAGACTTTGGCTAACAACTACTTAAACTTCAACGGCGCTGCTGGTGGAGGAACATTCGCACAACAATACCTTCCTGAAATTTATGAAGCTGAAGTAGAAAGATACGGTAACCGTACTATCTCTGGTTTCTTAAGAATGGTTGGTGCTGAAATGCCAATGACTTCTGATCAAGTAATTTGGTCTGAACAAAATAGATTACACATCGCGTATGATAACGTTGCTTGTAATAAAAATCAAACAATCACGTTACCTGCTGGCGTTACTAACGTACTAGCACCTAACATGACTGTTGTAATTATGGATCCAGCTAATCCATCTGCTACTGTACATGCTATCGTAGGAAATGGTGCTGCTCAAACAGGAAACCAAACTGCTACAGTTTATCCATATGTTGCTGCAAACCTTGCTGGTTTATCAGCTACTGGACTAAAACTATTTGTATATGGTTCTGAATTTGCTAAAGGTACTGCTGGTTCTACTGAGAACATCACTCCTTCTTTCACGCAATACGCTAACTCACCTATCATTATTAAATCCAATTATCAAATAAATGGATCTGATACTGCTCAAATCGGTTGGGTTGAAGTTGCTGCTGAAGACGGAACATCAGGGTTCTTATGGTATCTAAAAGCTGAAGGTGAAACTAGATTAAGATTTGAAGATTACTTAGAAATGAGTATGGTTGAAGGTCAATTAGCTACAGCTGGTTCTGGTTTTACTACTAATCAAAACGCAATACCTGGATTTGGTGGTGCTGCGCCTACAGTTGCTGCTAAAGGAACTCAAGGTTTATTTTCTGCTATACAGTCAAGAGGTAATGTACTTGCTGGATACGGTGGAACGTTAACTGATTTTGATTCTATATTACAAAACTTAGATTCTCAAGGTGCTATTGAAGAAAACATGCTTTTCTTAGATAGAGCTACAGAGTTACAGTTTGATAATATGTTAGCACAACAAAATTCTTACGGAGCTGGAGGTACATCTTACGGTGTATTTGAAAACTCTGAAGAAATGGCGTTGAATTTAGGATTTTCTGGTTTCAGAAGAGGTTCTTATGACTTCTACAAAACTTCATGGAAATACTTAAATGATGCTTCTACAAGAGGTGGTTCTGGAAACTTCACTGGCGGTGACAACATCGATGGTGTATTAGTACCTGCAGGAACAACTACTGTGTATGACCAATTACTTGGTACAAACATCAGAAGACCGTTCTTACATGTACGTTACAGAGCTTCTCAAGCAGATGACAGAAGAATGAAATCTTGGATCACAGGATCTGTTGGTGGTGCATTTACTACAACTTCAGATTTTATGCAAGTTTCTTTCTTATCTGAAAGATGTTTAGTAACTCAAGCTGCTAATAACTTCGTGTTATTTGTTGCTTAATATTTATGTAATTCTTACCCTCGTTGTATTGACGGGGGTAATTATTACTTTTATAAACTATTTAATTATATTATATTATGTCAAAAACAAAAGAAAAAAAAATAAGCAACCCAGAACAAGGCTGGGAAATAAAAGATAGAAATTACTTTTTAACAGGAACAGACAAACCTTTAACATACACGCTTCCTTCTAAGCACTCAGCACGTTACCCTTTATTATGGTTTAACGAAGAAACAGGAGAGCAAAAAGCTATAAGATACGCTACTAACCAAATGTCTCCGTTTGAAGCAGATCAAAAAGGTGAAGTTACAATGTCTCATATTGTTTTTAGAGACGGCGCGTTACACGTTCCAAAAAGAATGCAATCTTTACAAAAGCTTTTATCACTATATCATCCGTATAAAGGAACAAGATATCAAGAGCATTCGCCAGTACAAGAAGCTCAAAGTGATTTACATTATTTAGAATTAGAAATAGAAGCTTTAAATCATGCTAAAAATATAGATATTGATGAAGCTGAGGCTATTCTTAGAGTAGAAAAAGGCTCTGTAGTTTCTAAAATGAGTTCTAAAGAAATAAAAAGAGATGTACTATTGTTCGCTAAAAATGATCCACAATTATTTATTGAGTTAGCTCAAGATGATAATGTTCAGTTAAGAAACTTTGGTATAAAAGCTGTAGAAGCTAATATATTAAGTTTATCAAGTGACAATAGAGATTTCAAATGGGCTAGCAATGGCCGAAAACTTATGACTGTACCTTTTGAAGAACACCCATATTCAGCTTTAGCTGCTTGGTTTAAAACAGACGAAGGTTTAGAAGTTTTTAAAACTATAGAGAAAAAACTCTCTTAATCTGTAATACTAATATAGGGTCCGTTTAATCGGGCCCAATATTATAATAAAAATATACAAATGGCAATAAACGTAGATACTGTTTATAAAACAGTTTTATTAATACTTAACCAACAGCAAAGAGGCTACATGACACCTGACGAATTTAACAAAGTCGGTGCTCAAGTTCAACTTAATATGTTTGAAAATTACGCTAGTGATCTTAATCAACAATATAGAGTTGCACAAAACGACACGGAGTACGCTAATAGAGTTAAGAATATAAACGAAAAAATTGACATTTTTAAAAAAATTGGATCAGCTAACTACAATACGGCTGAATCATACTTTACACTTCCTTACGCAGACAGTTCTCCTTATTTTGTAGAAAACGAAGCAAACAACGGTACTAATAGCTATACTGTTGCGGGTTTTACTAGTAATAATAGTTCTAATTTTGACACTCAATGGAGAGTTACTGCTGGTGGAACAGAGGTATATAACTACACGTTTACAACTAGCGGAACTGGTACTCAGTTTATTTTTACTAGCTCACCTGCAGGCGCTATGGTTTTTGAAGCTTACTCTATGGATTTTTATAGAATTGGAACAGTTATATACAATGATCTTACAGAAGTACAGATGATAGATAGAAACGAATGGTATTTAATAAAAAAAGCACCATTAGTAGCGCCTACAACGTCTCAACCTGTTTGTTTATATGAAGACCAAAAAATATATGTATACCCTACGTCTATAATTAATAGCTTACAAGTTTCGTATATAAAAAAACCTAGTAATCCTATTTGGGGTTACGTATCAGGTGCGTTAGGTCAATACAGTTACTACGAACCTTCTTCAACTCAATTTGAATTACATCCATCAGAGCAGACAGAACTTATAATAAAAATATTAATGTATGCTGGTGTTATTATAGAAGATCCAAACTTAGTGCAAATAGCTGCGCAAAAAGTACAGGGTGATGATTTAAATGAAAAAAGCTAATAAATGGGACTACTTACAGAAAACAACTTACAATATTACGGAGGAACTCAACTGTTTACTCAGAACGCTAACACTCGAAACTTTATTAGCACATTTGATACTGAGTTAATATTTACTACAAACGATCCTACTAACACAAACTATTCTTTAAATAACTGTGAATTATACCAAAGCGCAGATCTAGGTGTTACATGGACACCTTATAACACTTTAGCTAACGCAAGTTATACAGCTACTTTTAATTCTTTAAATAGTACTATAACTACAAATACAGCTATAGCGGCTGGAACGTGGTTCATGATACAGTTAAGACAAGCTGCTATAGAAAATAATTACGGTAGTTATGAATACATAAGCATAAACGATATAGTTAATAACTATTTAATTGCTTATGTTGGTGAGGGTAAACTAGTTCCTAATGTTAAAAGAACTGATGTTATATTTCACGCTAAAAGAGGTTTACAAGAATTTAGTTACGATACATTAAAAAGTATTAAGTCTGTAGAATTAAGTATACCTTCTAGTTTATCTTTAATAATACCGCAAGACTACGTAAACATTGTAAGATTATCTTGGATAGATGAGTTAGGAGTACAAAGAATAATATACCCAGCTAACAACTTAACAACAGCGCCTTACTCTGCTTTGTCGCAAGATCAATCAGGGTTTCCTATACAAGATGCTAATTCAAATAATGTAGAAGTTCCACCTACAACTATAGAAAGATGGAATGATGCTGATACTAGAAAAATAACAGGAAATTATAGTTGGAACGCTGCTTATAATACTGACGCTTGGCTGGATGGTTATCCTATGCTATGGCAACAAGCTGTTGGCGAAAGATATGGATTAAACCCATCGACAACACAGGTTAACGGTTGGTATTTAGTAGATGAAAGAAGAGGTACTTTTAATTTTTCAAGTAATTTAGCTGGAAGATTAATAGTATTAGAATACATATCTGATGGCTTAGCTACTGACTTAGAGACTAAAGTGCCTAAGTTGGCTGAAGATGCTATGTACGCTCATATAAATCACTCTATATTAGCTAGTAGAATAAACCAACCAGAATATATTGTACAAAGATATAAAAAAGAAAGAAGTGCTAAACTAAGAAATGCTAAGATAAGATTATCAAACATAAAACTTGATCAAATAGTGCAAGTTATGAGAGGTAAATCTAAGTGGATTAAAAATTAATACATGGCAGAAATTAAAAATACCTTTTTAAAAGGTAAAATGAATCAAGATTTAGACGCTAGACTTGTTCCAAATGGAGAGTATAGAGAAGCTACAAATTTACAAATAAGTAGATCAGAAGGATCAACTGTTGGTGAGTTTGAAAATATTTTAGGTGATTTAGCTGTTGCTAGTACTGGGTCACAAAATATTAAAATAATAGGTCAATTTTCTGATACTACTAATAATATTATATATTTTTTTGCCAGTGATCATTATGATAATTCATCGCCACCAGAAAGAACAGACAGCAGCAACAACTGTAGAATATACTCTTATAACATAGACACAAACGCTTTGGTTAATTTAGTAGATGGGTATTGGTTAAACTTCAATCAAGCTTACCCTATTTATGGAGTTAATCTTGTTGAAGAATTATTATTCTGGACTGATAACTTAAATCAACCAAGAAAAATAAATATAAGTTTAGCTAACCCAACCCCTTTAGCTACTCCAGTTTATTATTTTAATGAAGACCAAGTTTCAGTAGCTAAATATTACCCGTATCAACCTATAGTTGCTATGGAAAGAAGCACGTATAGAGTCGATGGGGCTGTAAATAATAGTAATATAGTAGTTTTAGATCAAGCGGCTTCTAACATACAGGTAGGAGATATAGTTACAGACAAAATTAAAACAGGTACTGTAGTTATAAATTCTTTAATTACTGTAATTGAAATAACAGCAAGCAAAACTGTTAAATTATCACAAGCTGTGACTTTAGCAGACGGTTTTAAAATAGATTTCAGCAGACCTTCAATGGAGAATCAATCTAGCGAATATGTTAGCGATTATAGTTTAATAGAAAGCTATGCTGTTGCAGGTAATAACGCTGGAGACAATATAACTATACTGTCAACTCTTTTAAATAACACGCCTACAATAGGTATGTATGTGACTTGTCCTGATAGTCCTAGTAAAATATCTAGTAGTAATTTTGGGGCAACCCCAGCTAATACAGGTGTTATAACATCAGTTAATGTTAGTGGTAGTAATACTATAATAACTTTAAACGTCGCTAACACGTTAAACGCTAGTTCGCCTTTTCCTGATATATTGATAGGTAAAAATCCTAATTATGATTCTCAATGGAAAGGCGACCCTGATTTATTAAAACAAGAATACGTTAGGTTTAGTTATAGGATAAAATTTATTGACAACGAGTATTCTTTAATGGCTCCTTTTAGTCAAATAATGTTTATCCCTGAGCAGTACAGTAAGTTTGGCAAAGGTATAAATACGCAAGAAGAAGATATGGACGACGCTTATCAAAGCACTATAGTATCTTGGATGCAAAATAATATTGACAATATTTTATTAAGAATACCTATACCAAAAATTATAAAAAGTAATCAGAATTTAGCAACAACAGCTAACGCTGCTGATTTAATCGCAAGTCTTCATATTAAGTCTATTGATATATTATATAAAGAATCTGATTCATTAGCTGTTAAAGTTCTTGATACTGTTCAAATAACAAGCGCGACTACTTTTAGTTCTATTTTATATGAAGATCTAGTTAATTTTAGTAATACTGTAAAATATTTAGATTACAATTACGAATCTAGCAAGCCATACAAAACACTACCTCAAAACCAAACAGTTAGAGTTTATGATAAAGTTCCTGTAAAAGCTTTATCGCAAGAAATTATAGGTAATAGAGTTGTTTACGGTAACTATATAGACAAGCATAGTAGTCCTTTAGCCGCTAATTATGGTGTTACTATAGCCGACAAGTCTGTGGTTTATGATAACTATACTCAGTTTCCTAGTAGCTCTTTAAAACAAAACAGAACTTATCAAGTTGGTTTGGTTTTAGCAGATAGATATGGTAGACAATCAAATGTTATTTTATCTACTCAAGATGATAATCCTAATCAACCTGGTTCTACTGTTTTTTCTCCTTATAAAAAATATTTAGACAACGACGTTTTTAATTGGCTTGGTAATGCGTTTAGACTTACTTTTAACGCAGCTATACCTGTTGATAACCCTGGTCCTGGCATATGGAACTCTACAACAACTCCATTAGGTTGGTTTTCTTATAAAACTGTTGTTAAACAACAAGAACAAGATTATTACAACGTGTACTTGCCAGGTTTTGTAAATGGTTACCCGGTAACACAGAACGTAGAACAAGATCAAACTGTTTTTACAGTTTTAACTGGTGACAACATAAACAAAGTACCTAGAGATTTAACCGAGGTTAGTGGTCAACAAACTCAATTTAGTAGTAGTGTTAGGTTGTTTGGCAGAGTGAATAATCCTAACATAAACAATAAGCAGACTGGATCACCAGTTATACCATACACTAATCATTCAACTCCTTGGAACCAACAATATTATCCTAATATAAGTTCTGAATTTGTAAGAAACATAACAACAATACAAGATGGTGAAATACAAGCCTCGCCTTTTCAAGCTGGGATAAACGCTGGCGCTTTTGATAACGTTGCAGGTAAAATACCTTGGGGCACTACGCCTGGTGGAAATAATGATGATATGGCCCCGTTGTACAATGCTGACGCTAATCCTTATTTTGCAGAACTAAGTGTAGGTCAAAGAGTGTTAGAAACTAATGACACAGACCCTGTAAACGCTTCAAGAAACAGAAGTAATCAATTAGGCGCTATATGTACAGTTAACGCAGCTGGATCTTCTGGTGCAATAATTACTATGCAACCTTTTTTAACTATATCTGAAACAGATCCTACGGTTTCGTTGTTAGATATATTTTGGGAAACATCCTCTACGGGTAATTTAATAGATTTAAATAATACTATCAACGCACAGTATGCTGGTTTAGTTACAACTACAGATGTTGATTTATCATTTTTTGAAAACGCAGTGCCAGAGACAGCTATAGATGCTAGTTTTAGTTTTGTAGATGGTGGTGGAACTCCTAGAACAAATCTTACGTCCGCTAGTATAACAACTATAGTAGACAACTTAAATAACTCTGTAGACAACAAAACATTTGAATTAAGAGCAAACAGTAACGGTACTTATGGTCTTTATACTGGTAAAGCAAGCACCACAGGCTTAGACGCTTATTTTTGGTATGGAACAAGTTCGCCTCAAGTAAACGACTATACAATAACTTTTGCTACTGTTTTTACAGCTGGAGACGGAGTAACATACTCAAATTCTATATCTACAATGAACGTTAAAGTAAAAAACATTATACCATCTACTCTAGTAGGTAATCAATGTCCTATAACTTTATCAGGAACTGATGCTCCATCTGTTAGCGATACTACTATATTTAATTTTTTAACTGGTCAAACAGTTGGTAGCACAGCTAACTATGGTAAATGGGTTAATGGATCTGCTGATGTTAATAATCACCAGCAAGAATTAATTTTTAGTATTATATCTCAAGTAGATACAAGCGGATCAGTTAATATATTTGAATTTGCTACGCCTTCAAACGGTGTTTTAACCGTAAAAAGTAACTCAACTTTAGTAACTGGAAAAACTTATACTATAAACGTTGGTATAACAGATAACAATGGTGTTACAACTGGCGCTGTACCATACACTGGTCTTCAAGGTAATTGTTCTATATCGTTTACTGTTGGGGCTCAGCATATAAATAGAGCGCCTTGTAATGGCCCAATATTAACTGGATTAAACATAGGGTGTGGAAATTATAGACAAATATGGGCGTTTGTAAATAGCGCTTCGCAATCAGGAACTTCTGGTGGTTTAGGAACATATCCTTCAACAGGCATACCTACTATATTTTATGGCACGTCAAACAATTATACTTATTATAATGTGGCAAATAAGTATAGCGCAAGCATAGTAGGCAACACTACAAACGGAGGTTTAAACTCTGGAGCGTCACTATATATAACGCCTACTTTAAGATTTACACAAGCTCCTAATAATCCAAGTGCTAATGTATATTATACTATACAGCATAGAGCTAACGCTCAAAGCTCTTGGCAACAAGCGGTTTATTACAAAATACAGCAAAATAATGGATCTATAGTAACAACAACAGGCGCTGTTGGTACAGCAAATTATTTAACTGGATCTTATATAAGTGGAGGAGCCACAGATTACAAAACAAAATATTGGTTTAATGTTGCTGGTGAATATAGGGTTTTATCTTCTTATGTTCAAGGTCAACTTTGCTCTACAGGTTCAGCAAGCACAGTTACATTTTTTCCTGATTTTGGAGATGGCGTGTACAGTGGCCAATGTAGTTTAGGCCCATTGTAAAAAACAAGTAAAAACAAGTAATAATTAATATATGGCAGTTACTATTGAATTAGGTTATTTTAATACCTTTGCATTAAAAAGATTAGCTAGCACAGCAGTGCCACAAGTAGCTGATCCTAACGAAGACTGGTTCATTGAAGAATCAAGAATAAAAGGTGGTTATAATAATACAACTGTTGATTTTGGAGTTAAAGCTTATTTAGTTGAAGATGTGTCTCAATCATCTAGAAGAACTAATTCTCTTATATATTCTGGCGTTTTTAATTCAAGAACAGGTATAAATCAAACAAATCAATTTAGCGTAGCAGAAGAAATAACTAGAAGCGTAGATCCTATTGGTGGTTCTATACAAAAACTTTACGCTGAAGACACAAATTTAATAGTTTTTCAAGAAAAGAAAGTCAATAGAGCTTTAATAGATAAAGACGCTATATACTCTGCTGAAGGATCTGCCATAACAACAACGGCTAACTTAGTTATAGGGCAAATAACTCCTTACGCAGGTAACTGGGGTATTGGTACTAATCCAGAATCATTCGCCGTGTATGGTTATAGAAAATACTTTGTAGATAAAAATAGAAACGCTGTATTAAGATTGTCTCAAGATGGCATAACAGAATTATCTAACTATGGTATGAGTGATTATTTTAGAAAACAACTATCTTTAATAACTTCTACTGGTAAAATAACAGGCGGCTGGGATATACATAATAAAAATTATATATTAAACATGGTTCCTTCATATGGTTCTTCGAACTATCAAACACTTTGTTTTGATGAAAGATCTTTAGGTTGGACTACTTTTTATACTTATAATCCTAGTTTTATTACAAGTTTAAAAGGAAACACTTATACTAGCAAAGATGGTAAATGGTATCAAAGTTATGTAAACGGTCGACCAAGAAATAAATTTCATGATGATTCAGCACCGTCACAAAGTACGGTTAAATTTATTTTAAACCCAGCTCCTGATAAAATGAAAAACTTTAACACGTTGAGCTACGAAGGTACAAACGGTTGGGAAGTTACTTCAATTATAAGTGATGAAACTGGTTATGATTTAAACGTTAGTGAATCAGCTTATGGGTCAGAAACAGACATTTCTTCGACTATATGGAGTTATGATCAAGGACAATACCAAGAAGGTGGTGTTACTCAATACGCTGGGTTTGCAAGAAAACAAAATAATTATGTGGCTGCAATAAAAAGCGCTACGCCTGCTCAAGTAGGAGAAGTTATTTTTGGTAATTCAATGATGGGTATAAAAGGTTACACAGCTGTAGTCACTATGACAACAGACACAACTAGATCTGTTACAGCAAATGGCCAAACAACTAATTTAACAGCTACTGATAATGGAGGATTAAAAGAGTTGTTTTCAGTAGGAAGCACTTTTTCGTTACAATAAAATTATATGAAATTAAATATTAGAAAAATACAACATGACGACTGGGACACTTTAGTTTCCTGGTGGTTAGAGTGGAGGTACTGGAAAGTTGCCCCGCCAAAAGATTTTTTACCAGACAATGGAACTGGTGGGTTTATGGTTGAAAAAGACGGTATACCTATAGTTTCAGGTTTTTTATATTTTACTAATTCACAAGGCGTTTTGCTAGAGTGGATAGTTTCAAATCCAAACTATAGAGATAGTGATAGAAAAGAAGCTATAATTCTTTTAATAGATACAGCAGAAGACTTTATAAAAAAACAAGGTAAATCTTATATATTTAGTATAGGTAGAAATAAACATTTAATAAAAATACATGAAGAGTTAGGTTATTCTGTGGATAAAAAACCTTCTCATGAAATAATAAAAACAATTTAATATGGCAGCAGTAACAGCAGCGGTCGCTGGCACGGTAGGCGGCGCGTTAGTTAAAGGCATTGGCGCTAAAAAAGCAGCAAGAAGAGCAGGTAGAAAAGCCGCGGCTGCGCGTAGAGCTATTACAGACCTAGAAGCAAACAGACAAGATGTTATAAATCCTTTTGACAATATGGAAGGAGTTGCAGATATGGCTCAAAACTTAACCGGCATGATGTCTAATCCTATGGCTAATTTAGGTGTAGCAACTCAAGCAGCTGAGATGCAAGCAGAAGAAGCAGATATAGCTCTAGCAAATACTTTAGATACGTTAAGAGCAACTGGAGCTGGTGCTGGAGGAGCTACTGCGTTGGCGCAAATGGCACTTAAAAGCAAGCAAGGTATAAGTGCTAGTATACAACAACAAGAAGCTCAAAACCAAAAATTAAGAGCTCAAGGAGAACAAAACTTACAACAAAGACAAGTTGCTGAAGAACAAAGAATACAAGGTGTAGAGATGAACGACGCTGTTAGACTTCAAAATGCTCAATCACAAGGTAGAATGTTTGAATTTAACACACAAGAAAGTAGAGACAACACTAAGCTTAGTAGATTATACGGACAACAAGCAAATGCAGAAGCTAATCAAGCACAGGCAAGAGCATCTGGTGTTAATGCTTTATCGGGTGGGTTAACTGGTCTAGGTAGTTTAGCACTAGGCGGAGCTTTTGGTGATATGCCAGGAACCTAATAATAATAAAAAAAATATAATGGCAAAACAAAATCAAGCAGGTTACCCAGTAACAGTAATAAAACCTTTTGACGAAAGAGAAATACAATCTATAGCATCGCCTTTTGTTGCTTTAGGAAACGCATGGAAACAAGGTCAAGATGCTCTTACTAAAAAACAAAAAGCTATACGCAACAGAGAGGCTACAATGTATGAGACTGCTTACAAAAGTTTAGGTAAAATAGAAAGCGTTGACTATGCTACTTTTGACGATAATATGAGAAGTTTTTTTGATGGCAAGGTGGATGACTATGTTAAAATAAAAAACAACATTGATTCTGGTCTTATAAACCCTCAAGAAGGAGCTAGATCATTAGCTTACATATCTAACATGATAGATGAATACAAAACGTTAGCGCCAAAAGTTTTAGCACAAGCTAAATATATGATGGATAACGGCGCTGGTGGTAACAACTTATTATCAAAGTTAAATGACCCTAATTTAGAAATATTATTTTCAAAATTACTAGAAGGATCTGGAGAGGTTACCTTAGCAGAAGATAACAAAGGTAAAATGTACTTAAAAGGTTCTGGTAAGTTAGATGGAGAAGATTGGAACTATGATTTAAACTTAAGTGAGTTTGCAAAATTAGACGGCAAAGGAGATAGCTTAGCAATAACAACAGTTGATTTAGATGATTTAGGTTTGACTGATGTAGCTAAAGCAGCTTTAGAAGCCTCAACTTATGAAGAACAAAAAGAAAATGGAACTTCTATAGCTTACACTAATGTTGATCAAGTTAAAAGAGTATTAAGCGGCCCTATGAACAATGCTATTATAGATATAACTAAAGGTGAAGACTTTGCTAGTGTGTGGGCTGATCAAATATATAAAGACAAAACAGTAGATGAATTAAAAGAAGAAAATTTACTATGGGATGCTGCTGATCCAGTTAAAATGAAAACAGCTATTGATTGGCTGATAGATAAAGCTATAGATATAAACGTTCCTATACAACAGCAAATTCAGTTTGAAGGAAGAGGTGAAGATGGTTCTTTTGATCCTACTAGTAAAATGATAGGTGTAGATGAAAACTCTACTTTTAATGTAAAACCTAAAATAAAAATTGAAGAAGAAGTTACTGACACGCAAGCTGTAGATACAGTTCGTATTTACGCAACTGATCCTATTGGTTCAATGGATTCTACTTCTGTTGACGGAGACGTTGTTTCTACAACTCAAAAAGGAAACATGATAACTGTTACAACTACAAAAGAAGGTTTTGAGCCTAATGAAAAAACATATAATCTTAGAAAAGAAAAAGATTTTATTGCATATTTTCAAAAAATAAGAGAAAGAAACAAAAGGTTTGAAGGCACGGCTCAAGATTCACAAAAAAGAAAAGAAGACTTTTTACAAGAATTAAAAATGGAATTTATTAAACAAGAAAATCAAATAAAAGATGCGGGTGCTAGAAACGAAATAAGTGATACATACACGCTTGAAGATTTTAAAAATTCAAAAGACACAAGCAACATGAGCTTAGACGAAATAATAAGCGCGTATAAAAAAGAAGTAGACAAAAGAGTAAAGCAACTTCAAGAAGCTGCTGACTATAAAGTTAAATAATATACATATGAATCAACCAGAATTTTATACAGCAATTGGTTTTGACGAACCGGTTGATATAAATGAATTAAGTGAAGAAAATAGAAAGTTCTTTTTTGAACAGTTCTCACCTAAACCAGTAAAGAAAAACGATCCTGCTGTAAATGCGGAGACCAATGTGGGATCGACAAACAATACGGTCTCACAATCGGTGGATGGTTCTTTGGAATTACAAGAAGCTAAAAAATTAATAAAAGAAGATTTATTTAGTAAAGAAAAAAAAGAAAAGCTAACTTTAGAGGCTGACGAGGCGTATAACGCGTTAGAGCAAGATATTTCTAATCAAACCACTAGAAGAGAGGAGGCTAATCAAGCGACAGAGTTTATGTTTTCAAATATGAGTATGTTTGATAAGTCTTCTTTTAAAGGTCCTTTTAGTGATGAAGACAATAAAAATGTTTCTAAAGATACTCAAAAAAACACTATATTAAATGACGCGTATTATTATTCTTTAAGTCTTATGGATAAACTTGCGCTTGGTGGTAGAAATACAGATGCTGATGGATCAGAAAGAGCACCTTTAACTGAAAAAGATATAGAACAACAAAATAGCAATATTATTGAAGGTAAGAAATTACTAAAAGACAGTAGAGAGGTTAAAAATTTTAATTTACTTAAAAAAAATAGAGAACAAGTAGCTATAGACGCGTTACAGTCGCAAAACAATAAAAACATTTCTGACGAACAAGTGTTAGATTATGTAGATAAAAACAAAGAAGACGAAAATTTTAAAACAAGTGTTAAAGATTTTTTTGTAAAAGGCTATATAAAAGAAAGGCAAAAAGAAGCCATAATAGAACGTAATAAAAAAGAATCTGGCTGGGATGGTTTTACAGAAGGTGAAAATCAAAATAGATTAGAAGAAGCCGCTGCTTTAGTTTCTAGTAGTTTAGACGAAGAAGCTCAAAGTAACATAGCCACATCTGTAAACATAGATTCTAAAATACAAAAAATTGAGCAATCACTAAAGTCTTTGCAAACTTTAAGGCCAAAAAATCAAGAAGAAGCTGATTTAATAATAGAGCAAGCGGGTTTATTTATAAAAGAAAGACAAGGACTAGTTAATGCTTATGGTGAATTAGTTAATAAGCAAATAGAAATAGGTACTGAAGCAAAAGACATTAGAGGTTACTTAGACACTGTTAGTCGTAACCAAGGTTGGTTAGTAAACCCTATTGGTGCTTTAGTAGGCGGTGTATATGATTTTGTTAATAACGTTGACGAATTTGTAGATAGACTTAGTTATACTCCTTTTGAAATGGCTGCTGATTTAATTAAAGTTAAAACAGATGAAAATTCTTGGCTTCACAAAGGTGTATTAGCTATGGAAGGATTAGAAAAAACTAATTTTGGTGTTGATACAGCTATAAAAAACATGAGAAACGGTTTAGCAGAACCTATAAGTGTTACTGACATAAACAATTGGAGTGACATGTGGCAGTGGAGTTCTTATTTAGTAGGATCTCAAGCAACAAACACAGCTGTCATGTTAACAACAGGTGGTTGGGCATTACCATTGTTAGGCGCAAGCTCAGCAGGTGCTTCGTTTAACAGTATGCAAGAAGAAATAGACTTGTATGGAGCTGAATACACGCCTCTTCAAATGTATACAGTTGCTTTAGGTAGTGGTTTAGCAGAAGCTTTAAGCGAAAGAATAACTTTAGGTCAATTAAATAGAATAAAAAGAGGTTTAGCGGCTAGTAAAAAGTCTTTAAAACAAGGTACTTTTGATTACATTAAAAGCTTGTCTACAAGTAAAGGTAGAAAAAATGCTGCTTTAGGAGCTTTTGTATATGGTAAAGAAACTTTTGAAGAAGGTTTTACTGAATCTGTAGCTGGTTTTTCACAAAGAGCTTTAGAAAGATATGTGTTAGGTAAAGATGTTGACCTGTTTGAAGGTATGTTAGACGAGTTTGTGTCTGGAGCATTTATGAGTGGTTTTGTTTATAAAGCACCAGGTTTAGGTATTAAAATGTATAGAGCGTTTCAACCACCTGATTCTAACGAAGCAATAGGTAAGATTCAGACAAGAATGGACGAAATAGGTAACATACTTATGAACAATCCTTCTATGGATATTCGTGTTAGAAAAAAATTAGAAGACGAATTACAAGAAGGTGCTACTAAAGTTCAGCAGATAATGTCTAGGGATTTTAAAAACATGGACAAAATGACTCAGCAAGAGCAGAGTGATTTAATGAAAAAAGAAGATCAAATATATAAGTTGAGACAACTGTATGACGCTACTCTTAATGATAATACTATAAACGAAAAAGATAAAACAGATATATTAAATAGTTTAAATGCTGAGTTTAAATCTATAAGAAACGACAAGGTAAAAATATTATCTGAAGTTAATGTAAGAGAAGAAATAGCTTTAGCTCAAAAGCTAGGCAAGGAAACAGGTAGAACAGATTTTGGTGACAACGCGGTTGGAACAGGTCAAGCTGTAGAAGTTGTAGAAGATGACGCTGCTTTTATGGAAATGACTAAGATAAAAGAAACAGGTGTTGAAGGTACTGAGTTAGATAATGGTCAAATAGTTCTTAACAAAGCTCAAATGCTTGCCTCTGCTATGCGTAACGATGGTAATATAGGTACTGGTATACATGAGGTTTTACATAAAGTATTAAAATCTGAATTTAGTAGTAAAGATCCAGCAAAAGCTAAAAAATTAAAAGACCAATTTTTAAAAGTACTAAAATCTGAAAATAAATCAATACATGATTTAGTTATAGCTAGAGCTGATGCAAATTACAGTCCAGATTATTTAGAAAAAAATCCTGATGAATACATTACAATATTCGCTAGTGTATTAAAAGAAAACAATATAGAGTACAGCCAAGCGACAGATAGTGTGTTTAAAAAATTAGCTAACTTTGTTGGTGGCTTATTTAGTAGTAAATTAGATGTTGATCCAAACGACTTTAAATTTAAAGACGGTAAAGATTTATATAACTTTGTTCAAACATATGTTAAAAACACTTCTGAGGGTAAAATATCTGACAGAGCTAAAAAGCTAGCAGATGCAGGTAAAGATATTACAACTGATATTAAACTTTCTAAAAATGCTTCTGACACTGTTCAAGAAATATTTGAAACTAAAGGTAAAGATGGTGCTTTTGAAATAATAGAACAATACAGAGGTATGGCTAATAAGTTGGCTAATAAATACCAAAACGTACCAGGCTTTGAAAGACAACTACTTGTTGACGAAATACTAACAGGTAAACGTGGTGTTATAGATATGATAAACGAATATAAAGCAGACACTAATGTTCCTTTAGCCGCTTATATAAATAAATTTTTATCATCAAGATCTATAGAAGCTGCTAATAGAGTTTTAAAACAAGAGTTTGAAACTGATGTCACAGAGGCTAAAGCAGTTGTAGCTAAAGAAGCTTCTACAGAAGTTGAAGCAGAAACAAAAGCTAAACCAAAGCCTAGGTTAAGAAAAGATTTAAAGTTACAAGATGATGTTATAGACAAAATTAAAAACGCTGTAATCAAAACTTTTGGAACTAAACTACCTAGTGTTAAATCACCTCAGTTTAAAAAAGAACTAGAAAAACAATTTAAAACAGAACTAAAACCTGTTATAGCTAAATTGATGGGTAGAACTGATAGTTACGAAACTTTTTTAAGAGATAATTTTGAAGCTATATATAAAGCATTGCCTCAAGAAATAATAAACAAAAGATTTAGAGACTTTGCAGATCCTGTAATGAAAGACGGTAAACAGGTAAGAGAAAAGACAGCGCAAGGTAATGCTGTTTTTACTAAGAAAAAAATTACTAAAGCTGAATTTATAAAATACTTTTTAGGTTCTGATGTAGGTAGATCAACTCAAGGAACTAGAAAAACTGCATTAGCAGAAGCATTAGCTCAAGAGTTAGCCTTAGACGCTACTATGGAAGTCATACAAAACCCAGGTGTGTTAGAAAAAGCTATAGCTATATCTAACCTAGTAGATGGTGACTTTACTATAGAAGGAGTTTCTTTAAGTATAAAAAGACCTAAAGGCGTTAAGTTCTCTAAAGTTGAATTAAACGACTTTAATGACGATGTGGCTGATCAATTAACTTTAACCAACGCTTTTCAAAGTGGTCCTTTTAACACTGTTAAGCTACAACAGTACAATAGTCAAGCACTTAATTATAAAAAATTATTAAAAGATCTAAATGTTGAAGGTTTTGATATGAAAACTGCCAAAGGTAGAAAACAGTTTTTAGATTATGCTTATACTCGCAATATGATAACTAAATTTCCTAAAGCTTTCTGGAGAAGTATGCAAGGAACAACTGATGACGCTGTTTTAGATCCAAATATTCGTTCTAAATCTGAATCACAGTCCGATACTGGTTACCAAATTTCTATGCAAGAATTAGACGAAGCTGGAAATATAGTGTCAATTGGTTATGATGTAGATACGTTTGACAGTAGTACTTTAAGAGATTTTGCTGGTAACTTACCTTTTAGAAGTGTAACAGAAGCAGACGCTTGGATAGATCAAATTGAAAATGGAGAATATGAAATAGACGGTGTAATACAACCTGCTGTTAAGTTTGCAAACGAAAATTCTATTAGTCCTAATATGATGGCTGCTTTGTCAAGCACAAAGTACACCAACATGAAAGAAAATGGCAAACAAAGTTTTAACAAAATAAAAACTAGTAAGTTTCAAGCTGAGCAAGACAAATCAATAGATGGGTTAAAAGAAATATTTTTAATATTTGAGCAAGCTATTAAAGATGATAAAAACGCGGCTGCTTTTGTTGCGGCTATATTATCTTCTACAGCTTCTAATCAAGGTCATTTCATGAGAACATCTGCGCCTATTAGATTTTTTACAACTAATTTGCAAGCTGGGCCAAAAGGAATAAAATTTGTAGAAGAACACAGCTTACCAGCCTCAAGTGTTGCTAAGTATTTATTTGCATTAGCTATAAACGGAACAGTAGAATCTAAATTTGACGGCGTTAAAAACAATTATTATCAAGGCGCGATAAATAGCATAGATGATAAGAAATTAAAAGGAACAATGTTAAATGGTGAAAAGTTTAACTATGGTTCTGTAATGCCTTTAGGTTGGACTATAAACGACCAAACATGGGCTAGATACTTTAATATTAACGTAGGTAATACAAGAGGAGGTATTGATCCTGCTAAAATAATATGGAACGACGGTAAAAGTATTGCTGAAAAAACAGGCGTTAATTCATATGGCTTTATAGCTAAAGGAGAAACTAAAATTACCGAAAAAGAAGCAAAAACTCAAAACGGAAAGCTGTCTAGAAATATACCAGTCGATGCTTCTATTAGTAAACAAGTTGAAATAATGTCTAACATGGATAAAACCATGAAGCTTGCTAGAAACATTAATACACCTGAAAAGGGTATCAGTGTGTTTGACTTTGACGATACTTTAGCTAGAACAAGCAGCAAAATTATAGTAACCATGCCTAACGGTAAGGTTATGAAAATTAACGCTACTGAGTTTGCTAAAAGAGACGCAGAGCTTACAGCGAAAGGAGCTAAGTATAATTTTAGCGAATTTAATAAAGTTATTAATGGCAAAAAAGGACCACTTGCTGATTTAGCATTAAAACGTCAAGGTAAGTTTGGTAGTAAAGATATATTTGTATTAACAGCTAGACCACAAATAGCAGCTGATGCAATTAAAAAGTTTTTAGACGGTATAGGATTAAGTCTACCTTTAGAAAACATTACAGGTTTAGAAAACGGAACACCACAAGCAAAAGCTGATTGGGTTTTATCTAAAACAGCTCTAGGTTATAATAATTTTTATTTTGCTGACGACGCAATTAAAAATGTTAAAGCAGTTAAACAAATACTAGATCAAGTTGATGTTAAGTCAAAAGTTCAAATAGCTAAATTTAGTAAAGCATCAAACCTCAATAAACAGTTTAACGACATTATAGAAGACGCAACAGGTATTGCTAATTACAAAAACTTTTCAACAGCAAGAGCAAGAACTTTAGGTAGAGGTAAAAGTGCGGGTTGGTTTATACCTCCTCAAGCTGAGGACTTTGTAGGTTTATTGTATCCTTTATTAGGTAAAGGCAAAACTGGTGACGCAGGTATGAAGTTTTTTAAAGAAAACTTACTAGATCCTTTTAATAAAGCTGAAAATGCTTTAACACAGGCTAAAATATCTGTAGCTAATGATTTTAGAGCTCTTAAAAAACAATTTAAAACTATACCTAAAACTCTCAAAAAAGAGGCTATGGATGGTTTTACATATGGAGACGCTGTAAGAACTTATATATGGTCTCAACAAGGTATGGAGATACCTGGTTTATCAAAAAGAGATGGTGTTGAATTAATTTCGTTTATAGAAAACGACATAGAGCTAAAACAGTTTGCTCAAGGTTTACAAATGATACAAAAAGATAGAATGTATCCTGAACCTGATGAGTCTTGGTTGTCTGGAACTATTACAACTGACATAATAGGAGGTATAAACAATGTTGTAAGAAAAGATTATTTACAAGAGTGGGAACAAAATATAGATATTATATTTTCACCTGAAAATCTAAATAAATTAGAAGCTGCTTACGGTCAAAACTATAGAGAAGCTTTAGAAAATATTA